>OBEQ012821415.1_pt1 | contig 306077 bp, 348 predicted proteins | sample 1670901 | NCBI WGS metagenome assembly OBEQ01 (sample SAMEA104232315, study PRJEB22302) | groundwater metagenome | biome: forest; feature: aquifer; material: groundwater | place: USA | collected 2011-08-07 | depth 5.4 m
ATGGCACGCTTACGTAAATTCTCAGCATACCAGAACCTAGAACGGCCTTATACTAGAATTAGTAAGTATACCAAAAAGAACTTTGTCCGGGGCGGTTTTCCTCACAAAAAGATCGTTCGTTTTGTAATGGGCACTGACAAGAAATACGATACTCTTATCCAATTAAATGCTGAGCGCAGCATGAACATTCGCCAGGAATCCTTAGAATCTGCACGGGTTGTTTCTAACCGTTACCTGGAAAAAACCTTAGGTAAAAACTACCATTTACGCTTAAAAGTCTACCCCTTCCACGTTCTACGGGAAAATCCTTTAGCTTCAGGAGCAGGTGCAGACCGTATGAGTACCGGTATGAAGTTATCCTATGGTAAAACCATTGGTTGTGCGGCCCGAATCAGGGAAGGCCAAACTGTATTTGAATTACGCTTAGATAAGAAAGATGTAAAAGTCGGTCGAGAAGCCTTAGGCCGCTCTGCTACCAAGCTCCCTTGCACTTGTAGTATCGTTGTTTCTCAGTAAAATTTCTAGAGATTTTTAAGATATATTACCAGATTTTAACAAAATATTAACACTAACTATTGAGCATATATTTTTGATAATTTTTCTTCAATCGCGGCCAACTCTTCTTTATTTCTAACTGCCCCTTTCTTACCAATTTGCCTTTTGATGCTCGCTAATTGCCATTCACGGGTAGCGGGGATGAATCGCTTGACCGAGTAAGAAGCATTCTTTTCTTCCTCTTCCAGAGTTTGATGAAGTCTCTGCAGTTCTCTGGCCAATTGCTTTTGTTCTATTGTTTCTATAATCCTATGAACATGAGGAACTTTCTCCCTGATTTTTACCGCTTTAATCTCCATCTGATCAACATTTCCTAATTTTGTATTTACTTTTTCTAAATCTTCATTCCATTTTTGTTTCTGCAACGGTTCTTCGAATACCATAACTGGTTTAGAGATATTTTTTTTCTTAGACAAAACTTGTTTTAATTCTTCCTGTAACTTTTTGTTTTCATGTTGTAAGGAAATCTCTCTTTCCGAAGGAATTTCTTCGCGAACTTTAGCTTCCTTGATTTTCATTTGATCTACTGTAGCCAATTCTTTTTTCACTAATTCCAGATCATCATCCCATTGTCCTTTTCCAGTCGGGATCGGCAATACCACTGGTGAGTTTTGATAACCATGTAATTGGGCTGTAATCCTTCTTAGCTCATAATCCAGCCGCACTTCATTAGCATCCGGTACTTTCGTGATCTTTCTTGCTCTGGTTTTGGGAGTTTTCAGCATTTCCTTGACCGTGCGCAATTTTTTGATTTGCACATTCACCTGATCCAAATTATGCTCTAGTCCCTTATTTTTATCTAAGCTAGAAGTAAATTCAAATTCATCCTCTTCTGCAACTTGAGGGAGCCAACTTTCTGGAGCAGGGTTTCGTAAGACATGCACCAAGTATCCAAGAAATATTCCCAAGAATACAAAAATAACTAAACCAGTAACATAATCTTTCATTCCTACTGCTTCTACCGCCACTACTCCTCCGGTGATGGAAGCAGAGGTTCCGGTAATAAATAGTTTCAAACTTTCTGGAAAGCTGCTTAGCAAAGCGCTAGCAATGATAATACTCAAGAATAAGAATGCTCTTTCCCTTTTAAGGTGATATTTAGCAAAACTTTCATCTATCATTCCCAAAAGGAATGATTTCTTCTTTATAAATTTCCCGCCAATTTAGCTTTGTTCTGGAGGTAGTTTCTCTTCTTCTTTTGCTTCTTCCTGCGCTACTTCTCGAGCGCGAGTATGCAACTCTTCCTGCAGTTGTTCAAAGGAGAGATAGGTGTAAGGAAAGTCTTTTTCTGGCATTCCCCCGGGAATATCAGTCTTACTAACATACACAAACGGCTTTTTAACTTCGATTTTCTTGAATAATTGAATTTGTTTCTGTAAAGTATATCCTGACGCACCGCTCACATCAAAGACAAAAATAATCACATCAGCTAATTCATCTAAGGCCAATTCTGCTTGTAATTCAATATTATTCATCTTTTCCGGCCTGGCTAAAGTTCCTGGAAGATCGAGTACTTGCACTTTTACTCCATCCACGATTGAATATCCTGAATTAATTGTTTTAGTAGTAAAAGCATAAGCCGCAGTTTTGGCTTTGGTGCTGCTCAATTTATTTAACAAGGTAGTTTTACCAACATTAGGAAACCCATAAATGCAAACGGTAAACATGTCTTTAACATCAGGATAGGTTTTCATAATTCTTCGGCTTTCTTCCAGATATTTGAGATTTTGATCGATTTGTTTTAAAGTAGAAGAAATTCGTCCATAAAATTCTCGGGATAAGGTTTTGGTCCTTTCTATCTCTCGGCCCCGGTTAATTTTGCTGACCGCATCTTTGTGTAAGATTCTTACCCTGGAGACTGCCCAGTTCACTGCGCCTAGAGACTTTTTTAATTCTGGAAAATCTAAAGTAAGTTTCATCAGTTCAATGTAAAAATTAGGTAATTGCTCAGTCTGAGGAAAACTGCTCAGAATGCGCTCCAGATGGGAAGTTAATACATCCTTAATTACATCCAGCTTAAGGCTTTCTTTCTTTGCCAGGATCTCGGCCCAACTATTTCCTTCCACCTTGTTTTCCGCTCCCTTTTCCCGTGCTCTGCGGAAAGCTACATCTAGGACACTTTTTGCCGATTCTACTGGTGGAAGTTTTTCAAAGTTCATATATTCTGCAAAAGAGGGGTTTTATTTTAAATGTTTGGGGGATTGTAGAGGACACAACATTTATAACATAAAACTCTCTTTCTAGGATAAAAAGAGGTTAGCAAAGATGGATACTTTTCTGGAGATAGGTTTAGTGTTAGTAATGGCCACTCTGGTCTCTTGTATCATCCGCTTTCTTAAACAACCGCTCATTTTAGGATATATCCTTACCGGTCTGATTGTAGGGCCTTCTTTGCTTAACCTGATTAAATCCACTGAAACGATTACTCTTTTTTCACACATGGGGATAGCTTTACTTTTATTTTTGGTGGGTATTAATATCAATCCTAAAGTCATTAAAGAAGTAGGTTTAGTCTCCTTAATTACCGGCTTAGGTCAGGTTATAATTACAACACTGTTGGGATTTGGTATTGCTCTCCTTTTTGGATTTTCTACCATCTCATCGTTATATTTAGGTATCGCCCTAGCCTTTAGCAGTACTATTATTATCATGAAATTATTATCTGATAAAAACGATACCGAAAAATTATATGGTAAAATTTCCATCGGTTTTTTGATCGTTCAGGACTTGGTTGCCATCTTAGCCTTGATGATCGTTTCCTCTCTCGGCAAAGGATTGACTTGGAGTTATTTTGTTCTTACTACGGTATTGAAAGGAATCGGTCTGATCAGCGCTTTAATCTTAGTAGGTGTATTCATCCTGCCCTGGTTAACCAGAATCATTGCCAAAAGTCAAGAATTACTATTGCTATTTTCTATGAGTTGGGCTTTTGCCTTATCATTACTCTTCAGCTATACTGGTTTTTCCATTGAAATTGGCGCACTCTTAGCGGGAGTAACTTTATCCTTTTCTCCCTATCGTTATGAAATCAGTTCCAAACTAAAACCGGTGCATGACTTTTTTTTAGTACTTTTTTTTATTTTGTTAGGATATCAGATAGGCTTGGATCACGTTAGTAATTATTTACTTCCTATTCTTGCTTTATCTGCGCTAGTCTTCATCGGCAATCCTTTAATCACTATCTCTTTAATGGGCTGGCTGGGATATACTAAAAGAACCAGCTTCTTTGCCGGCCTTACCGTAGCTCAGATAAGTGAATTTTCTTTAGTCCTTGTTACTCTAGGAGTCAGTGTCGGGCATCTCAGTCAGGATATCTTAACTATTATTACTGCAGTAGGTTTGATTACCATGGCCGGTTCGAGTTATCTATTACTGTATGCTGAAAAAATTTATGCTCCCCTGGCACCGTACTTGGGAATCTTTGAAAGAAAAGGCAAAAAGTTAGATGACCCTAAGCAGCCCAGCAGCAAATATTATGATATTATTCTTTTCGGTTGCGATCGCGCTGGCCATGATTTAATTGAAATATTCAAAAAAATGAAAAAGAAATTTTTGGTGGTGGATTATAATCCCGAGATAATCATGGATTTAACCAAAAAGAAAATTAATTGTATTTATGGCGATGCTTCTGATCTAGAATTGCTACGTGAATTAAATCTGAGTACCGTAAAAATGATTGTTTCTACTATTCCTGATTATGATATCAGCAACACTCTTATCCATACTGTGCGTGAGGTAAACAAGAAAGCGATTTTAGTAGTGGTGTCTCATCGCATTGAAGAAGCAGTACAATTTTACAAAGAAGGAGCAAGCTATGTTATTTTGCCAAATCATTTAGGCGGTTATCATGCTTCCATGCTTATTGAAAAACACGGATTGAATTTAAAAAAATTCTTCAAAGAAAAATCCAAGCATTTGGAACATCTTAAGAAGCGGCACATGAAATGAATAACAAATTTCATTTCAGTGCAGAAATATGATCCTGTCGTCTTTCTTGCACATGAAATAAAAAGAAGAATACGAGTGTTTTTTTTTAGATTAAGGATTACAAGGAACTAGAATAGTTTTGTTTCCTTGCAGCGGCGGTTGTCTAGGTAAAGCCTCTAAAAGTATTCTAAACCTCTGAAATAATTGTTCTTCTCTTTGGCCAATATCTTTCTCTTTATGATGAATGGAAAGAATATTAATAGGATACTGAACAATACTTTCCGGTTGTTTCAATTGATCTGCAACATACCGCAACATTTCCTCATAGAACTTCTGCGCTGCTGGAAAACCGGCATAAAAATCAGATTTTTGACTTAATTGGTTGGAAGCAGTCTGGTGAAAGCTGAAATTGTTAGCGATATAAAATGGAGAAACAGTATTAAAATAGCTCGAGGCTTGCGTGCTATTTCCATTAACTACATAATCGATGTCTAGAAACCTTACCTGGAGCATTCCTTTGAATAAAGGTTTAGAAGAGTCTATCTCGCAAATATTTACTTGATCATAAGTATACGAAAAATAATATTGTGTTGGATTAAAATTAATATATCCATTTACTCTGGTAGTTCCAGCATTTTCCACAATCTTCTCTTCTAAAGTTTTGATAATAAAATCTGCTGCTTCTTTTGCGGACAGTTCTTTTGATGGCCGTTCTACCGTTTTTGTTCCTTTGTCTATCATCGTAACAGAAGAATGAGGCACTTCTACTATTAGCACTGGAGTAATTGGCGGAACAGTACAATTAAGATAAGCTAGCATGGATGCTGAAATTAATCCTTTTTTCATGTTATTGTAAGCTTATTTTATAGCTGTTTCTTTATTTTAAGGTGAATCGCAAGGATTATAGATATGAATTTTTCGTATAGATATTGGCTCAGTATCTGCTACCATTTTCATAACTTTATTATAAAAATAATTAACTTTTCCTTCCTCATCGATCGCTGTCTTCGTGTATGGAAAATTATTCCAGTTATGATATTGAGCCTGGTGAGATTCTAACTCCTTGCCAATTTTGTTCATCAAAATGTCATAAAAAGCCTGAGCTTTGTAATCAACATTGTATGCTCCATACAATGGTCTTTCTACCCGTCCGTTTTTAGTCCTATCTATTCTTAATTCGATCTTGTCTACTGAGCCGAAAGGTGGAACATCAGTAAGAATCACTGTGGTTGTTCTGTATTCTGTTATCCCTTCAATTCGGCTGTATTCAAAAGTGATTTTTCCCTCAAATTTCTGCCGTGTGTCCATGTCACAAAATGGAGAAGTATCATAATTATAATCTACCGAAGTGGTTTCATTATCAAAACGAAGAACCCCTCCTAATGATTTTGTGTTTGCTTGACGTATTATTTGTCTGAAACTATCAATTACCAATCGAGCCACTTGCTTTGAAGAAGGATTTTCCCGAACGTTCACTACTTCATCTTCTTGAACCATAATGCTCGGTTCTATCTGTTCAACTACTGGTGCTTGCGGTATTGAAGGAGTGCAATTAAGATACAACGGCAAAAGTGCTAGTGCATATTTCATGAAGTAAGATTTATAGAGTTATTTTATAATATTTGTGCTTCGGGAGACTATCAATCAAAATATTCTGAATCGCGGGAAGAGATGATGGTTTCTTTACGCTCTTCAAATTCTGTAGCTGGTTCTTTTTTCTTTTCGCTGAATTCAGTTATCATTTTCTTTGGCTCATCAACCTTGATCGGGGTAGTCATTTCTTTCATGGCCATGCCTTTATTGTAATTGATATTGCCGCATTTAACACAGTTAAAATATGGGCCAAACTTTCCACTTCTGGTTTCTAACCAGCTCCCGCAGGTGCATTTTATTTCTTCTATCTTTTCTTTGGTATGCAACCGGCAGACATCTAAACCTTGCTCATTCTTTTGCGTGGCAATTTTTTCACAGAACGGACAGTGAGAGACTTTGTAATCACCATAAGTCTTCTTGCGGCGGAAGTTTTTCATCTAAGAAGAAGAAAGAAATGATTTAAGTAGATTTCGAAAATAGAAAATCAATTAGCGTATCGTATAACCACTCTTCGATACACATCATCTAACACTTCTCTTCCTTGTTCTCCAAACAAGCCGCTTTCTGCAAGAGTGTCGAGGGTAGTGATAATATCCTGATGATATTTTTTGTTCTCTGGGTTAAGAAGCGAGATTATTCTTTCTCCCTGATGGCTGAAAAGATCGTTTTTGTAAACGGCAACGAATTCATCAAAATTTGATGCAGCGTAAGAATCTGGGCAATTAAATCGCGGTTCATTGCTTCCATCCTGCCATGATTTTACCAACTCTTTTTTCCGGACTGCATCTCTTTGTATTTCGGTTTTCATCAGTAGAGGCTGCAGCTTTCGTATGATTTTAGCTCTTACTCCGATAGGTAGTTCATAGATAAAACGATGAGTAAGTTCATGAGTCAATATGCCTGAGCTTAAGTTTTCTCTGGCTAGGATAAGAGTTTTAATACCGGAATCATAACAAGCGCCAGCTGCTTGATTACGACATTTCTTCTGTATTTCTTCCATACTGTCAGCAATGTAAACATTGGTTTTTTGTAATGCCAGTCTATCAAATTCAGGTATCTCTTTAGAATCTTCACTAATATTCCTTAATGTATCATTTAATAGTGCAGGATCACTAACACTTGACTTTAATTTAGTTATGTCTATAACTGGGTCTGCTAAAAAAGAATATTGCTCAAAAAGAATTTCAAATTTTGCCTTTCCAATTAAGCTTTGATATGATTGAGTAGCTTTTATGGTTGCTTCAAATTCTTTGGCTAAAGGTTCGAGTGTTTCCCATCTTTCTTGCTGGACTATTCTAATTTGATCTTCAAACCATTCGTTAATTCTAAGCTGATCTTCCAAATTATTCTCAAAATTGTACGCACCTCTCAACAGAGAGTGTATTCTTTTTCCTTGGCTAAGAATTTCTAAAGGATCAGTGCTTGTTTTTGGACTAAAATTAAATTCGTTGTTGCTGAGGGAAACTGAGACCTGATCTGTACAATCTTGGGCTGGAAAATCGGGATTTGCACCTAGTTTTTCACAAAGACTGGGAATTTCAAAATTAACCCGACGCATGAAAAACTGAGGGTAGTTAATGGCATGATAATCAAATTTTTTTCTTCCATTTTCCACTAAAAGGGTTTCCCTATCAGTAGCGCCCCCAGAGAAAGCCATAAAGTTTGACATATTGTAAGTAAAGTAAAAGCCATCTTTTTTATGCAAGGGATGTTCTGACGGAACATAGCAAGACATGGAAAGATTTAATTTTTTCTTCTTAACCGAACAAGATTTTTTTTCCGTCTTAAACTCTTGTTCTAACCCTCTATAAATTCCCTGAACATATCCGATCCAATGTTCTTTAACTATCCCTGTCAGATCTCCGGGTGGTGATACCTCATCTTTAGGAGCGATAACAGGAACATTGGAGCAAGCTCCCTGACTAGTTAGAAGAGCGAGGGTTGCAGCTTGAATTATCTTTTTGATGGTCATTTTCACTTTACAGTTATCCAGGTATTTATAAATTTTTGCTCAAGTTATTACTATGGAGGAATGAAAAATTAATCGCTTTCCAGCACCACAATCCATAAAAAGCCTTTCTTAACGGGATGATCATGCTTATAGAAATCCTTCTAGCTCTTTTCCTGGGTGTCTTCATCGGTATCTTCACCGGCTGTAATCAGGCACGTTTGTTGTCAAAATCTAATTCTTAAGGTTTGCCGTACAAATAACGTACAAAAAATAAAAAGGGGTTGTGTCCTATGGTTTACGGTACAAGGAAAATGATCAATCGGCAAATACGTGAAAATGGAAAGAAGAGAAGCATCTTTGATAAAGTGAATGAGGTAAAACAGCACATCAAGGCGACTTTACCCGAAGTGGATAGTGATAGGCTAATCCATATGCTATCACATTGCCGCCGCTATTACGAAGGAAATCTCTATTATGGTAGAAGGAGCATAGAAGAGAATCAGCAAAAGAAACGAGACTTAACAGAAACAGAAAGGATTCTCTACGACCTTCTACTTAAGATGAATCTTAATCCAGGCACTGCCTACCGTTGGTTTCTTGCTACGAGAGTTCCTTTTGATATTAAAGAGAAACTTGAGAAAGGAATGATCAGCCAAAGAAAAGCCATGGAAATAAGTGCTAATAGAAAACGTGTAAGAGAAAGTAACATAGGCTTGCTTATGATGGAAGAGATTAGAACAATAATGAGGTCGCTATAAAATGGGAAACAAAAACAGGTTGCCGGATGCCTTGAATGTTGATCAGCTAGTGAAAATTTTTGACTATATTAACATCCCGAAAACAGGAATCGCGGCTTTTGTCGCTTTTTTCTGTGGTTTGAGAATTGACGAAGTTTGCAAACTTAAAGTAGAAAACATTGATTTGAAAACTAGGCAATTAAAGATAGTCGATTCAAAAAATACAAACCGCTCAGCAACTGGGTATGGAAAAGACAGATATGTGCCTATCCCAAGAAAGGCAATAGGCCCAATCCAGAAGTGGTTAGAGATTATTGGAAGCGATAGCAAATGGTTTCTACCTTCTATGATTAGTCCAGATAGTCCATTGAGAAAGAAGAGCCTATATGAACAATTTAAAGATGGCCTGAATAGGGCTAATCTATCTATTCCCCTTTACACATTTGGGGAATGTAAAGGTCGACGCAAGGGAATGCCTAAAACGAAGTATAAATATTATTTTCATACCTTGCGGCATTCATACGCAACATACCTATTAGGGAAAGGAGTAGACATTTACACTATCTCTAACTTACTTGGGCATAATCAAGTTACCACAACGCAGATTTATGCAAAGATAAATGTAACACAACAGCGTGAAGCAGTTGAGGACGCTTTTGATAGTCCATTAATGGAATTTAGACCTAACCACAAACAGCACATACTACAGCAACCAATTCCATCGCCACAACCAAATGAAAGTTTGGAGAGGCTACGATTAGAAGTAGAAAGGACTAAACTGGAACTTGAAAAGATGAAGTTACAGCAGATGATGATTATTCAGACGCATTAAAAATTTATTTTTTTTCTATTCTTTTTACCGTACAAATACCGTACAAATATTATAAACCCCTCTTTTGTTTATTCTTTCTGAAGTGCGCGTACTTCGTTGACAAAACGGAGGAAAATACCATGAAGTGTAAAATATGCAAACAGGAAGCAGAGACGAAAGTTTGTCCAACGTGTCAGGAATTTTTACAATGGAATTATCCAGGTGAAAAAATTGAAGACATCTTGGAGAAGTATAAGGAGTTATCAACCGCGCATTTCCATCTACAGGGGAGGAAACGAAAATGAAATGGGAACTAATCGCTGTAGCATTATTTTGGTTGGTGTATGGCCCAGTGAGCTTCGCCATCTGGGGCTCTACTAGTAGTCATCTCAGTAGCTTAGTCGCAATCTTAACCGCAGGAGTTGTGTTTACGGCAACCTTCCTTGGTGGTCGTTTGCTAATGCAACATCTCAAAGCCAAGAAGTACAAAGCGTTGATCGAGGAGAAAATGGACATCCTTGACCAATTAGAGAATGAAGAGACAGAGCCGGAAGCTGATTCCGAAGAGACTGAGGAAGTTTTGGAAGAAAAAGCTTCTGCTCCTCAAATTCAAGAAAGCTTAGACTAAGGGGGTGCAAAAATGAAAAAGATATACTTTGTGTTACTATTGCTGGCATTGTTCATCGCTCCGAACGTGCTGGCAGTAGACCAACAGGCAAACATAGACACGCAGATTACCCAAGATGAGAAAGACCAGTTTGACGCCATTTTGGCGCCCGTGCTAAAGATATACAACTTTGTGAAATACGTTGCTACAGTTGTAGCAGCACTCTTTCTGGTGTATGCTGGGATTAACTACATGACTTCTGGCAATGATCCCAAGAAGAGAGACCAAGCTAAAAATATCGTAACCTATGTAGTGATTGGAATGGTGGTAATCTGGGCGGCTCCACTGTTGGTGAACTTGCTAATATGAAATTAGCACTTTTTTTTCTTTTTTTAGTACTTGTACCTAGCATTCATGCTTTAGATTGTAATTCAATAGCAAATAAGCAGTGGTGTAATGACATTCAGAAGAGCAATATTTCTCAGACAGAAAAGGATTACTTACTTTCTGATATTATCAGCGACAGCAAACATTATCCAGATCATCAATTAGTGAAGCAATGGAACAGTAAAGTTTCAACTACCACAGCTCCAGAAGGTGTAATTAAGAAAAATTCTGAGTATGTGAAGGATTCATGGGTAAAGATACTTGCAGTGATGCCTTCTGTTATTTTCAATGATACTTTGTACATCAGTAATAGCGGAGAAATTCTGGTGGGATATAATCACAACGTGTACATTCCTTCTTATACTGATTCAGGCGACTGCAAGACTGTACGCAGTATTGTCCAAAGCACCAGCTCAGCAAAACTGTATATCAACAACCAATATGTTGGCAGTGGACATTCTGTAAACTATTTCACTTCTTTACCTCATAATGCGGAGGTTACTATCAAAGCAGTTTATACGGTACAAGTCCAAGTAAAAATTAAACATTACACCAAGCAGAAAGAATATTATTGGAAGAATGGAGTTAAAAAGTATAGATGGGTTTGCGACTACGACTACACTGAATACAAAACTGATACCGTAACCACACAAGATATTCTTAAAGCAAAAGTTCATAATCCTCAGTCAACCGCTAGTTTTACAGTACAAGACAAATATCTTGATTCCGTCAAAGGGGAATTTATTTCCAAAGATACTGTCAATACTGAATTAACCTTCTTTGATTCTTATTACAAAGAGCATAATTACGTCTTTTCAGAAGTTGTGAGTTTGAAGCCATTAAATGTTTTAACCATCAAAGCAGAAAAACAGCCAAGTACAGAGCAAAAGAATTTAGCTTTTTCTGGAAGTGTAATTAATGTTCCTAAGGTAGATGGCTGTACAATAGCAGTATATGATTTCTTCTCCAAAAAAATACTTCCCTGTAACGTGAATTATGAAAGTACAGAGTTCACTTTAACTACGGACAAGATCATCTATGCTGAAAATGAGACTATTGCTCTAAAAATAGAACCACCAGGAAAAGAGTACAGCGTTACTTACGCTGGGCAAGAATACAAAACTAACGGAGAATTGCAACTCAAAGCACAGTATCCTTACAGCAAGATAGAAGTGCAGTACAAAGATAGAATTATCCCCTTAATCATCCACATCAAGAACGAAAAGCCATTGAATACTGCCTTTGTCTTAGTTATCTTTGGTTTGGGAAATTATACCTTAGTCGGCTTTATCCGAAAATACTGGGGTGTTGTACTTGGTTGAATGCGGGTTAACTAATCTGGCAACTTGTTTGCCGGAGAAATTCTTTGAGTTTATTATCAGTTTACTGAACACAGCTATTCAGCCACTCTTAAAATTAGTTCAAACATTACTAACAGAACCAGCGAATGTTAATACCTTCCAGCCACTCTGGGCAGTTATTGTCTATGTCATCTCCATGTTTTATGGGTTATTCTTTCTCTTTGCAGGATTTAACCTAATGATCTCCGGCTACGATTCAGCGAAAAGAGAGAAAGCGAAATATTGGCTCAGAAATGTGGTGCTTATGATTATCTTCGTGCAAGCGAGTTTCCTAATCTATTCCTCGATATTAGAATTATCCAGCTTAATGACGGCTGGGGTAATTAACATCATTGATCCAAAATTTTTCTTAATGACACTTGATAGCGGTCTTAACTTTGGCTTGCAGTTATCGTTACTGATACCATATATTGCCACGCTCGTTACCACTATTATCCTTCTCGGATTGAGATACTTATTTGCGATTGTAGGAATAGTCTTTTTCCCCATTGCCATGTTCTTCTACTTCATTCCGCCCTTGCAGAGTTATGGGAAGCTCATTACTAACCTGCTGTTAGTAATTATTTTTGTTCCTTTCTTTGATGCAGTTATGCTCTTCGGTGCTTCCGCATTGCTAAAAATTCCAGTCTTTACTAATTTTAAGATTGTTCTTACCATCGTTGCATTTACTGCGGTCAATCTGCTCATGATTTTACTCACCATTTTTGCTATTATCAAAGCAGCAACAAGTGTTCTTGATTCAGATATGGGTAGAGGAATCAAGAAAGCTGTAAAATACTTGTAATAATCCTAAGGGAAGACTTAGGGTTAGGGAAAAACGGGAGACTAACGATCTCTAGACAGCTATGGGACTAAAAGTCTTTAAGAAAATCAGGAAGCGGATTATATCTTTTCTTAGACAAACTTATGATTAATTTCTTTAAGGCTTCATAAAAATTACAAGTAAGGGCATAGTAATTTAGGTAATAGATGAAATGATTATCTTGGTCAATTTTTTTTTCCAGAAATTCAACCTCTCTATAATTAGTTTTAATTCTATGTAAATAAAAAAATTCAACTAACATGATTTCTTCTTTTTTCTTGTATTCATCTCTTAGTTCTTTATCCTTTTTCTTTTTCCAATCTTTAATCTCTTCACTTCTCTTGTAATCATTCAGCTTTGCACTCGCAATTTTTTTAAATATAAAAGACTCCATCTCTTGCTGGTCATAATTATCTTTCAATTGTGCTCCTGCTGAACAATGTAAGGCCTCGATTTGAGAATAGGTCTGAATTTTATTGAATTGAGGATTACTAAATAATATTGTCCCCTCTTTAACTTTGGCTTTAATAAAACGATTTACAGCAGAATGAGAAGAATTGATGGATTTTTCGTCAAGACTTACCAAGTAATTAACAATACACCACAGGTGAAAAATTAAATAGTAACTCTTGATAGCAATCCAAACATTGTTTAACTCTGCAAGTTCTGAAAATTTTGAGATGTCATTAAATTCTCTATCAAGAGTTTTCTTGAAAGTCTTAATCAATCGCACTTTTCTCTCAAGATTTTTTGGTGGAGCTTCACATTTCTTTAAATTAAAAGATTCTGTTATTTGTAAACGATCTGATTTTTTTTTCAAAAAACCAATATAGTTGGAATAGGTCTTAAAATCTGGAGGGGTAAGTTCTGCGGTCTTACCCATTTCATCTAGATCTAATTTTACAGACATTTAGAGATATGCGCTTATGTTCTTTTTAAAATATTCTTATTATATTCATGACTTACGAAATCCCACAGGAACTGGAATATAAGGAGAAGATTATCTTCGGGCTGACCTTTGAACAGCTCTTGTATGCGGTAATCTTCTCACCTCTAGCGATAGCGTTGCTGTTCAAGACACCATTCCCGCTATACATCAGAATATCTCTTGCTCTCATCCCTTCCGGCTTAACCGGAATCCTCATGTTTACTAATATTCCAAAGCAACTCAAGAACTGGGCTAAATGGCTACGGTGGCAGAAGCTAGACATCAATCATCCTAAGATGAAGCAGTTTCTAGAAGTAGAAAAAATAGAAGGGGACACAATATTACTAAAATGAGAAAAGTATCAATCCTGAAAGTTGAACCCATTAACTTTACCCTTAGAAATAATCCGGAAAAAGAAATCATCATCAGAACCTTTCAGAAATTCCTCAACAGCTTAGACTTTCCCATCCAGATAGTTATAGCTACAGACACGCTGAACCTTGACACGTATCTCTCCAAGCTGGAAGAACGAAGTGACAAGCTAGAGCAAAAGAATTATGCCAAAATCCTGGAAGATTTCAGGAAGCATTTACAGAAAATGATTCTCTCCGAGCGACTGCTCAACCGTTCCTTCTATCTAGTCGTTCCCGAAAAAGAAAATATCATCTTAGAAGTAGGCGTCTGCGAAGAACTGCTCAAGAATATGAACCTTAAACTTACCAAGCTCAAAGATAGCGAGCTTATGTTCACCCTCAGCAGATTCTTTAATGATCTGTACGAGGACAATAAAGAAATCAAACAGGAAGAGTATCTCTATTCTTCCATAGCACCGCAACAACTCATCAACAAACCAACTGAACTACAATTCAACGACACTTTCGCCAGAACCATAGCAGTAAAAGGCTACCCCAGAACGGTTGAAGAAGGCTTCTTGGACAAAATCATCACTCTCAACGGCAATTTTGACATCTCTATCCATATTGAGCCTTATGATATTGAGACCATGATGGTAATGCTCAACAAAGAGCTCCAGAAACAGAGAGGCGACTTATGGTCAATGGAGAATAAAGGAATTATTAATCCTTCTTTAGAAATAAAATATCAAGATACTAGAAAAGTACTGGAAGAGTTACAGAAAGGAAACCAGAAAATGTTTAATGTTTCCTTATACATCACTTGCAAAGGCAAAACGATAGAAGAATTAAATCTCTTAAGCAAAAAAATAGAATCAGAATTAAACGCTCTCTTGATGATTCCTACCACGCCGAGATACCAGCAACATATTGCTCTAAAATCAGTTCTTCCTTTAGGGAAGAATGAGCTGAATATTAAACGGAATATTACGACAATAGGATTATCTGCCTTCTTTCCCTTTACTTCACAGTTTCTGCAACTAGATGAATCGGGGATTCTTCTAGGTCTTAACAAGAATAATATTCCTATCATCAAAGATATTTTCAAGCTCTACAATGCTAACGGAGTAGTTCTTGCTTCATCTGGTGGGGGAAAGTCGTATTTTACCAAGCTGATGATTTCAAGACTTCTATTAAATGGAACGAAAGTAATGGTGATTGATCCGCAGGCGGAGTATGTTGATTTAGTGCAACGCTTTGGTGGACAATTAATCACTATTTCAAGAGAATCGGAAACTATCATTAACCCTTTAGATTTGATGGGGCATGATTATGATGAGAAGAAACTGACACTGCTGGAACTCTTTCCCATCATGATAGGACAAACTTCAGAAATTCAGAAAGCAGTGCTGGACAGAGCTTTAACTACTGTTTACAATGCTAAAGGAATTACCAATGATAAGACTACATGGCGAAAAGAACCACCTCTCATGGCAGATTTACTGCAACAGCTCAAGGAGATGTCCAAATACGCCACCATTGTAGAAAAAGAAACCTATAGAAGTCTCATCAACAGAATTGAAATGTATGTAACAGGCGTATTCTCTTTCTTGAACAAGCAGACAAACCTAAACTTCCAGAATAGGTTTGTGGTGTTCAACGTGGGCGATATGCCCAATCAAGTAAAACCAACTGTGATGTTTCTGATTCTAGATTATGTCTATATGAAGATGAGGAAAGATATTGAGCGAAAGATTCTAGTGGTAGATGAAGCGTGGTCATTACTGCAAAGAACGGAAGATGAAGGCTATATTTTCAAGATTGTAAAGACTTGCAGGAAATTTAATTTAGGACTTCTGCTAATCACTCAAGACGTGGCTGACTTGATAAAAAGCGACGCTGGGAAGGCTTTGCTCAACAATTCTGAATATACGCTCTTGCTGAGGCAGAAGCCTTCCATCATAGACCAAGTAGAGAAAACCTTTCATTTATCGCTACAAGAGAGGGAAAGATTGCTCACCGCTTCAACAGGAGAAGGCATTATCATTATTTCTAATGAACATTCAGAAATCAAAGTTATTGCTTCTCCAGAAGAGCATCAGTTTATCACCACCAACGCAGATGAACGATTAGCAAAAGAACGAGAAAAGGCAAATGATGTAATTACAGAATTTGAACCAGCCTTTGATTACAGCAAAGGAATTTTCAAAAGTAAGGAATTGAAAAAGGAAGAAATAGAAGACTTACTCAAACATGGCTACATTCGCTCTCTTCATGTTGGCTTGTTTGGTGGAGCGCAAGAGGAGTATCTGCTAAAGCCACGTTCTAATGAAAGTGCGGAGCATTTCTTTGTGATTAAGGCAATTGAGGAACACTTGAAGAAATATACCCAAAAAGTAGAGCTGTTTGAAACTAAAGATGCTGATATTGTCTTTGAATACGGGGGCAAGAAGATTGCTATCGAAGTGGAAACTGGGGTAAAACTTCGGGCTAAGAATCCCCGAATTGAAGAGAAAGTAAAACAGCTTACAGAACTGTATGGAAGCAATTGGTTCTTTGTAGTAACGGACTGGACAGTTAAGGAAAAATATCAAAAATATGGCGAAACTGTGGGTAGAAAAGAAGTTCCCGCTATTCTCAAGAAACGCTACTTTTTGTCTGGTTCAAATTTCGAGGTTATAAACTCTCAAACCTCAAAAAAGCGCAGTTTCGAGGTTCAAACTGCGCCCGCTATTAACGACGAAATAGTTGAAACTTTGAAACAAACGGAGGCAAACGAAAATGGAAAAACAACAACCAATAGTTGAGACACAGATTAGTATGAGTAAGGACAAGAAATATGTAATACATAAAACAATAATCACGGATATCAAGCCTATCGGCTATTATAAGAAAGTAATAGAAAGTGTGGGGCAGTAATTGCCCATTTTAAAATTTTATTTTAGAATAGAGCGGTTATAAGCCTCGTCAAGCTTAGTTTTGGCTGATTTTTTCTTCAATTCAAATATTTCATCATCTAACTTATCAATAATATTTTTAGAAAAAAGTCCAATGTGCTTTTCCACTTTCTTTAAATCCATATTAGTTCTAGGATTCTTTTTGAATCTTATAAATCTTGCCCCCTATTCCTTTAATAGTATCTTCAACCATTTGTTTTCTCGCATAATCTTTTTGGCAGTCTCTTTGCTTAAAAGACCATGTCTTTTTTTCATTTCATCTGCAAGTTTATTCTTTGCTTCATAGGTCTCATCTATTTTCTGGTTAACATCTGCCAAAACTAAGTTAACCTTATCTAAGGTACTTTGTTCTAAACAGTCATATTTCGCGGGCAAGGGTATATTCGTGCGCTTAATTGTAACTCTGTGTGATTGAATTTGATTTCTTATATCTTCTAACCTGAGCTTGAAATCTCCTAGAGCTTGCCCATTAAGATTAAAGACCCTTCGAAGCAGTGCTTCCTTTGAATCAGAAATAATTTCTTCACTAAATAAAATCTCCTTTGTAAAAAGGTGTAGCAATGCTACTTGAGCATTATAATAAATTGAGTAGTATGAATCTAGGTTGTACTCTAATTTCATCATTTGAAAATAAAATTCCTGGAACTTTGAGTACTTATAATCTTGCTCACATAGTAAGCTTCCATTCGCTATGTTTGTTACATGAAAAGTGATTTCGTTTTTCCTAATCACGTGGTTGAATATTTTAGTCAAACACTCAACAATATTTTCACTCTCAAAAGCTTCTTCTGGCAGATCATTGAAAATGAAGCGTAATGCTCCCTTAAGGTCTTCATGGCTTATTGGAATATCATTTATTTGATTGGCAACTTCGGGTAGTCTTTCTTTAAAAAAATCATAAAAATTCTTGTCACTAACGTATTCTATGTTCTTAACTGCACCTATAAATGATTCTATCTCTGTATCGGTATTTAACTCGATTAAATGTTCACTGTCTTTTACAATAATATTTTTACAATCCTTTTCCAAACCGCCTCTTAAGTAAGGAAGGGAAGGGATATAGTATTTTTTTCCCATTGTGTCTTTTAGGGGGATTGTTTAGTAACCGATTAATGTTCTGTCCACCTCTTTCTTTAACATCCAGCTTAACTCATTTATAACAATTGTGCAATTTCGCTTTCTTCTCTCACTTCACCCACATCTTCTCTCATCCTGCTTTCTTTTCGCACCTCTTTCCTCATTTTTTCATTATCCTTGCATCGGGGTTCCAACTTAAGGCTTTTGTTTTAGCAAACCCACTTCGTTCAAACCCATAAGAGAACCGCCTCGCTTTCTCCGGAATATGAAAAAATTTCGGAGGTACGAAAAACATGAAAGCAAAACAACATTACTGTGAGTACGAAGTGCTCTCAGAAGAACATAACTTAATCGCCTGCAACTTCTGCGGGCAGGAACCAGGGGTGAGAATATGAACGCTCACCACTACCTTAAACAAGTTGAGGCAAAGCTGCAAGAACTGGCAGCAGAAACAGATGCAGTCAGGAAAACTGCTGGATTCCAGCAGTACCTTGACACTATGGCAAAATTCTGGCAGTACAGCTATCACAACCAGCTGTTAATCCATTTTGCCTTGCCATCTGCTACCAGAGTAGCAGGCTTCAAGACATGGAGTAGTCTTGGTCGCAGGATCAAGAAAGGCAGTAAAGCCATCAAGATTCTTGCTCCGGTTACCCGGATTGAGAAGAACGATGACAAAGAGAAAGAGGTGATTGTCAACTTCTCTGCGGTCAACGTCTTTGACCTCAGCCAGACTGAAGGCCAAGAGCTGCCTGATCTGGAGATTAGGCTGAAAGGTGATGACCAGCAGAAGCTTCTGGACAGCCTGATGAGTTTCTGTGAAGCGAAAGGCATCAAGCTGAACTTCAAAGAGCTGGGAGTGAATGGCTTGTACGGATACAGCCAGGGCGGGCAGATTGTAGTATCTTCCCAAGACAGCGTGAACACCAAAGTGAATACGCTGGTGCATGAGGTAGCGCATGAGCTTCTCCATCAAGTTGGAGAAGGAAAATCTCTTTCTAAACAGCAGAAAGAGATTCAGGCGGAAGGAACGGCTTACGTTGTGTGTAAGCATTTTGGTCTTTCGACCAAGAGCTTCACCTACTTAGCTTTGTACGAAGCTGATTCCCAGCAGATTCTGGAGAATTTGGAAGCGATTGCCAAGGCTTCAAAGGAGGTGATTGAGTTTGTGATTTTAATTTTTTAGAGTAATGGCTCGTTTTTTGCTTCTTTTTTGAAAAAGAATATTAGAATAGAACTATTTATATACAAACTAAGAAATAAAAAGGTAAACAATGGGATCAAAAAATATCACATTGAAGATTAAATTGGACTTATATGATAAGTACAGAAAATTCTGCAAGAAGAAGGGTTTATTAATATCTAGACAAGTTGAATAATGGCGGAAGAACAACTTAAAGGTGGTAATAATGATTAAATTAAGAAAACAGAATTTGATTGTGTGCCCAAATAAGAAAGCCAGTAATCCTCCGCAAGATTGTGTGCCGTACAATTGTTTTAAAAAATTAAATCATCAAAGTTATGAGTTATTTGATTTAGATGGTTATACCGTAAATTTCTTAAGGAAAGTAGCATCAGCACTTTTTGTAAAACGAGAATATTCATTTGATGAATTGGCTGAGGCTAATGAAGATACTATAATCCAATCAATTTTGAATAATGAAAATAACAATGAGTGGTTTAATAGGCTATTATTTAGCGAAAAATTAAATATATCTCTTTTTTTGACAGTATGGCCATATGATTATCCAAATAAGAGCTATGATGGTTTAGAAAATCCTGTTATGATATTCAAAGCTGAAAGATGTGGAAATAACATTCAATTCAAATTGGTTGAGAAAGGAAATAAGGATAATTTACAACAATTCATTAATAGATATAGGGGTTTTAGTTTTAAATATGTTAAGCCATTAATTATCTCAAAAACTTATATGGAATGCTATCTATCTGCAACTCCAGATCCTTGGCCAGGAGATTTGGACGGTGTAATTAAACATTCAGAGAGTGACGAAATTAAAGCACTTCTAGAATTTAAAACACATAATTTACAAACCTCTATCGAAGATGAAGGTGTAAATAAATATCAATCGCAGGATTTAAGAAGATTTAAGGCATTATTTTATCTTCAAAATCAAATTAAACAAATTCAAGGTAAAGAGCCACCTATTTTATTTATCATCTGGAGCACCAGAGAAGAACATAAAAGAGTTAAGCTACAAATACTTAATAATGGGGAGATTACCGAAGAATTACTAATTGAATCAACAGCTAATGAAAATTATCAAAATCTATATAAAAAAATTGTGGAGATGTTTTAGATGCCCCTACTAAATTGGATTGGAAAAGAAGCAGTGGTAAATCATGATAAAGAAGTACCATTTAGATTATTGAAGAAGATTAAAGCTCATTCTGTGGGAGAACATTCTCAAAATCTTATTATTCATGGTGACAATTTACAAGGGTTAAAAGCATTGATGCCATATTACCATAATAAGGTAAAGTGCGTTTACATAGATCCGCCATACAACACTGGAAACGAAAGCTGGGTTTACAATGATAAAGTTAATTCTCCTAAAATTAAAAAGTGGTTGGGTAGTGTTGTGGGAAAAGAATCCGAAGATTTATGCCGACATGATAAATGGTTATGTATGATGTATCCACGTATTAAACTGTTAAAGGATCTTCTTTCAGAAGAGGGAGTTATTTTTGTTTCCATTGATGATGATGAAGCCCATTATCTAAAAGCAATTTTAGATGAAATTTTTGGAAGGTCTAATTTCATAACAGGGGTAGTTTGGCAAAAGAAACACACCTCTAGTAATGATGCAAAATATTTTTCTGATAATCATGACTATATTTTAGTTTATGCTAAAGAGATATCTAAATTTAAAATTAACTTACTCCCAAGGGAAGAAATTCATGATTCGAGATATACTAATCCCGATAATGATCGAAGGGGACCGTGGGCTTCAGGGCCTTGTCATGTTAAAACTCCTAATGAGAAGGATATTTATGAAGTCGTGACACCCTCTGGACGAAAAATCTGGCCTCCAAAAAGCACAAGTTGGCGTTTTTCAAAGAAGAAATTTCAAGAACTTTTAGAAGATAATAGAATTTGGTTTGGAAAAGATGGAGGAAATATCCCTCGTTATAAGAGGTTTTTATCTGAAGTTCAACAAGGAATAGTTCCTAAAACATTATGGTTAAGAGAGGAAGTTGGCGATAATCAAGAAGCAAAGAGCGAAGTGAAAAAATTAATTCCAGAAAATCCATTTAATACGCCAAAACCAACAAGATTAATAAAAAAAATATTACAACTATCAACAGATAAAGAATCTATCATTTTAGATTCATTTGCAGGTTCTGGTTCAACTGGACACGCGGTTCTTGATTTGAATAAAATTGATGGCGGGAATAGGCAGTTTATTCTAATTGAGATGGAAGATGATTTTGCGAGAACAATTACGGCTAAAAGAGTTCAAAATGCAATAAATGAATTTGGGTATAATGATGGCTTTGAATATTGTGAATTGGATAAACCACTTTTTGATGAAAATGGTCAAATTGAAGATGAATGTACATTTAATCAATTCGCGACCTACATTTACTTTACTGAAACACAAACAAATTTAGATAAAAAACAAATTGATAAATATTTCATAGGAGAACATAACAAAATTGATTATTATCTTATTTACAAAGAAAAAGACAAAAATGTTTTAAATAAGGCTTTTTTCAAGAAAATTAAGAAGAATGATAATAAGAAGGTCATTTATGCAGACAGATGCATGGTTGATGAAGATACGTTGGAAAAGCACAATATTAAATTCAAACAAATACCATATGAAGTAAAGGTTTACTAAAATGTCACTTAAAACATATCAGGAAAATGTAATTGAAGATTTAAAGAAATACCTCAAAATTGTTAATCAATTTGGTCCAGAGCACGCATTTATTTCTACTACAAAACAGGCGTATAAAGACCAATTCTTTGGAGAGGTTCCGTTTGTTTGTGTTAAAATCCCAACCGGTGGAGGAAAAACTCTTGTAGGGTGTCACTCTGTTAGAGAGATTTATGATATTCACTTAAAAGATAAAATGGGTAAAGGCATCGTTATGTGGTTTGTGCCATCAGAAGCGATTAAAACTCAAACATTAAGAGGCTTAAAAGACAGAAATGATCTTCTTAGAAAAGCATTAGAGGAATATTTTGAAAATAATATTAGAATTCTCTCAAATGAAGAAGCATTAAAAATCAGAAAATCAGATGTTGAGAATAATCTATGTATAGTTGTTGCGAGTTTAGACGCATTCAGAAAAGAAAAGACTTTACAAAACAAGTATAAAGTATATCAAGAAAATGGAGAGTTGTTAAGTCATTTTGAGAATATTGCAGAAAATGACAAATTAGAGAAAGATGAAGAAGGAACTATAATTAATTCTCTTGCCAATGTTATAAGAATAAATAATCCTCTTGTAGTTATAGATGAAGGGCATAAAACAAAAACTCAGTTATCAATTGAGTTTATTAAAGAATTAAATCCGAGTTTTATTATTGAATATACTGCAACACCAAGACCTGAAAGTAATATTTTAGTTTCTGTAACTTCTGCACAATTGAAAGCAGAAAAAATGGTTAAAATTCCTATTATCTTAGAAAGCGTTTCTCAATGGCAACAAGCCATTAATAATGGTTATCTCAAAAGAAAAGAATTAGAAATTATCGCTAAAAAGAACAATGATGAATATATTAGGCCTATTGCTTTACTTCAAGCTGAGCAAGAAAAGGAAGATGATAAAAAAGTAACTGTAGGCAAGATTAAAGAGTTTTTAATTAAAGAATTAAAAGTTCCGGAAGAGGAGATAGCAATCAAAACTTCAACTACTAACGATTTAGATGGTGTTAATCTTTTTAGTCAGAAATGTAAAATAAGATACATTATAACCGTCAATGCTCTAGCTGAAGGTTGGGATTGTTCTTTTGCTTATGTTTTAATTTCTGTAGCAAATATCGGGGCAAAGGTAGCAGTAGAACAAATTATCGGTAGAATCATGCGTTTACCAAATGTAAAAGAGAAAAAACAAGATGACTTAAACTATTCTTATGTTTTTGCTTCTGCTAAAAACTTTAACGAAGCAGCAGATCAAATCATCAAAGGGCTAGAAGATAATGGATATAGTAAATCCGATGTAATTAATGTTACCGAAAAATCAAGAAAATATGATTTTGATGTTTCTAAAGTAGTTAAAGAAGATTTAGCTGTCCCAATGTTCTCTTATGATGATGATAAATTAGATTTTGCTGATTTAATAGGAGAGGAGTTCAAACTATCAAAGCAAAACGCCCATTTTGATTTTGAAACTCATTACGATAATGATGGTAGAATAAAGATTGATATAACTGAAGGGGATAAGTGGGCAAGAGAAAGACAAACAACTCTTCATGTAGCTTATAAAGATAAAAACTTTTCTAAAGAAGAACTTGTTTCTTGGTTAGACAAAAAATTAAGATTTATTATGTTAGATAAATCTGATAAGATGAAGTTTATTGAAAATGTAGTTGATTATCAGTTAAATAAGCATTTTCTATCAGAGCTTTCCGTGAATAGATTTGTTTTAAAAGACAGATTAAATGAAGTTATAGAAGAAATTTTAGTATCTTATGCAAAAGAAAGATTTGATAAGTTTATCAAAAGTAAGAAAATTGTCGTTAAAGCTTTTGGTAAATTTAAAGATAAAATTACTCTATCCGAGAAAATAGAAGAAACTTTCAAGAAGAACTTTTATGAATGTATAGACAAGTTAAATAAAGAAGAACTTGCATTTATTCAGAGATTGGATTCTGAAGCACTTCCAAATATTAAATTTTGGGTTAGAAATAGAGAAAAAACAGATCCATTTTATCTTCAAGGATGGCAGAAGAATAAATTTTATCCCGACTTTATTGCAGTTACTAAAAAAGGCAATATCATTGCTCTCGAATGGAAGGGTAAAGACAGGGTAAGCAACGAAGATACGCAGTATAAAGTACAACTTGCACAAGAATGGGAAAAATTAGATTCAAAACTGCATTTCTTTTTAGTTCATGTTGATAATGTTGAAGAAGTTTTGAATGAGATAAAAGAATTGTAAGGTGGGCAGTAAGGAATCATCAAATAAACTCCGAAAGATACTGTAAAATCTGCATATAAGCCGATTTTCCATCAGGCCTTTGGGACAAAATTGCATTTGTGTTCATATCTCTTAGTACTGTTAAAGCTACTTTCATTTGATAGGGGTGTGCGTCTATTTTTGTACGCAAAATATCCATAGAAAGAAGCTTATCAATAGAAGTAAATTTCTTCAATTCTGATGATTCAAGATTCAATTTAAATTTAGAAAAAGAGGAGAACTTATTTTTTTGAATTAAACTCCTAATATGGTTAGGGTCAGAATAACTTATTAATCTTTTAAATTCTGCTTCTTCTTTTTTATCTGCCATGGTTAAGATTATTGAATAATCTCCCCCAACTCTTCCACAATCCACACCATTGCTTCCGTATCCCTTTCGCAATACTTCAAAAGATCTTCTCTGGTCTTTTTCTTGGCTTCAGCAGTCATCTTGCCAAAAGTCATGTCCAGATAAGCAATAGAAGCGCAATCTCCATCAGCTATAGTTAATCCTTCATATCCTTTACCTACTAAAGCAGGCAATACTTTCTTGATAGAGGCAGAACCTTTTTGTTTTGGATTATAATATTGGAACTTCTTGAATGGCTCATGTAAATCAACAATCCTTCCTAGGAGAGCATCAACCCAAGCTGTATATTCAGGAAAGTCTTTCACTAACTCTTTTAAGACTGAACCTTCAAAACCTTCAAAGTAAACCAAGACACTTCCAGATGTTGGCAAATACTTCTTCAAGGCAGCCAAAAATTTAGGCCGAGGATCATCTTTACCATCATGCAAATATTCAAAATGCTCTTGTTTGCCATTTTTAATGACATGAAGCGAAAACTGAAACGGCATCCTCTGGTATGCTCTTGTCCCATTAAACTCAGGCACAGCAAACGAGCAGGTTTCAAAATCCAGATGGCAGGCTGGTTCTTGGATGGAATTTAAGAATTTCTTTATTTTAGCTTTCTCAAGATGGACTTCACCACTTTTCTCGCATTTCAGTTGAATCTCTTGCTGTTCATTAGCCAAAATATCATCAGGAACATCTTTCAAAGCATGAATACCTTGCTCAAACAATTTCATGCTTTTTCTGCTGTTGTATAGATGGAAGACATGATTTTCCGGAAGAAAGCCCCAGCATTGCTCTTTCACCTGGCATTTCTTAGGGATAGTGCAATAATTCTTCTCTGCGCTATTTGGGAAAGTAGGAGAATTAACAATGCTCCACAGAAATTCGATATTCTTTGGAACTTCTGACTGCAACTCTTCCATCTCTTCAGTCAAATCTTCCTTTACAAATAGCTTCTGAACATCAATCTCTCCTTGCCTTACATATTGGTTATTCAGTAGCAGGAGAAAACACCTTCTAATCTTCAATCCAGCTTTTCTGTAGACATATAATTGAAAGGATAAATCCCAGCATTTCTTCTTATCTACTTTGGTGCTGCTTTTGACCTCAATAACATCCCATTCATCCTTTCCAACAGGAACTAAAATATCTGCTCTGCCGTAGAGATTATCTACTTGCAGAGCTGCTTCAAAGAGAACCTTTCGCTTTGGAAGAAGCTCTTTGGTTTTCTGTAAATTAAGAGCAATATCTTCCGCATCAATATCTATTCCTTCCGGATAGAGCTTCTTGGCTAATTCGCCAACCACGTGCCCTTGCTCAAATCTTTTCAACACTCCTGGCGTATGCGGAGGAATGTTATCTTTATCATGATACTTCATCCATAAATGACCTGGGCACTCCATGCCGGTAGTGTAGCCTGATTTGGAGAGTGGTTTGAATTTTAGGGTCTGGACTTGTTTTTGTTCCACAATGCCAAACTGCTTGAAACCTTTATAAAAATTCCCTCTGAATTCTCAGAAACCTATTTATACCCTCAAATAATCTTAAACCTATGGCAATCAAAGTATACCTCTTTGACTTCGATGATACAATCATCAGCACTAAAATCTATGCAGAACTCTATCAGCCGCTTCTCAAGATGATTAAGTCAAAGTTAAAACTCACCGATCCTCAATTAAACCAAAAAGCAGAAGATTTAGGTCTAAAGAAAAATAAGTTTGGGAGATGGGACACAGGTGATTTATGCCGAGAGTTAAATCTTCTCGAAGAATACTATCAAGTTTTAGAAAAACAAATCAAAGTCATGCCAGTCCTTCACGATACCGTTATCAACGTTTTCAAGAAGATTAAAGCAAAAAAAAGAAAAATAGCTGTAGTTTCTAATTCCATGCGTAGAACAGTAAATGCTTACTTACATAAATATAATTTAGAAAAATATCTCGATTTTACTTTTATGAGAGATGATGCTCAGTGCAAAAAGAGTGATGATACTTACTGGAAAACACTCATTAAAAAACACAAGCTCAATCCTAAAGAATGTCTGGTAATCGGAGATGATCCAGAACAGGATGGAGCAATTCCCGAAAAATTCGGATTTAATACTCTTATCATCAAAAGCCCAAAAGATTTAGAGAAAGTAGCTCAGTAAACTTTACTGTAAATAAACATCTTCTCACCAACTCTGTATCTATCTTCAAGAGTAGCTTCCTGCGTAAATCCGTATTCCTTAAAAATTTTGATATAACGTGGTTCAGTTTCTGCCAGATTAAGCTGAATTTTCATCTTTTTACTTTTGGTCAGAAGACGCGCTTCAATATCAGCAATAATACGCTGTTCAGCTGCACCATCAAGCCCTTCAACCAGAGCAAAGTGCTTTAGTTTCCAGATTTTGTACTCATCAACAATATTCTTGTCTTTTCTTTCTAATACTGTTCCACCGACCACTCTGCCTTCAAACACGGCAATAAATAATTCATGCTCCTTCTGGATTTCAAATAAATATGTCAGAACTTCGTCTGCTGGCTTTTGAAAGATATTATGCGGATTAAACTCCTTCCGATAGATGTTGATTAATTCTAAGAGAAGAGGCCTAATGGAGCTATCATTACTAATGTTCTGAAGAACTCCACCATTCAGGATAACCGAAGCAGAAGAAGTATTTGCCTCAAAATTAGTATTGTACGCTGAGCTTATCTGATTAACTCTTTTTGTTACTTGAGCAATCCAACTTTTACTAAGGCGATATTGTTTATTCTCAACCATCAAGCAACCATTATCAATAAGCTGTTTCAATGCCTTATGGACAGCTTGGTAGCTTACAACAACCCCTAGATCACTCTTTACTGCTTTGTAAATATCATTAGCGCTTTGAGGCCATTCAGTAGAAAGAAGGTTCACTATTTTATCCTTTAATGACTCTTGCTTATGAAGGGTTGCTACTTCCATGATCTATATTTTCTAGACAATAAGTTTTAAACCTTTTGGTTGAAAAATGGTTCAACCACAGTTTAATATACCCTACTGATGCATGGTTGTTTGAGAAGAGGTGGTAACTTGAGGTTACCTTGGAAAAAACAATATTGCGGTGGATCAGCAAAGTCCAGTACCGCAAGGGCACTCCCTATCTCTCCCTCATTAAGCATCTTAGTAAAGAGCACGTTCTCAGCAAAGGGAATGAAATTATATGTCAATTAGTTCTTATTAACGGAAAGCTGAAAGTGGTTATTGAGCTAGAATAATTGATGGATTGTTGTTAAGTGATGTTAAAAGATTTATTTCGTGTTCATTTTTAAAATCCATTCATAAGACGAATCTAATAACCAATCTATGAGATGAGGAAATAGTTTTAAATCACCTATGGTCATTTTTCCCGATTCTAATGATAGGGTGCAATTTGGATAGGTATAGCTTTCAGTTTTCTCTGCCACGCCATTGTTGTGGACCAAATTGTTGCGCAAATAGATCATACCTCTCCAGCCAGTAAAAGTAGCATAGTTGATAATGTGGTTTTTTTCCGATTCTTTGACGATGTTTAACAGATAAGCCCTTCCATGTTGATTCTTACGTTCTCCAATTTTAGGGGGAAATTTTTCAATATATTCTTTGAAACAAAATTCAATGGAAGACAATGTATTTAAGAAAATCATCTTCTGAATCATAATAACTCTTTCTGCATTTTGCTTTTTAGCTTCTTCAACAGATGTACAATTTGTTTGAGATTTTTTACTCCATATAGTGTTATAATAACTTAATAACTCTAGTCCAAGTGTTAGCATATTAAAAATCATCCCAAATAATTTAGCTGGTAATTCATGCTGTTGACATTTCAGCATAGTTGCAGTCTTTTGACGATATCTCTGTGCTTTTTTACGAAGTTGCATTACTTGAATTAAAACTTCATGTGTCATTTGATAAATGCCTCCAAAATTAGCTTATAATGATTATGAAGCAGAATTTTAAAATTAATACGTATTAAAATTTTACCTTTTGGATGAGAATATTCTCACCCTTTGGGACACACTTTGGGTGAGGGTTACAAATAAATAATATTTATAATCATAACTTTCTGTGGTAAAACTAAGAAGGATTGAATTTAGGGTAACAAAGAACGAACATGAAAGATTCGTTAATATTGCTCATGCAAAAGGTTTTTCAACTGTGGCAGCGTATCTACGTTCTGTAGCCTTAGGAAATGATTTATTTACCGAAACAAAAATAGCAGAAATTCACCAAATGATTAAGCAACTTTTAGATAAAAACACACCAAGTGGTAAAAATCCAAGGAGATAATACCTGGGGTGCATCTCATTGGGGCAAACTATTTAAACCTCAAGGCTTTTTCTAGAGACATAAAACACCCAGAAGGTAAAAAGTAAAGTACCAGTTGGGTCGCCAATTATTTTGGCGAAAAATAGAAGGGCGTTATTTGTCCAAGCCTCTAAGAATAGAAATTTTTGAGGTTTTGGCGGCTCTCGTGCTTGAAGTGAACGCCGGTATCATCACCGGCTTATTTCCCGGCGTACACGTCAATATGGTTTCAGTCTTGTTAATTTCTTTCTCACCTTTACTGCTGACTATTACTTCACCTATTGTTCTAGCCGTTTTCATCATTAGTCTTTCCATCACTCATACTTTTTTGGATACTATTCCCAGTATTTATCTGGGCGCTCCAGATGAAGGACAGGCCTTGAATGCACTTCCCGGGCACAGATTATTATTGCAAGGCTTAGGGCATAATGCAGTTGTCTACACTATCATTGGCTCTTTTGGCAGTTTGCTGTTAAGCGTCATACTTTTTCCTTTATTCATCATCAGCATGAATAGTCTATCGGCTATTGTCAGTAATCTCATCGGCTATCTGCTCATCGCTATTATGGCCTACATGATTTTTCGAGAGAAAGGAAAAAGAATAAAGAGCTTAGTAGTCTTTCTCCTAGCAGGAGCTTTAGGTCTTTTAATATTTAGCATTCCTAATTTACATCAACCATTATTTCCATTACTGTCTGGCTTGTTTGGCTTTTCCATTTTAGTAGAAAGTCTGCGTCAAAAATCCAGTATTCCTAAACAAAAAGAAAGTCCGCTTACTATCTCCAAGAAAAATATGATTAAATCCATCTCTGCCGCATCAGGAGTAGGATTCTTGGCTGCCTTCCTTCCCGGCTTTGGATCATCTCAAGCAGCAATTATTTCTACCAATGTTGTTGGTGATATTGGTGATGAAGGGTTCTTGTCTTTAGTAGGCGGCATTAATACTGCTAACACTTTAATTTCCATCGCTGCGGCTTATGTCTTGCAAAAAGCCAGAAATGGGGCAATTGTAACCGTACTGCAATTGTTAGGTGGGATTGGATTTACGGAAATGATGCTCTTTATCGGCGTCTCTTTAGTAGCCGGTGGTTTAGCAACCTTGCTTACTCTATCTCTATCAAAAGTGTTTTCTAAATATATTGTCAAAGTAAATTACACGGCCATCATCATCGGCATTCTAGTTTTTATCACTTCGTTAGTATTTTTCTTTGACGGCTTTATTGGATTAATTATTTTATTTACGGCTACGGCCATCGGGTTGATAACTTCCTTCTTCAAAGTCGGCAAGAATCACTTGATGGGTTGCTTGATTCTGCCGGTGATACTGTTTTTTGTGCTGTGAGAGCTAGAATAATTTTATATCTAGTTTTTCTGTAAAAATGTTTTTTAAATTGCTTACTTTTTCACCAGTAAAATCACAAACAATCTTGTTAGCTTCTTTTATGCAGTCAGAAATAGTTTTACACTTAACTACATCATATCCCTTCAGTTTTGGATAACCAAAATAAGAAGTTTGTGAAGTATGAAAAAGATATGTTCTTATAAGATAAAATAGGGGATTTGATCCTTCCGCAATTAATTTTGTAGTAATGGTATTATCGATCTCTTCATTTATTAACAATTTTTCTAAGGAAATTCTTTTAGTAAGATGCAACTCTCCTGGCTTCCACCCTAAATCAATATTATAAACTTTATCTCGCGCTACTCCTGTAGTAAAATCTTTTAGCGCCGTCCTTAAAAAAGAGTATCCTAAAGGTTCTCCTCCCCAGTTTCCAGGTTCAACTATAAAGTATCTATTTAGTTGTTTCATTTTCACCAAATTATTTTTGATTTGTTAGGACTGTTTAATAATTTTATCTCCCACTAAGTGAGGTGTAAACAAAAAAATTATAAATATCAAGCTATTTTTAAGATTTTATGAAGGAAAAATTACTAGAGGAGCTGGGTTTGACTAAAGGAGAAATCAAGGTATATTTCACTCTCTTAAAGCTAGGGGAAACAACCACTGGGAAGATAATAGAAGAAGCTGAAATATCCAGTGGTAAAATATATGAAATCTTAGAAAAACTTATTAAGAAAGGTTTTGTAAGTTTTATTGTAAAAGAAAAAACAAAATACTTTAGTCCTGCTTCGCCTAGGAGAATTTTAGATTATGTTCATGAAAAGGAAAAAGAGCTTAATCAGAAGGAGCAGGAACTTCTAAAAGAACTGCCTTCACTGATAGCGCTAGAAAGATCAGGAAAAGAAAAGAAAGAAACGCATTTATTTAAAGGTTTTAAAGGAATACAAACTGCCATTTTTGAAGCATTAGAAGATATGGATTCTAAAGATGAAGTTCTTGCCATGGGTATACGCTCTTCTAAAGAGGAAAGATTTAATCTTCTCTGGCAACAATGGCATTTAAATAGAGTAAATAGAAAGATAAGTTGTAAAATAATTTTCTCAGATGAGAATTCTGAATATTACAATAACCTCAAGAAAATGAAATTTGCAAAAGTAAGGGTCTTAAAAGGAATTACTCCTTCTGCCATAGACGTCATGAAGGATAAAGTGTTAATCTTTACTTATGGTGAAGAACCTTCTTGTCTGTTAATTAAGAATTCAGAAATTGCAGAATCCTTTAAGTCTTTCTTTGAAAACTTATGGAAAATTGCTAAATAATAATTTAAGACCAATCACAACATTTTTAAATTCCAATCTCTTACTGATATTATGAAAAAAGTATTAATGTTGCTTCTGCTTACGATCTTTATCTCTGCTTGTACCACGCCGCAAGTTTCTCCGGCTCGACCGCCAACCATCACTTCAGATCAAGCTGCTGTAAACATTGAAAACTTTGCCTTCAATCCTGCAGTGCTTACTATCAAGAAAGGTACAACGGTAACTTGGACTAATATGGATTCTGCTCCCCATACGGTTAATTCCGATACCCAATGGGAACTTGATTCCGGGAGCTTGTCTAAAGGACAGTCATTTTCTCACACCTTCAATGAAGCAGGAACTTTTGACTATCATTGCGCCTTTCATTCTATGATGACCGCAAAAGTAATCGTTGAATGATTTGAATGAAAACCAAAACGAAAAGGTTAATTGCTACTTTCTTTTTGATTCTTATTGTGGTCTTGGTTTTTACTCTGATTGATTTTTCATTCCATTCCGTTAGCGAAGAGTATTCCGTTCCGAGCTGGTATTTCAGGAATAAAATAATCTTTGAAACTATCTATGTCTGTCTTGCTTATTGGCTCTTTAGAAAATTAAATCCGGCTTTGTCTTCTTTCTTGACTGCCGTTATTACCTCAACTTTATTGCAAGCCAGATACTATTTTTTAGGATTTAACATAGAATTTGTAATTTTATTCTGGGGCATTCATGCTTTGATATTGTGGCCATTATTGTGGCTGTTGTTTGAGTATAAGGATAGGATTGTGAGTAAGTTTGTTTGAGTATTGTTCTTAAGAAAGTAGAAAAGCTAAAAATTTATAAACCGTAAATTGAAAAATAAGAAATAATGAATATTATCTACAAACCAACTATAAAGCAAACAAGGATTGAAACTTACCGTTTTGTTATCGAAGAACGTGGTTTTAGAATAGAATACGTTTATAATTCCTTAGAACGTAAAGGGATTATGACCCATCTTGATGAGAGGGTAGTATTAGGAGAGGAAGTTATCAATAAATATGAAACACCTAGATTAGGTAATACAACTACTTCTGAATCAAAGGGTCATTCTATAAAAACACAGACCATCAGGGAAGTTTTGCGTGATTTAAGTACAAACAGCGGTCTTACAGAAATTCAACAATGGAGAGAAATTCCAGAAGGCTTGGAACAGCTTATTGATGGACTTCCTACTCATGTTAAAACTTTGTTGAGACTAGAATATTCTGATCCAAATGTTAAGGCTTACGATTTTGGGCTTAGTAATCATTAATTTTTCTTACTTCTTCAACTCATCCAACAACAACGGAGTCACATCAATTCCATTAGTTCTATGCTCAATACAATTGGTGGTCACTACTTTAGTAACGCCAGCTTTCTTCATCTTTGATAATGCACCTTCAACCAGCAATCCATGCACACCGATAGCTGTAATACTTTTTGCTCCAGCGGCTCGAGCTTTCTTAGCTGCTTCGGCAATAGTATGTCCAGTAGAAATAATATCATCTACAATTACCACATTCTTTCCTCGCAGATCAACCGGCTTGGTCATCTTAGAAGTAACATGTCTGGAACTATATCTGGTTTTTTCCAGTACTGTTGATTCCACACCAATACGTTTGGCAATTGCTTCTGCCCATTGATAGGACTCCCAGTCCGGGCCGATGATCACGGCATTAGGAATTTTCTTCTGCACATAATCAGCAATCAAAAAATTAGCAGTAAGGTTTTTTGCCGGAATTTTGAATACTTCTTTCATTGATCGATAACGATGCAAATGAGGATCGACCGTGATTACTTTGTCCACAGAATTATTCAACAGCTTAGCCATGATCCGAGATGAAATAGCTTCACCAGGATGAAAGCGCTTATCCTGGCGCATAAATGCCAGATAAGGTGCAACTAATACTACTTTTTTAGCCCCTAAATCCTTGGCCGTCTCTGCGGCAAAGATGATATCAAATAAAGACATCTCCGGTCGCGGTTGGAAGGATTGCACAATCAATACTATCTTTCCTTTGACATTGGTATTGAATTTCAAATACGTATCTCCATCGGGAAAGGCAGAAATGGTTAAAGGAGAATAAGCTGCCTTAAGTTTCTTGGCCAGCGATTTTGCTATTTTCTCAGAATTTCCGCAAGTAGTGATGATGATATTTATGCACCTCTTTAATAGAAAGTAAAGAGTTTAGATATATAAAATCTGCTCTTTTTGCAAAGAAATAAAATTATTGTTTTTGGAAACGATACACTTTTTCAGCCAGGATCGGCTGCAATTGTTCTGCTGGTAGGGGATATCGTGCAGTTTCAGCTATTAACTTAGCAATAGGTTGAGATAAATCATTATGAGAAAGAACTGCAATTGAGCCACTTTCGGGATTCCAAGGTCCGGTAAAATCTTCCATTGTGAAATCAAGATAAGCGGTGTATACCCGCAATAACCTGAAATCACTAAAATGAGGATGCTGTAATAATGGGGGACTGTTTCCCAGCAGATAATCTATGGATAATTCAGTGCTAATCATCTTTGCTTCTTCATGACTTACAAATTTCTGAGCTTCTTGCTGGCCATGAGTTAGATAAACGAAGGGCTGATTAAAATGAGGTTTTGGTGTAGCCTGAGGAAGATTTAATGGCAGTGGTGTTAATTCTTTCACCAACGTACGAAAATAATCCTCTTTAGTTCTGCGGGGGTCTACCATCCAGAAGACAGTAGAAAAGGTATTATATCGAGTTGCACTGAAAACTCTACTTAAGCCAGACTTGAAGATTATATTTTCTTCATTCCGTTCTACCCTCAGTTTCGTTTCCACGGTAAGTTCATCGTGAGCCATATTCTTTTTGAATGAAGCTTATTTATAAAATTTTCCTAAACTACTTTCCAAGCCCGTATAATAAGAAATCTTTATAAAACTCCTTTGCCTGCCAAGCCAGATGGAGAAAGAAGATTCCGTTCATTGGACTGATGTGGCTGCCGAAAAAGTAATTCGAGAAAAAGGCGATAAAAAATCCTACACGGTAGCAGCCGGAATTACTCCTTCTGGAACGGTACATATCGGAAATTTTAGAGAAATAATTACCGTAGATCTAGTTCGTAGAGCTTTGGAAAAGCGCGGCAAGAAAGTCCGCTTCATTTATTCGTGGGATGATTTTGACGTCTTTCGAAAAGTTCCTGCCAACATGCCCAAACCAGAGGTTCTAAAAGAATACCTTAGAAAACCAATTGTCGATACTCCAGATACCTTCGGCTGTCACAAAAGTTATGCCGAACATCATGAAAAAGAAGTAGAAGAAGCTGTTCCTAAAGTAGGCATCAAACCCGAATTTCTCTATCAAGCTAAACAGTACCGTGCCGGAGCGTATGCTAAAGAAATGAAACATGCTCTGGAAAATACAGAAACGATCGTCAAAATTCTCAATCAATATCGGGAAGAACCTTTAGAAAAAGAGTGGCTCCCTGTATCATTGTTCTGTGAAAAATGTGGCAAGGATACTATTAATACTTTAACCTGGTTGGGAAATTATACTCTCGCCTATGAATGTGAATGTGGCCATAAAGATACTTTTGATTTCAAAAAGAAACCTTCCTTAACCAAACTGAAATGGCGAGTCGATTGGCCGATGCGCTGGGCTTATGAAAAGGTCGACTTTGAACCGGGCGGAAAAGATCATTCTACTGTTGGGGGAAGTTATGATACCGGAAAACAAATTTGCAAGCAAATATGGAATTTTGAAGCTCCTACTTATGTCATGTACGATTTCATCAGTCTGAAAGGAATGGATGGAAAAATGTCCAGCTCTAAGGGCGATGTAATTACCTTGAAAGACGTTTTGGAAATTTATGAGCCGGAAATAACTCGCTATCTTTTTGCCGGTACCAGACCAAATAGAGAATTTGCTATCAGTTTTGATGCTGATGTCATAAATGTGTATGAAGAATTTGATAAGTCGGAGCGAGTTTATTTTGGAGTAGAAAAACTTCAGGATGAGAAGAAAGCAGAAAAATACAAAATTGCCTATGAATTAAGTTATATCGGAAAAATTCCTAAAACCATTCCTTACCAGCCCAAATTCCGCCATCTTACCATGTTGCTGCAAATACACAACTTCAAAATTGACAAAGTAGTCGGCTATTTTGAAAAAGAACTTAAGAATGATCACGATAAAAAGCGTTTGCGCACTCGAGCGGAATGCGCTAAGAATTGGTTGCAAAAACATGCTCCGGAAGAATTCAAGTTTACCGTACAAGAAAAATCTCCGGTAAAAGTAAAAGCAGAAGAAAAAAAGATTCTACATGAACTAGCCAAAAAATTATCAGAACGAAACTGGACGGACACTGAATTACATGAAGAGATGTACATTCTCTGTAAAAACCATGAAATGCAGCCCAAAGATTTCTTTGCTCTGGCCTACCGAGTTTTGATCAATAAAGAACGCGGTCCTCGGCTGGCTTCATTTATGTTAGAGATAGGTAAAGAGAAAACTGCAAAACTATTGATGCAAGTGTAAAGAATGAAAAATAAATTTCTTAATTTGCAAGAAGCTCTCGATGACATTACTAAGAAACGCTTTTCCATTTTAGACCGAGTAGATTTTTATCAAATCTTACTGGCTTGGTTTTTTTTGATTTTCATTATTGGGTTAGTATATTATTCTTTTTTAGGGAAGTTAGGTGCAAATCTGGTTTCCACTATCGGTGAACAGCCTGTACATACATTCGCCGATGCTCTTTATTTTAGTTTCATCACTGCTACTTCGACTGGTTTTGGAGATATTATCCCGGTAGGTTTTTTTAAGATCCTGGCCATTGCCGAAGTAACTTTAGGTCTTCTGTTATTAGCCATGGTCACTTCAAAATTAGTTTCCATCAAGCAGGACGCTATTTTAGAAGAAATTTATGATATGTCTTTTCGGGAAAAAATTAATCGCCTGCGATCCAGTCTTTTAGTTTTCCGGCAGAATGCCAGCAGAGTAATTACCCACGTCGAAGCCGGCACAGTAGATAAGAGAGAAGTACATGAATTGTATGTATACATCCATTCCCTGGAAACTGTTCTGGAAGAGATGTTACCTATGCTCAGTCAGGATGGAAAACATATCTTCACCAAAGTAATAGATCCCATGAGCAGCGAACTTCTAATCAATAGTGTCATTCAATCTCTAGAGAGGTTAGTAGAATTATTGAATGCCTTATCAAAATCAACCTTGGCTTGGAAAAGACCAATCACTATTGCTACCATCAAGCGCTGTCTCTCTTTAAACCGCCAGTTATTTAGTCAATTAATCGTTTCTGAGAAAAAGATTGTCGGGATCAATGAGACCATTGCCGACAATGAAAAAATGGTAAAAGAAATTGAAAAACTCATTTTTGAAAATGAGATTAAAGTAATTTTAACGTAAGACAATTGATAATTTAGTCATCATCTTCGCAATCGTCATCATCCTTATTATCATCTTTGTTCCACTTTTTCTTTTTATCTCTCTTTTTTTTATCATCATCATCACAGTCGTTTCCGCCTTTTCCGGAAGAACTGCTAGAACTACTGCTCACACTCATTCCGCCAAAACCGCCAGCACCACTTACATTATAACTTCCTCCGGCATTTGCGCTACTATTACTACCCGAACTGCTTGTCCCACTCACTGTTGCTGCAGAACTACTGGCATTATAATTTCCGCCCATACCAGAACTGGTTACTGAGCTGTTTGCTCCTCCCATCCCGCTAGTATAGTTTCCACCGCCCGCAAAACCACCACTACCAACATTTGCAGAGGCCTTACTCATTCCGCCAAAACCTCCGGAATATTCACTTCCTCCACTATTGGTAAGGATGCTGTAGTCTCCTCCATTACCCGTTGGCACTAAAACATTTGATCCGCCTTGGCCGACTTTATAATTATCATTCGGCGTTACTACATCGGGCACACCGCAGGCTGCTGCGGTATAAGTTGCAAAGACTAAAGCGCTCAAAGTTGTATTTTTCATCTCTTTCCTCCTTTTTGTAAATGAGTTTGTCTAAAAAAGATGCTTATAAGAATTACGGTAGTAGAAAACTATAAACTTCATTTAAATTGATAATTTTTGTAGTATTTTCAAAGCGTCTTTACTTTTTTCTTTCGGAACAAATAGATGATCGTGGTAATATGCAGAAACAGCATTCACGGAAATCCCTTCTTTTGCTAAAGCATTGGTAAGGCGAGCCAGAAAACCTACTGCTGCCAAATCTGAATGCACGGTTAATGTAATTAATGCCCAAACTGCATCGTACTTAATAGAATTGAGATCAGCATCTTTCTTTTCTATAATAAAGGTAGTTCCTTCCCTTTCTCTAAAAGTCATTAACGGTTTTATGTTTAGATCAGACATTTTTTTGTCAGAAATTGAGCAAAAAATATATTCTCCTGAAACTAGGTCAGGCTTCATGGACTTCATTAATAAATCTAGATCTTGTATTCCGGTCATTCTCAACCCTTAAAATAAAATATGCGGACGGCAGGATTCGAACCTGCGTAGGCACTAAGCCAATAGGTCCTAAGCCTATCCCGTTTGACCGCTCCAGCACGTCCGCGTTAGGTAAGAATTTCTTTATTTTCTTTAAAAATGTATCTATCTTCCGGTAACCTTGTAGAATTATCTATCGTTACAAAACCGGCGTATCTGGCAATGCTTTTTTCTTTCGGTTATAATAAACCCAATACAGTCCCAAATAAATGGTAGTAGTAATCAGGGAAATGATGTATTTTATCATCAACGGAGTTTGCTTAATTAAAATAGCATAAACCAAAGCGACGATATTTGCTACAAAATAAATTATGAATAAAAATAAACTAACCCCGCTGGTATCCTTGGTTCTGATGGTCTTCATCATTTGCGGGATGATCATGATGGAAAATAAGAAGGTAGCAATCCAACCTAAAGTTTGTGATAAATCCATAATGTAAATTCAACAATAAGTTTTATATAAATCTAATGAATTTTTGTTGTATTACTCTCTTTTAGTACCTGCTCTCATTTCTCTTATGCACATCAAACGCGTCAAATACAAGGACATTGAACAGATCCCTCAACTGAAAATTAACCAATCCTTCAAAACTGATTTTCAAGGCAGTTCGCCAGCACCCTTCATTGGCAGATTTGGATATCCACACGTGAACATTGGCGTGCTCAGTCCGCAATTTCTCGGTGACACTTCCCGCTATGATTCTCCTCGTCTCTGGAGCAGAGAAAATGCAGCTATCGGCAATATTGCCAGCATGCGTTACGGCTTAGTCAATTCTCGGAGCCAGGCCAGCGTCAAAGACATTCAGAAAGGTGGGAAATTCCTTGATATTATCCAGGAGGTAGGCATGGCTAAAAAAGCGGTTGAACTAGAAATAAATCTTAAACAAACGCCACAGCTGCAATTCAAACCAGAAAAAGAAATCATTCCTTTTGGTCCTCAAGCGACTCTGAAAGATGCCCGGATCACTGCCAATACTGCAGTCGATTCCCGAGTAGAACGAGTGGTTTCCGATACGGATTTGAAAGCTGCCTCTGCGATTGTCAGTCTTTACCAAAAAGGGTTTGAAGAAAGTTCGCTCAACAAATTACTTTCCGTGGGCAGCGTCGGCTTGCAGCAAAATCGCAAGCTTGTCCCAACTAGATGGAGCATTACTGCGGTTGATGATACGGTAGGAAAACAACTCATTACGGAAATAAAAAATCTTTCCCTGGGAGAATATCAAGTTTATTTTGGTGGAGGTTGGGGAAATTATTATTTATTTTTATTTTTCCCGGAAGTCTGGAGTTACGAATTATTTGAAACGTATTTAGCTAATCCCATCAATCCCTGGTCAAAAAATGGGTACCTCTATTCTACTGATTATGAGCATTATGAAGGCCGTAAAACTTATGCTGAAGAAACTGCCGGCGGATATTATGCTTGCCGCATAGCGCTACTGGAAAAAATGAAAGAGCAAAAGCGACAAGGAAGTTGTTTAGCCTTGCGGTTTATAACTTCCGAATACAATATTCCTTTAGGGGTATGGGTCTGCCGCGAAGCTTCCCGAAAAAGTTTACAAGAAAAACCTCTCACCTTTGCTGATCAAGGTTTAATGATTAAATATGCGCAAGAACTGATTAAGCGAAAATTCGACTTTGACTTGAGCTTGTTGTTACAAGAAAGCAAATTATTGAAAGTAAAAAAGGAACAAAAGAAATTGTCGGAATTTTCTGCCTAAACCAGATTGAATTTACTTAACCAACACATTTATAAATTTCCTTTTCTTCTTCAACCATAAAGATGGTGTTAAATGTTTCCGATTCGATCTACTTTGTAACGATCATTTTTGCATTCTTAACTGTAGTATTTGGAATTTTAGTGGTAAACACGCTTTTCCGAAATAAACTGAAAGAACTGTTCTCAGATCAAAAATTCTTCGTTTTCTTTTTTTTAGTATTAGGTTACGCTCTTTTTGCCATGGGTGAGGTAACTTGGTACTTGATCCATAATATCTTTAACAATATTCCTACCACTGGCATGCCCGATTTTTATTGGGTCACGGGAGCCTTTTTTATGATGATTTCCTTTTTTGCCTTAAGCAGTGTCCTTCATCAATCGTATGGAGAGAATCGCAAGTTTCTTCCTTTACTGTTGATAGGCGCTGCTCTGATACTGGGAGTTATTCTCTACGTTTCGACTGCTATCTCCAAAGGATCGGATAATAGTAATATTTTTCTGGCCTATTTTTATCCTATCAGCACTTCCGTAATTTTGATTCTCTCCGCTAACCTGCTCTTGTATTTTCATCGACTAGGACAGTTTGAAACTGATTTATTGTATTTGTTCTTTGCTAATATTTGTTTTTTAGGTGGTGACTTGCTGTATCTATATTGGAACGCTTCTAACTTGTTAGGATTTCTGTCTGATATCTTTTACTTTTTTGCCTACGGTTTAAGTGCCTTCGCATTTTTTACTTTGTTGATAAAGCTACATCTGCATTCTTCAGAAAAGCCATTGCGCTAAAACAAGATGTCTGAAACAAAAGTGAAGCATCCAGTTTCTGTAGAAGGACATGATTCTCTGGAAGAGCTAGCTAATGCCATCGGAACTATGCGTTACGACAAAGTGGCAGAGTTTTTAGGTTATCTTACTCAGTACGTTAAAAATGAAGCGGAAAAAGATCTTGCTAGTGGCAAGACAAAATTATCTACAAAATTATATCTGGCTTCCGAAGCACTTTCCCGCGCCCAGGAGGAGATTGATTCTGCCTGGAAAATTTGTAAACTCTATATGAAAGAAGAATAATTTATCATATTTTTTTTCACTCCATTTTAACAACTTATTTTTACTACCAACATGAAAAAAGAAATTTTATAAACCAGATCTTCTTCATTAAATCTCTTTTGAAAAGAGGTGGCGGATATGAAAGATATAGATCGAGAGTTTGAAGAATTTGTGCGCAAACATCCCCGGCGCTTAACCGAAAATCAAAAAAAGATTTGCGAAAAATTAGGACTGGAACTTCCTTCCTGATTTTCTCTTTCGTAATCTATTTTAAGACCACAAGTTTTATATATAATTCTCCTTGAAAAATGATTGTAAAGGACAATATTAATTCTCATGGCCATAGTAAAAACAAACGATAACCATATAGAACTAGCTAATGGAGAACCGATTAGGGATACCTGCGAACAACTTGGTGTTTTATTCGGCTGTCGTTCTGGATTGTGTGGAACCTGCATGATTACAGTTCTCGAAGGCGAAGAAAATCTTTCCGAATTAACGGAAGAGGAAGTAGCCATGGATCGCGACCGAACTCATCGCTTGGCTTGCCAGACTAAAATAAAACAAGGAACAATCATGATTAATTTTGAGAAATTTTAGGAGGAATAAATATGGAAGAAAATAAATTAGAAATCAATTCAAAGGCGCCTGCTTTTGAAGCAAAAGTATTTCACAATGATGAAATTAAAACTGTTAAATTAGATAACTACAAAGGCAAATGGGTAGTCTTATTTTTTTATCCTGCTGATTTTACCTTTATCTGTCCCACTGAATTAGGAGAGCTGGCAGATCATTACGATGAATTAAAAAAAATAAATGTAGAAGTTTTAAGTGTCAGTACCGATACTGTTTTCACTCACAAAGCCTGGCATGATAGTTCTCCTACCATTAAGAAAATTAAATTTCCCATGGTCGCCGATCCTAATGCTCAGATCTGTCGCAATTATGGTACATATATTGCTGAAGAAGGCCTCAGCTTGCGCGGAACTTTTATCGTTGATCCTGACGGAGTGTTAAAAGCATTTGAACTGCATGATAATAGCATCGGCAGAAGCACTAAAGAATTAATTCGGAAAATTAAAGCCGCACAATTCGTTCGAGAACATGGTGGAGAAGTTTGTCCTGCTAGTTGGGAGCCAGGAAAATCTACCTTGAAACCAGGATTGAACTTAGTCGGAAAAATCTAAATCATTAGATAAAAATGACAGATGAAGGAGGAATAAAATGACCTTAGATCAGCAAGTTAAAGGACAGCTTTTAGAAGATCACAAAAAAGTTAACGAAAGAATTTACGAAGTGTTACAAAGTGGAATAAATAACTTTATTGCCGACCCTGATTATTTGGATCCTTCTTTAGGTGACCAAATCCATCTTGATGAGGAACAAGGTGAATTTAAATATTACTCTCGGATACGTGTAGCGTTAGAGACAGTATTGAATACCGGAGAAATTGCTAAAGAATTACTACCACCCAGAGCACCAGGCTATTGGAATAGAGTGCCAATTTTATTAAAAGATAAAAGGAGATGAAAATATGACTTACAACGCACTAAATTTTGAACAATTACTAGGATTGAAAGGATTCAGTGATCAGCTTTTACAAAATCATTTCAAATTATATCAAGGATATGTAACGAATACTAACAAACTTCTGGATGCTTTTGCGGCCATGGAGAAGGAAGGTAAAACTGCTACTCCTGAATACGCAGAATTGAAACGCCGTTTTGGTTGGGAATTCAATGGCATGCGTTTGCATGAGCTTTATTTTGGCAATATGACTAAAAAGAAAACTACCTTATCGGAAAAATCACCTCTGCACAAATTAATGACGGAAACGTTTGGTTCCGGGGAAGGCTGCGAAAAAGCTTTTACTGCGACTGGTGCTATGCGCGGAATTGGCTGGGTAGTGATGACCTATGATCCAGTTGGAAAGAAATTGCTTCATCTCTGGATTAACGAACATGATGTCGGCCATTTAGCGGGAACAATTCCTTTGCTGATCATGGACGTCTTTGAACACGCCTTCATGATTGACTATGGTTTGAATCGGGCTGATTATATCAAAGCTTTTATTGCCGCCATTGATTGGGATGTGGTGCAAGAACGCTTTAAGAAAGCTCAACCTTAATTTATTATCTTTTTATTATAATTTTCTGATAATTTTCTTATTCTTGTGTGTTCTTCTTCCTCAATATTTTTAAATCGATCTTAGGCCGCAAAATCTATGACTTTATACAGCGTAGACTTGCTCCGTGATCAAGAAGGGAAGTATCATCTTCTGGAAATGAATGGTTGTCGTTCAGGTATGAAAGGTTTTAGAAATATTTATGGTGATGACCGAGTTGAACAACAAGTATATCAAATGCTCCAGCAGCGCTATGGAAAAGTTACCATTAACGATGGAAGTTATTCTCGATTACAATATCAAAAAGAACATCCCCTAAAGTATAAGTGGAAACTATTAACTGCCAAATTTCCTTTTTTGCAGGGAAAACAAAAATTGTCGCGAGTTCTTTCTGCGCCGACTGCGCGGGTAGCCTGGTTGGAAGAAAAAATACCTGCTCTTCATCTTCTCACTTCTCCCTTTGAACCATATATCGGACAGGAATCTGCCGTACTCAGCCTTAATTGCCATCAAGAACTTCCCCATCCCTTAGTAAACCCATATTTAACTGAAGCTATTGCCTACAACAAGTTCTTAACTTATCAAGTATTAAAAGATTCAGAGATTAAAGATATAATCCCAAAATCAACTTTATTAGGATTAGGATTTACTCATGAAAAAGAATTGGAAGAGCTTCTGGAAAGTTCATCAAAGTTTGTAATAAAACCTATCCTCGGTTCTCAAGGAAGAGGAATAGAGATTATTAATAAAAAAGCTGCTCAGCAGCACCAGTCTAGCCGGGGACCTGCTGATTTTCATACCAAATCAGATTTTCCCTTAAGACTTATTCCTCTCTACGTAGAAGATATGATTACTGCAAAAATGTTTTCATTTGAACTGGGTTTAGGTCTGATTCAGCCCTTCCTTGATTCCAGACAGAAGATACTCGGTGAAAAAATGTACACCAGTATCAGATCCATAGTATGCAATGAAAAATTTGTAGATGCCTATGTCAGAGTCAGTGATAAAAAGAGAGTTAATCTTTCTCAAGGAGCAAAAGCCTTTCCTTGTGATGATAAAAAGAATATTGCTTCTTTATCAGAAAAAATTGTAGCCGTCTTTGAAGAACAATGCCTAAGTTATGAACCAGAAAATTTTCGAGAGCAATTATACCAGCAATATCTTGATTCACGCGGCAGAACTACTAAAAAGATGCATACCGAAGACGTTAACAAAGAATTAATGGCAATGATGCATCATGCTGCTCATCTTCTAATTGAAGCTACACGATGAAATCATAATCTGTAAATCTATTTTCTATTTCAATACCATCTTATCTACCAACACTTCTTTCTTTCCTTTATAATCTTCTACTTGTCCGGTTATTTCTACATGATCGCCTTCGCGGAGATAAATACTATTGTCTGGAAATAAAATCACATCCGTGGTTACTACTTTTTCACCATTCAACTCAAAGAACACTGCTTTATCGGTAACTTGCAGATTCTTCACAGTCCCTTTCATCATCACCGTTGTCGGTGCGGAGGAATCTAATTCGGGAGTTACCGGCAGCTCTAATCTTTGGGCATAGAAGAACAAGAAGGTTAATCCTATTATAATCACTATAATAGAAATAAGTTTGATTGTTTTTTCCTCCATCTTGATTTTGTTGAAGGGTATATTAAAAAGATTTCTCTTTAAAAGGCTGGTAAAGATGATTTTTAGCTCCTAAATCTTTATATAGGCTTTAGTCCTTTGAAAGGCCATGTCTGAAGAAAAAGTAGTGCAATTACGGGAACAGCTCTTTCAGCTGGAACGCCGAATTAGGCCTCTAGAATGGGATGCGGGCCGAAATCAGATTAATGAATTTAAAAAACAACAGTTAGAAAAGCTTAAAGTAGAATTTACTAATTTACAACAGGAACTGCACGGCTTAGAAAATATCTAAGCGCTCGTTTATTTTCTTTCCTAATATTCAAATTCCCTTATTTATTAATTATTACCGTTTTCTCAAACCTCAACATTTTTAAAGTAGTTTTTGTTTAGCTTCTAAAAAGAGGAAAGGATGAAAGCAACTGATTTTTCACAGGAAAAAGCATATACACAACCTCTAACTGAAATATTCAAGAATTATAATAGTTCCGAAAAGGGATTATCCAATCATGAAGCAGAGTTGCTGTTACTTTCGCTAGGCTTTAATGAAATTCAAATTTCTAAGAAAGATGGTCCTTTAAAGATATTACTTCGCCAGTTCTCCAGTCCCTTAGTAATCATCCTTTTAATTGCCGTAGTAGTTTCCGTTTTACTTCATCAGGATGCAGATGCTGGACTTATTGCGGTTATTGTCATCATTAATGCTCTTCTTGGTTTCGTCCAAGAATACCGTGCCGAAAAATCTTTAGAAGCACTCCAAAAAATTGCTTCCCCCAAAGCAGTCGTTCTGCGAGATGGAAAAGAAACGCTCATCGAGAGCAGAAATGTTGTTCCTGGCGATATTCTGGTTTTAAAAGTAGGAGATAAAATTTCCGCCGATGCTCGTTTGATAGAAATTCACGACCTTAAGATTCAGGAAGCAGTCCTTACCGGTGAATCGCAACCCCTCGCCAAAGAAATAGTGACTTTAAACGCTAAAACTGCTCTGGCAGATCGAAAAAATATGGCCTATACTTCCACTATTGTGGTCAATGGTCGAGCTCGTGCTCTGGTTACTGCTACCGGCATGCACACTGAGGTAGGTAAAATAGCTCACTTGTTGGAAGAAGCGCCGGAAAAAGTTTCTCCCTTGCAAAAAAATCTCCAAGGGTTAGGAAAAAATCTCTCTCTCATTATAGTTGGGGTTATTATCATTGTATTTGTAGTGGGCATTGCCTTAGGTTTAGACTACACCTTGATGTTTTTAACTGCCGTAGCTTTAGGAGTAGCGGCTATTCCGGAAGGATTACCAGCCATTATCACTATCTCTCTTTCCTATGGAGTGCAACGCATGGTCAAACGCAATGCCTTGATACGAAAACTTACTTCTGTAGAAACTCTGGCTAGCGTGGATATAATCTGCACTGATAAAACCGGAACTCTTACTCATAATGAGATGACCGTTACTAAAATCTGGGCTAATGGTAGTCTGTACGATCTTAGTGGTTCTGGCTACGAAAGTAAAGGTGTTTTTCTCCTTAATGATAAAGAAGTAGCCGCCAAGCCCATGCACTTGATTTTGAAAATAGGTGCGCTTTGTAATGATGCCAAATTTGAAACTCTAGATAGGACACGAAAAGTAATTGGTGATCCTACTGAAGCAGCGCTGCTGGTCTCTGCAGAAAAAGCTGGATTGCAACGGGCCAAGCTTGAGCAGGAAGAACCGCGCATTGACGAAATTTCCTTTTCTTCAGAACGGAAAATGATGACTACTCTTCACCACACTAAATCAGGAACAGTTTCTTACACCAAAGGGGCTCCCGATATTATTCTTGCTTCCTGTAATCGTATTCTCATCAATGGAACTGTGCAGAAACTTGATCCTAAAAAGAAAAAAGAAATAATCGCTCAAAATGAAATTCTCGCTGCAAATGCTTTACGTCTTTTGGGTTTTGCTTATAACACTGAAGTAAAAAAGAAAGGCGATACAGAAAAAGAAATGATTTTTGTCGGTTTGCAGGCCATGATCGACCCACCTCGCAAAGAAGTAAAAGAGGCTGTACTAAAATGCCTGGAAGCGGGAATAAAAGTAGTTATGATCACCGGAGACCAACTTAACACTGCTAAAGCAATCGCTAAAGAAATAGGAATCGTAGGCGCAGCAGTAACCGGCCAGGAATTGAACGAAATGAAAAATTTGGCTTCAGAATTAGATGATATTGCTATTTTCGCTCGGGTCGATCCGGAACACAAGCTACGCATTGTAGAAGCTTTCCAAAAAAAAGGATTTACTGTAGCGGTAACCGGTGATGGGATAAATGATGCTCCGGCGTTGAAGAGAGCAGATTTAGGTATTGCTATGGGTGTTACCGGTACTGACGTAGCTAAAGAAGCAGCTGACATGATTTTGCTTGATGACAATTTTAATTCCATTGTCAGCGCAGTCGAAGAAGGCCGGGGCATTTATGACAATATTCAAAAATTTGTAAATTATCTTCTCTCCAGTAACCTGGCCGAAATTATGGTTATTTTTCTGGCCATGGTAATATTAGCACCTCTTTTTGGTTTAGGATTACCACTTGCTCCTATTCACTTATTATGGATAAACCTGGTTACCGACGGGTTGCCCGCGATCGCTTTAGGTCTTGATCCTTGTCAAAAAGGGATTATGCGGCGTAAACCCCGTCCTTATGGGGAACCTATCCTCAACAAAGATACCGTGATCAGCATTATTACTTTAGGATCAATCATTGCCGTGGCGGCTTTATTTTTGTTCTGGTTTTACAAAGATGCTATACCTGGTAAAGCTCAAACTATGGTCTTTACTGCTTTGGTAGTTTTTGAATTAGTCAGACTGCATATGATTCGCAGACATTACAAATTATCGCTCTTTTCAAATAAATTCTTGCTTGGTGCAATAATTATTTCCTTAGGATTACAGGTAATGATCATGTATCTGCCTACTTTTGCACAATATTTTGAAGTAGTATCTCTAGGATTATTGGATTGGCTTTGGATCATTATTGCCGCCCTCCTCATCGCCGGAGTAAATATGGGTATTGGGAAAATGCGCCGTTCTGTTGCCTAAAAGAGCAGACCTTTTAAAACCGCAGACCCAGTTAAGATTAAAAAAACCAAAGGTTTTTTAAAACCGAGAGTAAAAATAAGGCTATATATGCTGAGGCAGCATCAGCGTGATCTAGAAAAGGATCTTTGGCCTCGGGAGGAAAAAACATGGAATTTAAACTGGTATTAGGAACAAAGGACGGTAAGTCCTATCAAAAAGAAGTAAAAGATGCAGCTGCAGAAGCACTGCATAACAAAGCTATCGGCGAGAAGATTTCTGGCGAGGAATTAGGATTTTCTGGATATGAATTCTTGATTACTGGCGGTTCTGATAAATGCGGATTTCCCATGCGTAAAGGAATTCAATCTGCACGAAAAAAAATCATGGCTGGCCCAGGAGTAGGTTGTTCCGGATTAGATCGTAATGAAAAAAAACAGAAAGGCTTGCTTACCAAGAAAACTGTTTGCGGCGAACGCATTTCTAAAATAATTCATCAGGTAAACCTCAAAGTGTTAAAAGAAGGTTCTCAGCCTTTAGCTGGAGAAGCTCCAAGTCAATAATTCTTCTATTTTTTTTATCTTTTTATTATCCTTTTCTGATCCTTTTCTGTAAGTTTGGTATCAATTCTCTTTTCAACAATAAAAACATTTTTAAATCCCTTTTATTTCCCGTTACTTATAATGGCTACTGTCAACCAAATTATGAACGGCATTGAGCAGCAGCTAGTGCTTTTTGGCCGACGAGTTTCTGCTTTCTTTTCTTTCGTTTCTTCAAGAATTAAAAATATCAAAACTATCTCTCTACCGGAACAAATAGCCTATGGCCTTATTGGAATAGGGCTAGTCCTCATTATTACTTCAATCGTCTTGTTTTTACTATGATAACCAACGGCCCCCCCCACCACAAATCAGAAGAACCGGCGCATGTAAAGATTAATCCCTTTAAGGAATCGCCGCATCATGAAAAAATTAATCCTTTTAAAGAATTACCTAAGCCCCAGCAACCGCATTTGGATGATCATCATCATTCTCATTCCTCGTCTTCTGCTCATGATTCTACTGAAAAAGCACCAAAAGAGATTACCATCAAAATCAAACCCTGGAAACTTGTCAAGGGAATGTTTGTAGTGTTAGTACTGTTAGCCGTTTTTTTGGCAGGTCGCTGGAGTGCAGACGCAAGTTCACTTTCTCTTCCTGATTTTTCTACTTTCAGTCATGAAGCAGGTCCTTCGGGCTTAGTTACCGGAGATACTCAGGTCAATGACTCTGCTACTCCTAATACTACTACCAAAGTAGCTCCTGCAGTGGTGAACGATTCTGTTCCTGCTGTTGTTTCCAAAAATGAAAGTAATGAAACTATTATCGAAGGTGCTTATTCTAGGGTATCTTTATCCTTAGATGGAGTCTATAAAGATTGGAAAGGAACTTGGGGAAAAATAAAAGGAGTAAAATATACTATTATTAACAATGAAGATGGAACTATTAGGCCCCATCATTTTGTTATGACGGTGGAAGGATATAGTGATCATGGAGAAAAGAATTTTGATGTAAGTTTTACCTCCCAAAAAGTCAAAGCGGGGCAGACCTTGAATGATGAAGCTGCAGTTACCGGCGGATTTGCTTATAGTCCAAATCAAGTACCCAACGGAAATGTAAAACAAGTGAGAGTCTCTTTATTCCTCCTTGATCGAGAAGGGATCACCATGGCTTCTGCTGAAGAGATTGTTGATCTAAGCAGTTAAGTTAATCTTCGATCTTAGTTAATCTTTAATCTTATTTTCTCTCGCCCAAAGCGGTAAGTATTTATATTTATAAAATTTAATAACTGCATGCCTGACATTTTGGAATTAATTAAATCACGCAGAAACGTTACTCAATTTCTTCCTAAATTTGTTTCTTGGGAGAATATTTCTCGGGTGCTTGATGCTGCACGCTATGCTCCCAGCTGCGGTAATATTCAGAATTGGAAATTCATTGTTATCCTAAAACCGGAACTGAAACAAGAAGTTGCTGCTGCAGCGTACGAACAATTTGAAATTGCCCAAGCCTCTGTTTTAATTGTCATTTGCGCCGAACCGGAAAAAGCAGAACGATATTACGGTGAAAAAGGAAAAATCATGTACACTATCCAGAACTGTGCCGCGGCCGCCCAGAATATGTTGCTGGAAGCCCATTCTTTAGGTCTGGCCAGCAGATGGATTGGTGCTTTTGATGAAGCAAAACTAAAAGCCTTGCTAACTGTTCCCGAAGAAGTAGAAATCCATGCCGTCATTGCCTTAGGCTATGCTAAAGAAGTTCCTGCTCATCCTGCAAAATATCCTTTGGAAACGCTGACTTATTTTGGATCCTGGCGATCTAAAATTGCTGATCCGGCTAAATATCTGAATGATACTGCTACCATTTTAGCTCGAAAAGCGCAGCATCTTGCTGAAGTAGTTAAAGTAAAAAAATAATTCTCTTTTTTTTATCTATACGTTCCGCCTTTCTTTTTAGCGACAGGAAGTCCATAATAATACGATGTGTACCCATACTTAGTTAAATTTGCTTGGATGAGTGCTTCTATTCCGCCTTTCGCCAGACATTCTAATTTTAGTGAATCATGTAAAGTAAAGCTTGTGCGATTTATGGCGTTACTAAAAATAACTCCTTTGTTTTTATCGCCTGTGTCAATCTGTTCTACTTCATAACCTACTCGTCGTTCATATTGGTCTTGGCTTTCTGGAGTGATTATGACTTTGCTCAAAATTTCTTCGTATCTCCTTTCTTGGTCTATTCTAGAAAAAAACTCTTTATTTTTTCTTTCTTTATCTAACTCTTCTTGTGCACGTCGTTCTATTTCCTTTTGTTTTTCTTCTTTTGATTTGAACAATCCGAATACCATTTCAATCTCCTAACACCCTAGAAACCGTCTCAATACCTCAAATTGAGCTTATTTTATAAAGATTTTTAGAAAATTCAAAGAAATATCTTCTGCAATATATATTTTAAAGAAAAATAATATTTAAATATAAGTACTACTTTACGAAACTCAAAAGGGTTGGTCGCCCTTAGTTATATTTGGTCTGTATTCGGTCAGTTGAGCTTTGGTAGTTCGTACCTAATTTCTAAACTTATTAGCTAGTTTTTTCATCCATAATTTGGTCAAATTATGCACGACAAACTTGAAGATAGATAAGCACAACTAGTATATAATAATTTATATGCTGGAATGTATAGTTTCCAAAATGGGAACTATCGAAAGGGTGGACACACAAAACTATTGAGGTGGTAAGAATGGATTTTTTAGTTGAGAGGGCTTTGCAAAGCGCCCCCGCGGAAGATGACTTTGCACATATGAGTCAGGCGAACATTAAGGTTATTGGTGTTGGCGGAGCCGGCAACAACATGGTTGGCTGGTTATACAAAAAAGGAATAAAGGGAGCAGAAATTATTGCTACCAACACGGATCATCAGCACTTGCAAATAACAGGCGCTGACAAGAAATTTCTTATTGGTAAAGACTGCACTCGAGGACTAGGTTGCGGCGGCTTCCCTAACAAAGGAGCAGAAGCAGCTCAAGAATCCTTAACTGCATTAAAAGAAGCTTTGAAAAGCGCAGACATGGTCTTCGTATGCGCAGGTATGGGAGGAGGAACAGGAACTGGAGCAGCTCCTGTAGTAGCTCAAGTTGCTAAAGATACCGGGTCAATCGTTATCGGAACAGTAACCATGCCTTTCAACATCGAAAGAGCACGATGCGACAAAGCAGAATTTGGTTTGCAACAACTGCGACAAGTATCAGATACCGTTATTGTCATCGACAACAACCGACTGGTACAAATTGCTGGTAACTTGCCAATTCAACAAGCTTTTGCTGTAGCTAACGAGTTAGTAGCAACCATGATCAAAGGTATCGTTGAAACCATTGCTGTACCTTCCCTGGTTAACCTGGATTACGCAGACGTAAAAGCAATTATGTCTAACGGCGGAGTAGCAGCTATCGGAGTAGGAAGTTCCGATACCAACAACCGCGTAGAAGAAGCAGTTAAGGGAGCTTTAAGCAATCCTTTACTTGACATCAACTACGAGGGAGCTACTGGTGCCTTGATCCACGTAACTGGCGGACCGGACATGACTCTGGATGAAGTCAGCAGAATTGGTGAATTAGTAACTGAATCTCTTGATGATGACGCAAACGTTATCTGGGGAGCAAGAGTTGCTGATGAAATGAAGGGTAAACTGACAGTGATGACCATTATCACTGGTGTTAACTCACCATGGATTTTGGGGAAGCTTGACAACAAGCATTCACAACAGCGAGCTAAGAGTTTAAGTAGAGAACTTGGCATAGAGCTGGTTTAATTAGAAGAAGGGGGGTGTCCACCCTCTTTTTTCTTTTTTTTCCTTTTCTTTTTACAATCAAAAAGAAATCTTGCTCTGCGTCTTTGTTCTTATCACCGCCCCTACGTGAAGACTTCCGCAGGGCAGGATTTTTTTTATTTCTTATTTTTTAATCATTATTAGTAGCATTACTTGTTAAGTCCTAGAAACATTTTATAAATATTATAAGTAAATAATACTCATGAAAGCAAACTACGATGTTTTTATCGGCAGAGAAATTGTTGAAAATGGAGAAGAGTATCTCGTCACGGTAAGTCTTCCAAGTCAAGCTTGCAGTTCTTATTGGACCCTTGAACAGGCCTGTGAAGAATTATGTGATTCAGTAAAAGCAGGAAAAAGCGTATTGCTCTACCAAACTCCAGATCAAGCTGCACCACTTACCAGAAAAATACCTAAGGTAACTGAAAGTAGATATCAACCTTTCAAACCTAACGAAATGGATCTCCTGCAAAAACTGTATGCAGAAAAAGAAGAAATGAAACGATTCCCTAACCCTTTTGAAAATCAACCCTATCTGCAATAATTCATCACAAAATTTATAATTCCCTTCTTCTAAAATAATATATGTCTGAAATTAATTACGTTGGTTTTGATATTGGCGGGGTAGCAAATCTGCAGGCGCCGCTAGAAGAAGTAATCTCTCAAGGAAGGCACTATTTCGGCTCAGATTTTTCTGCAGAAAAACTAGAGATCATGCGCTTTCCTAAGATTAAGGATAAAGAGATCTGGGCAAGTTTTCAAAATGGAAAAATAAGTGCTGATACCTACCTTACCTATGCTTTGCAAGCAGGCAGTATGCCAGTTACCTCTGAAAATAAATTATTCTTTCGCAATCTTTTGCAGCAATGGTGCGGGCAGCCCTATCAACCGATGTTGAATTTAGTACAAAAATTGAATCAAAAATTATATCCTACTAGCGTCCTCAGCAACAACAATGAAATTATGTATCATGCACCGGGGGCGGAAATTAAAAAACATGTGTTGGTTGCTATCTCTTCGCATGAAATTGGTTTTTCCAAACCCAGCTTTCCTGCTTACGTTCACCTGCTGGAAGAACTGGGAGGAACCGACTTACGGAGTCAAGTCCTCTTTATTGATAATAAATCAGAAAATGTCAAAGCTGCTCAGAACTTAGGTATGTATGGTTTTCATTTCCGCAGTCAAGAAGTGGGAATGGATAAAGCCTTTGAAGAATTGATGGATTATTTGGATAAGAATGGAGTTGGAATTTAAGTTATTTTTCAAATTATTCTAGTTATTCTAAATTGTTTCTTACGAAAAATAGGCATCTACAAATGCAGCACTAAAATCAGAATATATTTTTGAAACATAATCATTGCATGAACCGACAGCTAAGCTTTCAAATAAGCGTTTCATTCCTGGAAGGGCTGTATACATAACACAGTGCAGGTTTGCAGCGAGCGCAGGATCATTTACAAGATATGATTTCATCTCCCTACCTTTAGGGCTTAATTTGTGACTTGATTCGTCAAAAATGTAAGACCAGAGGTTGGATCCAATATCATGCTTTACTTGGAATAGTTCCATTTGTTGTTTCTTAAAAGCTAGAATAATTAATTTTTTGGTAAGTCCTTTTCCATCACCATTAGAAAAGGCAAGGGGATCGAGATATTCTTTCCGTATTGTTTCAAATTCTTTCGATACTAAGGGAAGCTCTTCTGCAACTTGCTCAGGATGCAAAAAGAAGTATGCAGTTCCAAAATCAGTAATGATTGATTTATCTTCTGAGGAAACATGAAATTCATCTAACCAATGATTGTGATTGTAAATAACGCCTAATTTTGCTAGAGCTGCGTGAATTTTTGCGCCTTCTATAATCAGGGGTTTTGCTGCTTCAATCATAGTGTTCATTAATTGATTTTGTCTAGCCAGGTCTGTGGTAGAAAAATCTTTTCCAGAGATATGATCCCATAATTCTTTTTTTTGATCCTGGTTGAAAGCACCAGTTGCCAGACATAGATGATAAAGGTCCATATATCTTGAGAAATCAACTAATTCTTCAGAATAAAATTCTTCTCCTAAATGAAGAACTTCTGGCGCAATTTTTCCACCCACGGTTTGCAGAACTTTTTTTTCTAAATCTGAATCGCCCATATCATACGGCTTAATGATATAAACGTCTTCTGGAGTCTTAACTTTGAGAGGGATTCTGGTGCTTCCATGCAGGATTTTATTATCAATCGGAGATCTGAGGAGATATACAATAGCATCATGCTCTCCTTTTTCAGCAAGATATGCTTTTGCTCGTTCGAAGTATTTTTGATTAGGTAAATTTTCTCGAGCATTAATAATATCCATGTTTAGCCAACTTCTTGCCACTTCAGCGATGTTTTCTACAACCGTTGGTAACTCATGCTCTTCTTGAAGCCAATTCTTTAAGTGTTCTATTGGTGTTTGGTAGCATCTAAATTTTATCATAATGATTCAGTTTGAACTTTTTTTATAAATTTATCCCTTATTAATGACAACTTAGATAAATTCCAATTTAGCACATTTACAAAAACGTTTAAATAACCAAACCTTCTTCTCAGCGTCATGTCCTCGAAGAAAAATAACCTGGGAATTACCGTAAAAAAAGAGCAGGATTTCTCAGAATGGTATACTCAATTACTGCAGAAAGCAGAACTGATTGACTATTCACCTGTTTCTGGCTGTTATATCTTACGACCTAATTCCTACCACATCTGGGAAAAGGTACAAGAATTTTTTGATAAACTGATAAAGGCAGATGGTGTAAAAAACGCTTACTTCCCTTTATTTATTCCTGAAAGTTTACTGGCTAAAGAAGAAAAACACATTCAAGGCTTTGCTGCAGAAGTAGCCTGGGTAGAGTCTGGCGGTAATTCTAAACTGCAGGAACGTTTAGCAGTACGACCGACTTCAGAAACTATCATTAATGATTCTTACGCTAAGTGGATACGTTCCCATCAAGACTTACCGATGCGCTTAAACCAATGGTGTAATGTCGTACGCTGGGAATTTAAACATCCTGTTCCTTTTTTACGTAGTAGAGAATTTCTCTGGCAGGAAGGGCATACTGCTTTTGCCACTAAAGAAGAGGCAGTTCAAGAAACGTATAAGATTTTAGATTTCTATCAAAAAGTATTTACCGAGTTAGCCGCTGTTCCGGTCTTGAAAGGAATGAAATCAAAAACCGAAACCTTTGCCGGCGCAGAATTTAGTTTATCGTTAGAAGCATTTCTGCCCAATGGTAAAGCAGTGCAAGGCTGTACCTCACATCATCTGGGACAGAATTTTTCCAAAGCTTTCAATATTACTTTCCAAGATGAAAAGCAGCAATCGCAACATGTCTGGCAAAACTCCTGGGGGATTACTACTCGGTTGCTAGGAATCATGATCATGATCCATTCTGATGACAAAGGTTTAGTGCTTCCTCCTAAACTAGCTCTGACTCAAGTAGTACTGGTGCCAATTTTGTTTGATGATTCAAAATTAAAAGTACTCAAAGAAACACATAAAGTAAAAGCCTTACTGGAAAAGAAAGGAATAACCGTACATCTGGATGATCGTGAAGGATACTCTCCTGGTTGGAAGTTTAACCAATGGGAAATGAGAGGTGTTCCGGTGCGAATTGAAATTGGTCCTAAAGATTTAGAAAATAAAAAAGCAACCGTCGCTCGACGGGATACTGGAGAAAAACAATCCTTGCCCTTTGCTGCTTTAGATGCAGAAGTAAAATTGATCTTGGAACAAATGCAACAAGACTTGTACCTCAAAGCAGAAAAATTCCTCCTCCAGAATATTGTTAAAACCGATAATCTGAAAGATGCTGAGAAAGCGCTTGCTGCCAGTAAAATTATCTTCGCTCCTTGGTGCGGGACTGAAAAGTGTGAAGAACAGTTCAAAGAAAAAACTGGCGCCAAATCGTTAAATTCTCCTTTGGAACAACCAAAGCTGAAAGAACAAAAATGCTTTGCTTGTAAGGAACAGGTTAAGAGCTGGTTCTATTTTGGCAGAAGTTATTAGAATTGTAATGGTTGTAAGCGGTAAATAGTAACTTCGCCCGTTTGGCAATTGAAATGTACTTCTCTTCCTCTGGTGCCGTCAAAGCTGCCCAGGTCTTCTCCTATAATTGGAATTTTTAGAAAAGCTAACTGTTCTTTTACAATAGGAGATATCTTGTTATTTGTCAAGCTATCATCACCTGCTAAAGTTGCTTCAAGATTTTGATACACGCCAAACTCGGCCACCAGAGAGCGTACTGCATATTCTGGATACATTGCTTCAGGAACTATCCTGGGATCTTTCATTCCCGTAATATGAGCTAATGCTCCTATTTTTTTATTGGGATCATATAAGGCTAGAGCTAAGCAAGAACCAATTCCGCTGGTCCATAAGCTATCTTTACTTATTTCATAGCTATCCCAGCCCACATGGAGATTTGATTTTTCTAGGGGATTTCCGTCCACTATCTTCACTTTTAAGGTCATATCTCCTCTATAAGGAGACTCTTTATAATTCTTTCCTTAGTAACTACTATTAAGTAATTAAAGTAATAAGATTTATAAAGAACTAATAGATTTTAATAGAAACTATGAGGAAAAATTGACTAGATATGATGCAAAACAGACTGAGGACATCTTTAACACCAATGCAGTAGTTGGCATTCCGGAAGAAGTTACTGCTTTAGGCATAGCTACAAAATATGGAAAAGAAAAAGAGTGGAATTCTGCACTAGCAACTTGGAAAAAAGGGGTTGGTTTCCGACAAACCGGCAAGGGTTTACAAAATTTAGTACATGAGGTATGTGATCCTCAAGAAACCGGTATTCCTCAGGTTCACGATTATGATGAGAAACATCTTGTGGTAGAAGGAATTTCCGCTGTTGATGCCGATGGAAACGTGGTGAAATCATATCCGCAATTATTAGTCATGAAAGATGTATTTAGAAATGAAAAAGGAAATATAATTAATTTTACATCCTATCGAGCTATCCGACATTGCGAACAGGCAGGATATTTCCTGCCTTCCAGTAATCTTACTATTCCTTTGGTAGCGGCTTTATTTCAGCATAGAAATAATCCTAAAGTCAACAACGTTCTGATGCAATATAAAGACAAAGGCAACGGAAATGGTTGGCACGCTCAGAATACCGTGATTGATTATAAGAATCAAAATATGATAAGTTATCCATCTGATAGCGATTTTCCCATCCATGATGGATCAGACAACATCAATGCTTCTCAAACCAGAATAGAATTGCCATTCAAAAAAGTAGCAGGGATATGGCCGTTTGATAAAAAGCTTGAGGATATGACTTTAGAAAAAGATCTGACTCATGCTCTTGTATCTACATTTGTAAAACAATTCATGGGTATGGCTGATCCTTCCATATTATTCGAGATAGGAAAATATTTTCAGAAGCCGGCATATCTTTGGTTTTCAGCTGATGTTCAGAGCTGTACAGAAATACGGGCGACGTGGTTTGGTTGTAGTGGTGATAACTTCTACCTTTATGGTGATTACTATCTTAATAACAACTACGCCGCTCGCGGAGTGCGTGAACTATGAGACAAACCGTCAGCTTTTCACTCAAAGAAGAAACCTTGCTTAAGCTGTTAGAACGGCTGAGAAACAGCAACAGCTTCCGCAATAAATCCCATTTGGTAGAATGTGCTATAGAAAAATATCTGGAAGAACAAAATGAGTTATAATAATAGGCTGGTGGCCGGACAAATTGTCCATGGAAAAAAGGATTCATATCGAGTAGAGAAAACTCTATCTGAAAGACTTAAAACTAATGTCTATAGTGCCATAAGCCTTAACCAGGGATTAGACGTGGTTTTAAAGAAAGGAAATATTGAAATGATTAAGGGATTAGAACGAGAAGCAGCCATCCAGATCCTGATTCAAAAAGCAGGAGGACACAAAAATATTTTACCTTCCTACGAAATCATTAAAGATGAAAAAATAGTTGCTGTTCCGCGCATTAGGACTGGCACTTTAGAAGATTTGCAAGAAAAAATAGGGATTTTTACAGAAAAAGAAGTTATCCCTCTGGTTTTAAATCTTTGTGATGGGGTAGATTATTTGCATTCTTTAGGAATTGTCCATCGTGATGTAAAAAGAGATAATGTCCTTTTGGAATTAGCAGATCCTAATCTTCAAAAAATTACTCGAGACACTCTCATCTATAATCCGGAGCTTATTATTCCCAAGCTCTATGATTTTGATGTAAGCCTGCATGATTGTATCTCTGGTTATGATAAAAAAGGATGTGTTTACGGTACTCCTACTGCTATGGCTCCAGAATCAATAATTGCTGGAGGAAAAGTTGACCTTCGTAGTGATATTTATGGATTAGGAATTCTGATGTATGAATTGCTGGCTGATAACTCTCCTTTTAGGACTCAAAGTGCTTACGAAACCATGCTGAACCAGATTAAAGAATTTGCTCCACTGTTGTCTAATGTGAGCCCTGCTTTCAATTATGTACTCCTAAGAGCTTTAGAAAAAAATCCTGATCAAAGATATCAGAATGTTGGAGAATTAAAACAAGATTTGGAAATGATACAAAATGGGTTATAGAGATAATGAATTAGGAAATGCACTTCGAGAACAGTATGAAGTAGCGAAAGCTGATTTGGAAGATTTGGCAAATAGCGTGGAAATAAATTTTCTTACAAGTTTAGAATTGGTTGAAAATAAAGAAAGAATGAAACTAGAAGAAAATATCGAGGCTATGGGTTTCCGCAGAAAAATTCTTACTCACGGTTTTATTGATGAGATTGGTTTATATAAAAATACAGTAGTTTATGCAAGAGAAAATTCTAATGGCTTGGAAGTTCTTGCAAATAGAGATTTGGCCCAAGATCTTAATGACAGAAAGAAACGCATAAAGTCAGAACTACATCTTTACCAACTCCCAGCAGATCAGAATGTTCTAGAATGGTATGATTCACTATATGAAAAAAAAGAGCAATACAGAGGATTGAAAAAACAGGATACATCTGGTCTTGCTCTTGGATGGTTTACTGTGACAATCTCTGGTTCAGGTTTGCTGTTAGCTTCCCCAAGCATGGCGGGATGTATTATTGGTGGCGCTGCCTTGGCTGCTTTAACATACGGGTCTCTCGTTGCTAAACAAAAAGTAGAAGAATCTTCAGTACTGGACAAACAGACTCTCGCCAAAGGATCAGATGCTCTCCAATACATCGCTAACAACACTTCCTTCGAAGATTTCGTGAGATACCAAGCCCCAAGATTCGAAGATGTAATCGACATAACCGATGATGTAGAACTGATTGAAGATATTACTGATGACCAAGAAATAGAATTAATAGAAGAAGTAATGGTGCAAAGAAAATGAGTACTGACATAAACGAAAGAAGGGACGAATTAATGTTTGACACCTTAGTAAATGATGGAACAGCAGCAACTATGCCGACTTCCATTCCTCGAAGCATCCCTCATCCTTTAGAAGAAAATGATTCTCTTGAAGGTATCTTTGACCAGTATACTGTTGTTGATGAATTGACTACCACCACTCAAAGTAGAGTCTATCGCGGAAAGAACAAGGAAGGAGAACAAGTTGTAATTAAGGAGTTTTTACAAAATCATCGCTCTCGGGCTTTCGAACGTGAAAAATTTGCTGATGAATTATTCCTCAAGCGAGGCCAACACTCGCAGATCATACCTGCTCAGGAATTCTTCATCAAGAATGGTGGTCATTATGGTATTTTTCCCTATGTGGAAGGAAAGAATCTACAAGAAGTTCTTATTAAAGAAGGTTTTTTGACTGAGAAAGAAATCCTGCCATTAGTTTCTACTTTATGTGATGTAGTTGATTACCTTCATTCGCTTAATTTAATTCATCGTGACATTAAACCAGCTAATATCATCATCCCACAATCAGCAAGCGATCTGACCCCTAAGGTTTTTGATTTTGGCTTGGCTTGGCATCCAGATATCGCTCATTTAGATAAACCAGAGACTTATTATTCAACTCCTAGCTATATGGCCCCAGAAAAATGGAAACTTCCTCCAACTAATCCACAAGAAGATATTTACGCTATTGTAGTTACTGCGTTTGAACTTTTATATGGAACTGTTCCCTTTCCAGTTGACAATATCCATGAATTAGCTATTATCCACGCTGCAAAAATCCCTATTCCTGATTTAACTCAATGTAATCCTTGGGTTCCTGATGAAGTCAGAGCAGTTATCTACAAAGGTTTATCATACGATCCTACGCAGCGATATCAAACTGCCGGAGAATTTAAAACAGCTTATCTAGAAGCAGTAGGTAAAAAATGAGTACAGACCAACGTGATAAAATGAACTTAGAAGACTCCGTAGTAGATAGGGCTGAAATACCTACTCGCATACCTCCTCCGGGATCTATCGCACCGCTAGAAGAAAATCCTATCTCACCTAAGAACTTTAAATCTGATCCGCCCCAAGAATTAGTACAAATAGCAGGGTATACTTTCATCGACTTACTACATGATTCTGAAAGAACGCTGGTTTACCTTGCCAGAGAAGAGATAACTGGAAGAGATGTAGCTATTAAACAATTCAGAAAAGAAAAAGAATTCACTCAGGAAAAAAAAATCCAAGAGATTATTATCAACAGTAAGAAAGAGTATCACCATCTTTTACTAGCTTATAATTTTATAGAAGAACAAAAAACCATTATCTCTCCTTATCTTAGAGGAGGAAATTTACATGCCTTATCAAATAGTCTGGGGCCTCTCAAAGCTCGCCAAACTTGGGTTATTGCCGCTGATCTTTTGACCGGCTTGCAGGATTTACATGATCTTGGAATGGTTTATCGAGACGTTAAAAGCAGAAATGCCGTAGTTGGTATTACCGATCCAAATTTAGAAAAAATTACTGCTGAGGGTTTAGAATCTTTTACTGATTTTAATCTTAAGTGGTGTGATTTTGAATCCGTAAAACATCCTGGTATTCCTGACCTCTATGAGAAGGACATAATCGGTACTCCGCGTTATATGGCTCCGGAAGTATGTAGGGGAGAAAAATATGATCTACGCAGCGATATTTACGGCACCGGAATCATCCTCTGCCGTTTGGTAACTGGAAAGTATCCTTTTGATGCTGACAACTTCCTACAAATAGTACAACGACAGATTCATGATGAATTTCCAGATAGCATTTTTTACAATACTGAAATTACTCCAGGTCAAAAAGAAGTCTTGAAAAAATCCTTAGCTAAAGATCCCGAGCACCGCTATCAAAGCGCGGAAGAATTTAGATGGGCTTGGTCTAATGAGTTGATCACCAAATGAGCGCACCAATAAAAATGGATTTTGTAATAGATGAAGATCATCTACTCATGCATACACTTACTCATATAGGGTACCAAGTAGTTCAGAAAGACATCGATGTTCTACGATACAAAGCCAGCATGATTTCTACAAACGGTTACGATTTTCTCTTAAAAAAAGTCCTTTTTTCCGGAGCTTATAGTTGGGAAGATCCAGATGCCCAAACAGCGCTGGATTTGCGTGAAGCTCTCAAAGAAACAGCTGAATTTCAATGCATTGTCGACCAAACCAAGACAGGTCAAGATAAAATTGAACAAGAATGGAATGCTAACCTTGAAAAATCTTTTGAGTTTATGCAGCAAATAACTGGTTTACCTCTAGACCATACTTACACTGTTTTTGTAACTCATCCCTCTTTATCTAATGGGCGATATTATGGTAACAGGCAAATTAGCTGGGGAGGTCCTCTGGAATTTGAAAATGACAATACTGTCTATTTATGGCACGAAGTATTACATGATGAGGAATATCTTGGGATTAATAATAACGTAAATCATGCTATCATTGAATTGTTGGCTGATAATGCTTTAAGAGCTCATCTTAATGGGGAAAGTTTGGAAAAGTTAACCGGACATTCCTCTTTACATGAAGTTAGGGCAGCAATATATGCTGATGATTGGCAACAATATATAAAAAATCCAGAAAAAAATATCTTAAAATTCAAATCAGAAATGAGAAAAAAATATAAAAAATCTTGTCCATGAATAAAGAAATAATCATCCTCGGAGACATTGAAATGGGCGGTGGAACGTTCACCGATGATTTTATTAGCGATAAAGCTCTTTCCAAGTTAATTTACTCCTGGTGTAATAAAAATACTCCGGTAGACTTAGTTCTTAACGGCGATACTTTTGACTTTTTGAAATGTCCTTACATTGTCAACAATACTGTTACTTACCCTCGGCATATCACCAGCGAAGTTTCCTTGGCTAAGTTGCGCTTAATCTATCATGCTCATTTTCCAGTTTTTGAAGCGCTCAAGCGCTTTGCTGCAGAGAAGAAAAATAGAATTTTTTTCATTGTTGGTAATCACGATGCCGATTTAGTGCATCCCGAAGTGCAAGAAGAAATTAAAAACATCTTAAACAGTTTTGAAAATATCATTTTCTCTTTTTATTACAACGAGCAAGGTGTCCATGCTGAACACGGTCATCAATACGATTTCCTCAACAAAGTGAATGAAGAACATCTTTTCCTTCACTACAATGGGCAGAAGATCCTTAATATCCCTTGGGTTTCACTAGGCTTAATCAGTAAATTTATGATTTTAAAAGAAGAATATCCTATGTTGGAGCGTATTACTCCTCGGCCCGCTCTTTTTTCACATCATCAATCTGTAGAAAAAGTGTTAGCCAGACACGGTATAAAATATCTCCTGAAAAGTTTGATCTATTATCCTATTCGCTATTATGCTGATCCAACCTACACCTTTCCCCGTGAACTAGTGCGCGAATTTTATCGCCGCTTGAAACACGTACATTGGGATGTAGATGAGATTGTAACCGTCTTTAAGAAGAAAAGGAAAAGAAAACTTCACCGCAATAAAATTTATGTTTTAGGACATGTACACAAACGCCATTTGGAACAAAACGGTAAAATAACTATTATCCATCCTGATACCTGGCGTGATGAGTATTTCTTAGATACTCACACCAGAACTCTCACCCCTAAATCAAAGCGCTATGTGCAGATCATAGTAGAAAACGATCAAAACTTGACCTGGAAATTAATTAACGTTCCTGTTCAACGAACGGTCTTTCACTTTGATGATGTTATTCGAGATGAGAAGAAATATGTAGGTTTAGCCGCTCAGGAAGAGGAATATGGAAAAAATGAGCAATAAAAATTATGATCCAAAACTTGTACAGTATGCCTTTGAAGTAAATGCACGTCTAGGAATTCCCGAAGAACAGACGGCTGTAGCTATTGCTCAGGAATTTGGTAAAGAAGAAGAATTACAGGAAGCTATGAAGAATAGAAAGAAGAGCGGTTGGATTTTTCGTCAGTTTGCTGAGGATGTTCCTTCTATTTTGGAACGCATCTGCAGAAACTCTCCAGAAGAAAATTCTCAAGAAGAGACTCCAAAAATTACGAATGGAAAATATATTCTTATGCCTCAAGCTTCTACCTACGCAAAAGGAGTTCATGCTTTGCAAGATGCTTGTAAAAAAGAACCCTCAAATCATCCTTCAGAAAATAATGGTTCACTATATCGCCCTTTAACCTTCAAAGAGACTATTGAAGCCAGAGTACATGATTATGAAAATAATAAAGATACAGAAGAAAGAAAAAGTTTGTTTCAACGCTGGAATGATACATGTACGGGAGTAGCGTACAAGGCTACTACAACTAAATTCAAAATTGTTCCTCGCTGCCACGAATTAATAACCCTCGATAAAGATTTTAATGGGACAGCTTTAGCAATTGACTATGATAACATTGAAGGAATTGAATTAGATCGAGCAGCTGGAAAATATACTGCGCATCTTACCAAAGATGAAGTTCTTGCTAATGAAGGTTGGCGAGCCGCCGTAGAGAATGATCTTGAATTGCTAAAAACCTATAGAGACATTGTATTTACTGAATTGAAAAGAGACGACGCTATGGCGTTCTGTGTTCTTGACAAACCTTCCGAAGATCAGCTTCAGGCTTTGTTCGTGGATGATCTTCCTTACGATTCCATTGCCAGCGGCAGCATTGATCTAAACCTCGGCGGCTCTTTTCTCCTCGTAGCCCCCGTCGTCGCGCGCTAAATTTTTCACTACCCCTCCACAATCAGCAAAATTTAAATAGAGCCTCAACTCTAAAAAACCAGGTGTTTGATATCTTAGAGCAAGTCATCAATCAGGGGCAAGGAAAAAATTATCTTTCTGTACAAGCAGTGCTGCAGTATCTTCCCAGCACCACTTCGCAAAAGAACCAAGAAGATAATCTAAAAGTAAAAGAAGATTTTAATTCTGAACTGGAAGAAGAAATTAAGCTAGAGGAAATAGAATCTGAGTTTGTTCCATTGCGCTATGCTCTTCCTCAGGAGCTTATCCCGGAATTTTCCTATTCTCCACTTACTTCTCAACAATTATATGGAGTTGCTTCTGTTCTGGATGAAGATGAAAAAAAACCTACTCAACAGATTTCCGAAGAATATACTGCCCCCCCAGACGAAGAAGCACGAGATAATTTGCAAGAAACCAAATATGCTGCTCTGACCGGCTCAGAAAAAAATCTTGATTACCAAGATCAGCACAAATTAGCTTTATGGATCATGTTTAATCAATCTGCATTTAGTTTTTTAGAATCCTTTTACAATTTAAGCAGAGATGTTAATTACAAAGTCACGATGTAAGTATGCACCATTTCTTCTTCCATAAAATGCATCTTTCCGGGAATAATTAAACAGTGCGGTGCTTTTCCAAACGATTGCTTCTTTATTTTCTCCCATGATCCTGATTTAATGAGGGCATCTTCACTACCAAGGCGCGCACAACCAATAACAAAGGTATCTTTGCTAATTATCTTTTCCTTTTTCTTCGCTTCAATTTTTTCCAAAATTTCCAGCGCTTGGTTAACCGTCATAAACTTCTGTTGATCCGGCTTCAAATCTAATAAAAATAAAGTATGCAACCCTTGCTGCTGGTTTTCCTTAAGCACATTATACGGTGTTTCTAGGTTAGGATGATCTTCTACAAAAGGAATAGAAGTTACTCGGCCAAATTTGTACAGCTGTAAGCCAGTAATGCCCACGGCTGTTAGTACCGAAGCATTATGGATTACTTGCACCGGCACTTTTTTTTGCTTAGCTAATTTAAAGAGTTCGATATGAGTAGTTGCAGAAAAAGGATCGCCTACAATCAAGAAAGCAATATTTTTCTTTTTTGCCTCTTCTACAATCTGTTCATCTTTTTGCTCTGAGGTGCTGCGATCCGCTAAAATCACTTTCTTTCCATAGAACTTTTCTAAATCTTGAACCGAACATTGCAATAACGAAGTATAATTCTCCAGGTAAATTGTATCACATTTTTTAACAACTTCCAGTCCTTTGACAGTAATATCTTTTTCTGTGCTGAGTCCGATGCCGATCAGATAGAGTGTCATTTTGTTTTTAAGTCTAGAAGTTTTAATCCCACTTTTTCATCAAAAGTTCTAATCAGCTTTCCAGGAAAGGAAGTAAGATGTAATTCTAAAGTAGGACTTACTATCCCTTCTTCCAGATGTCCGCCAAAAGCATGATAATCTCGATCGCCTAAAGTGATATGCATGTGTAAGAAAGGCTTGTTGTCAACGAGGGCAATATTGCCGGTGATATTCATGACCTCATATTCTCCTTCATAATTTTTAGAATTATATTTTTTTTCAGAAAGAGGATAATGTGCAATTTTTGCTTCAGATACTGCACCTAATCCATATAAAAATCCGGCTTGGATATTTTTCTGCTCTAAAAAAGTAGTGAGTGTTTCCCGTATTTTCTCTCCTAAGTCCAGACGGATAACGTACTGGTCGTTATATTGTATGTAGTCCATGCCTGAGAAATACAACCCTTATTTAAAAAAGTTTATCTTCAAAAAGAAAAATTTAAATAAAAGACGAAAAAATAACCTAATATGTATCATTCTCTTCCTAAAATTGAGAAAATCTCACTGTCAGATATTCCCGTCTATACTGGAGGTTATCATTATTGCCTGGTTAACCATGTTGATCCTAATACCAAAGCAAAATATGAGCGTTTGATCTCGGATGAAGACGCTGCTTTTCTGCGAAACCTCTGGTACAATCATAAAACCGGATTAAAATATAAAACCTTTTCTCTATCGGAAAAAGTTCGATCTTTAGAAAATAAAGGTTTAGTTGACCGAAAAAGCAGACGTTTTTATTTAAGTAATTTAGCTATCAATGCCGAATATACTTTAGTGCCAAGAATAGTGCCTATTGATTAGGCTTATCCATTTGGTTCCAATAGTCATCCATTAAATAAGCATTATCCTCCATTACAACAGCAATTTGAGTCTTTCCATTAAATCTATCTCGGAAAATTCTTTTACCACTAATCTTAGAATCAGCATACTCAAAATCCAGCAATGGTGCTAAACTATGAAGATCAAGATTAACTTTTCGTCTCTTTAATGCTACCGGAGGTTCGGTAGGAATACTTTGAGGAACGGCATAAAAACTATTTTGCTGCTGCCAATGATTTTGAAGAGCATTAGATTCATCTATTACCAAGATGCTTGTTAAGGGAACGACCTTATCGCCAAATAATATTCTTAATTTCTTCTCATGACCATAGACTAAATCCGGTAAACCATCAGCATCGAGGTCTTGCATTTTCCAATATGAGAAAGTATCGGTCTTCTCTATCTTATGAGAGATCCAATTACAACTTTCCAATTCTGTTTTAGGATGACAACTTGGCGAAAAAAGTAAAGTGTTTGTATCATCGTCTTGATGAACACTGACAACTATCTCATTATATCCTTGTCCTCGCAAATCACCAACTAAGATCTCTTTTTGCAATTCTCCATCTAAAGTGATCTCCTGTTGCTTTTCTCCGGAAAGGGCATGGATATGTATTTTATCATTAAGATGGTGTAGGACATATTGCCGACCATCTCCATAGAGTGAGACTACTGTAGGTGGGAGAGTAACATTAAGATCCTTTTCACTTTTTTCTTCAGTATGAAAGATTTTTTCTCCCTCAAGATTAAATCCAAAGATCTCTCCTTTTGTCGAGCTGAAAAAATAATCTGATATTCCATGACCATTAAGATCATAAGCCCGAATTTCTCCAATCGGCATATGAACATCGGTGATGGTATTAAATAACACCTCATAAGTCTTATTTGCTTCCCCTTCACGTAATGCTTCTACTCCAAACTTATACACTCCTCCTTTTTTTGAACCAACTACAACATAATCCTTATCCTTAGTGGTATAAATCTCTCCTTGCACTTCTTCTAGAAAAGTCTTTAAAGTAAAAGATTCATTAAAGAAATAAAGACCTCCTTCTACTGTTCCCACTACGAGGAAATCAGCTCCATCTGAAGCCTTGAGATATCCTAAAGAAGTACTCGGGTTACTGCTGAGCATTACTTTCGTAACGGTCATATCATGTTCAGGATGATGAAATTTCCCGTATCCGAAAACTCGCTCGGGACTAAGTTCTTTAGATTCCATTCCTAAAACCAGGGTCTCCAATTCCGGCTGGCCCAAGTTATTCATCTGCTCTTTCGCTAAAGTATAATTTTCTGCCTTAAGGTTTCCTACTGCTATATTGATTTTTCGAGTAGTGCTGCTAGCAAAATTAAGAAAACCTCCAGCCAAGGCTAGGGCAGGGATAAATACATAAGCAGATTGAAGTGTATTTCCAATAAATCGACCCACTTTTCGTTCTCTTTCTTTTATTTTTTTATTGTGTTCCCTTGCTGCTACAATCTCCGGAGTGTTCAGGATATCTTCAATTATTTTTCCTCTTTCACTCATGAGTATCACTTCCCTTGGTATTTACTGGATTCTTTTTTTCCGGGGTGTTTTTTCCTGGTTGCGGTAGGGAAATTGTATAGGCAATAGAATGGGCTTCCTTTTTATTTTTTTCATCAGGTTTACCATTATATATCTTTGTGACAGCTGCTCCTATCAATGCTCCTGCCATAGAACCTAAAAGGATAAAATAAAATTTATCTCTTGTACTTAAAGAAGGCATTTCATCATAATGATCAAAAACATTTAGCCAACGGAATTTTCCTCTTTCTATGGTAATCGCTCTTTCTAAAGAAGATGCAGGGATGGAATCATCTTCCTCAGGGTGGTATTCCCGCACTTTTCCTTCCAATTTCAAAACTGCAGCAGTATCAAAAGCTTCATTTCGTATCTCTCCTAAATGAAAAGGGTCACATTTTTTTAATGCAGTAGTCATTCTCTTCCGTAACTTTCTGGGTAGATTCTCTAAAAAAAGATTATCATTATTCTCGGCTTGCTCTGTATATTTTTGCAAATACTCTCCTTGTTTCTCCACTGGTACTACTGCTAATAATTCAGCAATTTTTTCAATGCCCTTGATACCATGAATGCTATAAGTTGTTACGCTATCGACCAAAACAATTTCTGCCCAATCCATAGTACGAACCTGCAAAGTTTGACCTTGGCCATATGGTATCCCTTTCACACAGGCGCTGAGAAACTTGCTCGTACTGTCTGGCAGTTTACGATTTTTTTCATAATAATCTAAATCAACCCGTAATTCTGGTTGATTACGTAAAGCTAGATTTCTTTCAGGATCTCTATTAACAGAAGCAAAGGCATACTTTTTGAACTTGTCTATCTCCAGCTTCTTTTCATCGTATACAAAATCTTCCAAATTTTTCATTTCAGCTGGAGTTGCTAACTCTTCAAAACCTTCCTTAAAGAATTCAAAATAAATCTGCAGGTATTCTTGGGCTGAAATAGTCATCGCCTTGTTATTCCTCCAGCCATTCTTATAATCCATGGCTAAGACTTCGATAGGCGTATATCTTCCATCTGGAACAGGATTATCATATTTTGAATTATTAATAGCTGCTCCCCGATAGTGAAGAGGAAGCTGATCAATATTAGCTTCAACATTGAGCATGCTTCCAGCATAAAATAACAAGAAGGCTTTGACTTGGTCTTCGTCAGGAAGATGATCCCCTAATAATTCTAAACGGCTGTCTTCTTTCAAACGCATGTTTATGCCGGTAGAAATGGGGGTAAGCGTTAATAAAGAATAGGGAACGACCAAGGCTTTCATAGCTTCTTCTCTATTGACATGCCGGAGCGGGCTAGTCAAATTCCAATGCATGGAAAAACCAATTAAATCCAATGATTTTTTAGCTGAGATAAGATCTACTAGCTCTCTTCTGGCTAGATACAATGCATCAGCAGCTTTTGTGGCAAAACCTTTTTTTACTCGAATAGGTGGAGTGCACACTTCTGGTTCATGCCCATCAATATAAAGTGAACTTCCTACTACTGTTCTGATTGCCGTACTGGAACGTTGGAAAAAAGGAGATTTATATTTATCTAACAAGGTAGAGAAATGTTCCACTCCATTTTGATAGGAATCCCCTTTCATTAATTGGAATTCATTTTCAATTCCAACATAAATCCGTTTGTCAGTCATTTCTTGAAACTCTCCACTTTTCCTTTGTAATAAACTTCATGAATTACTTTGGAGATAATTCCAATTACCTCTCCGGGGCTTCTATTTTTATGATAAAATACGGGATGAGCTTGAACTTCAAAGTAAAATGGTAAATCTTCTGAACGGTGTAGCTCTTCTAAAATTTTTTGTATTTTTTCCCATTGCTCTGCTAGCTGTGCTGCTTCAACTTCATTTTTCTGTGGAGATATTTTTTGTTTTCCCACTCGATTACACATAATAGCTAAAGCATAATCTCCATTAACTACTCCTACATCAAGCACATCATCCCCACAAAGTGAATCAGTGATCATTCCAACTTTATTTCCAATTCGCGTTTTCATAGGCAGATAACGGCCAATTAATCCCTCACTTTCTTTTTCTAAAATTGTACGCATCACTTTGCAGCTCTGAGCAGAAGCTGCGGTATCTTTGTAGATTGAAGTCATCAAGGTAGTCAAGTCATTGGCGGTAGTAAAATTACTACCATCTGAATTCCAGCTATTGGTTATTCTGGGAACTTTATAAGCTAATAAATGAGCCATCATGGTCTGAGTCGCTCCTAATTCTTGCATGGTTTGATTTATTTTTTCTAAACCCACGCGGTTTGCCAGCATATTGGTTGCTTCATTATCTGAGACCACAATCATATGATTGACTAAATCTCTGATTGTCACTAATCCGCCATCAGGCATTCTGCTTACCGGATCAAAATTTTCCAGAGTATATCGATGATCGATAACTAGTAACTCAGCTGGAGAAAGTTCACCTCGATCAAAGGCTCGTAAAACTTCAATCATCACTGGCACTTTTATAGTTGAAGCTGACCAGCCTAACTGACCTCCGTTAATATTGAACGGCGCCATAGTATCTTTTAGATCATAAAAACTGAGACTTATTTTGCCCCCGCCCATGCTTTCTGCAAATTCATCGATTTTTTGTTCCAATACTTCTCTAATTTTTTCTTTACTTGCTTCGTGAAATATTTTTTCTAAATATTCATTTTTTTTCTGGGCAATCTCCTGGTGACTTGGCCTGTACCTGAATGAGTTTCTTCCAATTCTTTGCGTCTGCCGAAAAGAAGGATAAAGATCTCCCCAATCCATTAAACCAAAATTGGGAAAAATCATAAACGGTTTTTTATTACTCATTTTGTACCTCTTTCCGGAAGGTAAGATAATGTTGTCCCGGACAGATTTTTAATTTGTCAGAAAACCACACTATCCTTTGAAAGTCATCTTGCTTAGCTTCTGGAATTCCTCGTCTTCTGTGTTCAATAATTCTCTCTAAGAGCTGGGATTTTTTCCATCCTAACATCTTTTCCTGACATATCGTAAAATCAGTTTCCATCAGCATAAATGGCTCGCTTCCTAGGCCTTCATTAAATTGTCCAATCAGTTGATTCAAATATTCAAATTGGCCTTCCGTGTGAGAAGATACTTGTAACTCTTCCCTCGTCCTGCCACATAATTCAGTATAAAGATTTTTGAAACTTTTTCTAGCTTTTTCTGAAACAACGCACTTGTCAATATCTAAGAACACTACTCCCACGCTTTCAGAATTTTTTCCTAACACCTGAGCTCCCTGAATTTCCAAAGGTCGGGTATTGAATACTTTTCCATCTTGATCAATGGCAAAATGGTATCCTATCCCTGCATAGCCACAGCTTCGGTGAAAATTAAGAAGTTCTTCCAGATTAGTATGTTTGTAGGTATTGTGAAGATAAAGAGTTTCAAAATGATTCATTAATACCTTATCTTCTGTCATTGCATACTTGCAATTAATTATGTTTAAACTGCCTAATTTTGCAGCTTCAAAGGTAAGAGAGTTCATCCCTCAATTATTTCAATGTTTATTTATAAAACTTTAGCAGTGCACTACTTTAAGGGAGTAAATTCTTAACCACATACGGTCCTTCTTTTTTATAGCCTAATTTCTCTTCGTAGTATTTTCTAACTCCGACTCCGGAAATAACCACCATTTTATTTTTACCCTCAGCAAGCGCAATTTCTTCTGCTTGCTGCATCAGTTTTTTGCCCCAGCCTTTATGCTGTACTACTCCTTCATCGCCGATAGCCGTAGCTGTTCCATAAACGTGTAATTCTCGCAAAAGCGCACTTCCTGGGGTAATCTCGGAACGTAAAAATTCAAACGGAAAGCGTAATCGGCAGAATCCAATTAAGACATCATTCTCAACATCTTCCGCAGAAATGAAAAATTCTTTTCCTTGTGAAGCTTCATATTCCATCACTTTAATTTCTACCTTCTCCCAGTTGACTGGTTTTCCTTTTGGCTCACGAGCGCGGATATCTCTGGATTTATTTTCATATTTATTATCAGTAAACTGGCGTAGATTAGTCATCTCCACTCCTGCTTCCCAATATTTAGTGGGTACATCCCGCTGCACGCGTTGAATCCGACAATATTCTGGAACAAAAGTATAAAATTCTGCCAAGCGTTTTGCTGCTTCTTCCGCACTGATGGGAGTAAATTCTCCTTTCTTATATTGATAATATAATGTCGTACCTGGCGCTACCATGCAGGGATACATTTTGATCATGTCCGGCTTGTACGCTGCGTCAGAAAATAATTGCCGCATCCCCGCCATATCTCGTTCATAGTCAGTTAATGGTAGTCCGGGCATGTAATGAAAATTAATTTTAAATCCCAGATCGCGCAGTACTTGGATAGACTTAATAGAATCTGCCGCAGTGTGTCCGCGATGTACAAATTTTAAGACATCATCATACACAGATTGAATGCCTAGTTCTACACGTGTGCATCCTTGTCGCAGCATTTCATTGCCGTGTTCTAAGAATCCCCAATCTGGCTTAGTCTCAATACATAAAGCTACACAACGAATATAGCTGGTTTCATTGCGCAATTGCTCTTCTTCCAGAGTTGTTTTTGTTCTCTGTTTCAATTCCAAGAGCTTGCTCTTAATATTATGTTCTCGTTGCTTATCATACATATCACCGGGCAATTCAAAATAATCCTTAAACTTCAGAAAATCAAACTCCCCGGATTGATCAAAAAATAAATCAGAAAAATCATTCATGGCTTTAAACAACCCGTAGACAAATTCTTCTTGATATTCTTTCTCAGTTGCGGTGAAAGTTCCACCCATAATAATAATCTCAATCTTGTCAAACGTATGTCCCATCAGAACATACTGCTGTAAGCGATTGAACACTTGTAAATAGGAATCATAATCATTTCTGATACCACGCATCGTTGCTGGTTCGTGTCCGGTATATGACTGCGGTACATCTCCCCAAGGCGAATTTAAACCACCGGGGCAGAAAGTACATTTGCCGTGCGGGCATTTGCTAGGCGCCGTCATAATTGCTACCGGGGAAACTCCGGAAATAGTTCGAGTAGGTTTGGAAAGTAAAACCTTTTTGAACTCTACTAATTTTTCTCTAGGCAGAGAAACCAAAATTTCAATATTAGTCGGCGTTTTAGAAAGCTTATGTTTCTTGGCCATCTCTTGTTTGATCTCGTTCAAACTCTGTTGATCTTCAATTTTGTTAGTTTTGATCAGTTCAATTATTTCTTGGAATGCAGCGGCAGTCATGATTTTAATAAGATTCAGACAATTTTTTATTAAGTTTGCTTGTTCAAATGATCATAGAATCTTCCTCAATACTATCTTCTTCTACAAATTGTAGATCATAATTAATCCCAAATAAAGTATTACCGGTCTCTACCGTGCTTAAAATTCTTTTCTTTGCTTGGTAAGATGGAAGAGTCATAAAGTTAACATCAACAATTTTATCTTCACACTTGCTTTCTCTACCTCTGCCCAACATGGCCAGTTTTCGCGCCATTTCCAAATCTACTTCTACTAAGAAAATTCCCGCATTATATTTCGCTAATTTTTTGGCAGGAAAATGTTCATGATTGCCTGCATAACGTATTAATCCAAAATTATTGAAAAGAAAGTGAAGCTGGTAACCTATAATTACTCTTTCTCCCGCTTCTAAATATTTCAAAGTTGGTTTTTCCTCTACATAAGAAGAGCGGAAAGTACCGGAGGGGGCAATCTTCTTCAGATTATAATGTACAATGGTATCGCTTACCAGTTTGTCTAGCATCCTCCTACTGCCCAAAACCTCCTTTATAAAACTTTCCTTAGTGACCACTGCACAGTTATTACAAATCTTCCCGCTCCGTTCCGCATAAACCCTAACGAAATCTTTATAAACCAACCCTTAATCTTACCCTCCATGGTAACCAGAATAGGGACAAGGCAACGTAAAACCAGGCACAAGTTTAAAATTCATTATCGCCAAAAAGGAAAATTACCTTTAAGTCAGTATTTCCAAGAATTTAACGTAGGCGATAGCGTCAATCTTAAGATCAATTCCAGCGTGCAGACCGGTCAGTTTTACCCTCGCTTTCATGGCTTAACCGGCGTTGTAACCGGGAAGAGAGGCTTCTGCTACCAAATCAAAGTATACGATCAAAACAAAGAAAAGACTGTTTTCGTTCATCCTATTCACTTAAAAAAACAATTATAGGTCCCCAACATGCCCTCACCACAATTTGTATCTGAAACACCACTTGCACTTGCTGAAGTTAAGCATAGTTTGCACTCTTTAGAACAGCGTGATGGCAGCTTAAATTTTCTTTCTAATAAAGCTAAAGAACAGCAAGAGTTATTTGTTTCTCTTCCTCTGGAAAAGAAAAACGCTCTTTACGCTAAGCTAAGTGGGTTAAACTTAACCCGGCTCAAAGAAGAGCATTTTTGCAAGATCATTGATTTTCTTCCCAAGGATTTGGAGCAATTAAAAGTAGTTCTGCAATCTTATCCTTTAAGTTTGCCTAAAAAGGATCAAGAAAGCATTGTTGAAGTAGTGAAGGAATTTGTCTAAATAAACGCAATTTTTATTAAACTCAACGTATTACTAGCTTATAACCTTGAATTTGAAACCAAAAAATGAACGCAAACCCGGAACTGAAAACTGTACGAGAGGAAAATGCAATAGTATTGGATCACCTGGAACACGGGTATCCTTTCGAGCAAGCAGCAGTGAAAACTCCCATCGTGCAAGCCCTAGGAACCACTCATTTAACTCTTCTAGAATTAATCCCTAAGAAAGGAGTTTTCTTACAACCACACCAAAAAGTGTACATCGGTGAAGGAAAACGCGATGAAATTCATCATATTAAAGGAAAAATTCCCGCTGAAAAATTAACCGCTACTGCTGCTAATACATTGAAAAATGCAGTAGAAGAAGTGGTTACTGCCCAAGAAGCGCGCTTTGTAGAATTCTTCAATAAAGCTCAGCCTTTAAGCATGAGAATGCACCAGTTAGAATTACTTCCTGGCTTGGGAAAGAAACACATGTGGGAAGTCTTGAATGCTCGCAAAGAAAAAATCTTTGAAAACTTTGACGATATTAAAAATCGAGTCAAACTATTGCCAGATCCTAAACAATTAGTGATCAAAAGAATCATTGCTGAGATCGAAGGCAAAGAGAAATATAGAATATTCACCAGTTAGAATTTTATTTTCTAAATTTACTGATTATCTAAAAATTACCACATCATCATCCAGCGCTTGTCCTTTTCTTTTTGTCGGACTAAATCTTCCATGCCTGCTTTTCCTGCCCGTTTTAGAAATTCTGCAGCTATACTCTTCACTCGCAGGCCATTGATATCTACATCATTTTCAAAGAATCCATAACGCTCCAGCAGCTTATCTAAAATCTTGGCTTGTGTTTCTAAATTGACATGAATTATTCCCGAAGCGGCCACTTCATATTCTTTCTCCAACTCTTGCAACTTCTTCAATTGAGAAAGCAATTCCTTGGTATCAGTTTGAATATCTTGTAGAAATTCAGTTATCGCTTCCAGATCAGAAAGCACATCCACTTTTTTACCAGGCTGTTTTCTGCCAAACAGCTTACCTAATCTCTTTTTGAACATTTACAGAACTAAGTAATAAAGGAATATAAAACTTTCTTTTATGAGGAAAGTCGCCGCCTAGGCCAAGATGAGCGCGAGAAGATGTAGCCTTTAGGAAAAGATTAATTCCTATCCTTTCTATGTTTCATTGAGGATAGGTCGAGCGCTCGGCCAAGGCGACTTTCTAACTATCTTTCACTTTTACCTTAATTTTATCAGAAAATTCTAATGGAAATTCTTGCCGGTATCTCTTACCGTATTTCAAGGCTAACTCTGCTTTATACAATTCCTTTCCTAAATATGCTCCATGCTCCAGCCTGGTAATTAATTTTTTCTTGACAATAGTATTATACACTTCAATAGCTCCCGTACCATAAATCATTTTGGTAATGACATGCTGGTAAGTACAGAAACCTGCTTCCAGGCGTTTCTTTTTTTCATTTACCCGAATTAAGAAATACCCCTTCGGATCAGCACGCCATTCTTTGATCGGATCATGGCTGGCTTTAATTGTTTCTTGCAGTTTCTCGGTTTGCTTGAAAAATTTGTATTTTGGCTTGGCCATGCTCATTATATTTCATTTATGGTATATAATAGTTATGTGTCAAAATAGGAAATGCAAAGGTATCAATCCTAATTTTGATCACGCAAGTATTCCATCAATAAAGCGCGTGGTTGCAAACCACCACTCATTAGTTGGAATACTCCGCGTTTCAGAAGTAACTATGTCTATCCGCTAAAAGTAGCTAAAATCCCTGAACCTAATATGACTAACAATAATCCTACTACTTTTATTAATGTAAATGATTCACCTAAAAAGAAACCAATTACGGTTGCAATTGCCACACTTCCACCAATAATGATTGGACCACCAATGGAAATACTCAAGCCAGAACTATATGCTTTGAGAGCAAAATAATCAATTGCTAAGGCGCAAACTCCAGCTAAAGCTGCAAATAAAATTCCTTTTGGATTTGTATATAAAACAGTTGTTTTGATTTTAGGTAGTAAAAATATTAAACCCAAAACAACAGCAGTAAAAGAAACAATAATTGCCCCGAATAAATTATTAATATTGTTTCCAGCTTGTTGATGAAAAACAGTCCAGAATCCAAACACAATTGCCGCAATTATTGCAAAAATAATTCCAGAATTCATGTTTTCTTAAATAATTAATAGTATATAAACATTCCTCTCTACTCAGTTTACAAATACTTTTATAAATGAGGACTTCCTTAATAACTAAAAAAGGTGAACATAGGAAGATGTCTACGATTCGGTATATGTGCGCAGGAAGCTGCAGTAAGATGATTACGGTAGAAGCTTACAAAAAAGGACAAAAGAAATGTGCAGATAAATCCTGTGATAGTTTTGGCAATTCTTTAGAGCGCGGCGAATATTGTGCCAGCTGTAATACTAATTTTGATGAAGGAGAGGATCATATCTGCATATGAAGTATCAACTTTCTTCGTGGGATCTTGTTGAGGTTAAACCGGAAAGTGTACCCAAAGTATTCGCTCAAATTGAAGCACTAACCAAAAAAATAGAAAAACGACGTCCGCAACTTCAAGACAGCATTTCCAGCAACGATTTTCTTTCCCTCCTAGCCCTGCTGGAAGAGTTGCAGATTCTCAACAGCAAGATCGGCGTGTATGCTCAGTTATGGTTCGCGGAAGATTCCAGCAATCAGCAAGCCAGTGCCTTACTTTCCCAAGTGGAAAATTTTCTTACTAAAATCAATAACCGCCTGCTCTTTTTTGGCTTATGGTTTAAACAGCTTCCAGATAAAGAAGCCTTGCGACTCATTCGCAGCAGCGGAAAATATTCCTACTTCTTGGAAAAAATGCATAAATCTAAACCTTACATCCTTAAAGAAGAGGAAGAAAAAGTAATCAATCTAAAAGATGTAACTGGCGTATCTGCTTTAAACAGCATTTACAATATTCTTTGTTCCCAATTTCAGTTCGAATTTGAAGGCAATAAGCTCGGACAAGAAGAATTGTTGACCTTCGTGCGCAGCCCTTCTCCCCAGAAACGAGAAGCTGCCTATCGAACTTTACTGGAAAAATACAAAGCTCATAAAGACATTATCGGCGAAATCTATCGAAACATCATCACTGACTGGCGAGAGGAAAATGTTCATCTGCGCGGATACCAAAGCCCAATCAATGTACGCAATCAAGGTAATGATATCCCTGATAAAGCGGTAGAGGCGCTACTTAAGGTCTGTGAGCGTAATGAACATATTTTTCATCGCTTCTTCGAATTGAAACGAAAAAGAATCGGCTTAAAGAAAATGCGCCGTTTTGACCTTTATGCGCCGCTCCAAAAAAAGAAGGAGCAAGCCATTCCCTATTCTGAAGGGGTCAACACCGTCCTGGAAACGTTTAAAGATTTTTCTCCTGCCTTTCATCGTGAAGCGTTGAATATCCTCAGTGCTAATCATGTCCATTCCAAGTTACAGAAAAACAAAGATACTGGTGCCTTTTGCTGCAGTGTGACTGCTAAACTAAATCCATACGTCTTACTAAACTATTCCGGCACTTTGCGCGATGTTTCTACCCTGGCTCATGAGCTAGGACATGGTATTCATCATAATCTCGCTCGTAACCATACTGAATTTACCTTTCACGCTCCCCTCCCTCTGGCCGAGACTGCTTCCATTTTTTCTGAGATGGTTCTGTCTGAACGCCTGCTCAAAAAATATCCGGATCGAGTTAAAGATTTACTTTTTGTAAAGTTAGATGAACTCTACGCTTCCATTATTCGCCAAGCTGGCTTTGTGCGTTTTGAAATTAAAGCCCATAAATTGCTGGAAGAAGGAAAAACAATTGATGAAGTCAGCAAAGTGTACCTGGAAGATTTGCGCAAACAGCTTGGTCCAAAAATATTTGTCGACGATGTGTATGCCTACGAATGGTCTTATATCCCTCATATCTTTCATACTCCTTTTTACTGCTATGCTTATGCCTTTGGAAATTTACTGACCTTAGCCTTGTATGAAACCTACAAAGAAAAAGGTCCTGCCTACGCAGATAAAATTATTGAAATGCTGGCCAAAGGAGGAAGTCAATCGCCGTTAGAGATCACCAAAGCAGTCGGAGTGGACATCACTTCCGAAAAATTTTGGCAAAGTGGATTTGAAGTCATCAAAAAAATGATTGATCGCCTAGCCTGAGCATAGGCAGTAAGACAAAATTTTCTTTTAAAAACAAAAAATATTTAAATGATTAGTGAAATTACGACCTTCTAAAAAATCTGGAGAAATTTAAAAAAATAAAATGACGCTAGGACAATTACGATTTAAAGGATGCAATGGCCACAGTAAAATTATTAAAATTCCCGGAGGAGAAGAAATTAACACTCCTTTGTTATGGGTTGAAGATTTAAAATTAGTTCATATCCCCCAAAGCAAACTTGAGCGAGGTGAGACGGAGGAGGCATATCACCGTCGCCTCATCGAATCTAATTCTCCCTCAGAAGCAACCTATTTTGCTCGATCAGAAGATATTCTTGGATTGTATGTTGGAGTACAGTACTATCGTGCTGCCGCTCCAGAAGATACTCTTGACCAGCGAATCCCTGTCGGTATGCCTCAAGTATTTGGACTTAACCATAAATTACAAGATCCATCTGCAATTCAACACCTTATCCAGAGTTGGAAACCTAAGGATGCTACTAATTATATTCATCTCATGGACAGTCGTAATCGTTTTACCATAGTTCAATATTACAGATAATAATCGAGAAAAAGTAATCTTGATCTATATATAGAAAAATATAGATATAGAAAACTTACCTACCTGCTTACGGCAAATATTTCTTATCCACTACCGCATGATACGTGCCCTTAGTTGCTTCTGAAGAAAGTGTAAACAAATTTCTGTTGTTCATTACCACCAGATTTGATAGACGTAATCTATTGTCTAAACTCTTTCGGGCAATCCGATCTTCTTCACTAACGGTTTTGTTACTCAGCTTGCTATAATCAAGAGTTTTCCCACTTTCCATTCGACGTAAGGTTAGAATATCTTCCAGATCAAGGTACTGCTTATACTCTTCAGTTTTTACTTCTAAATAAAATTCTGTCACATTCTCATAAAGGACATTAAACTTATCAAGCTCATGGAGCAGTTGTGAGGGTAGGGTTTCAGCAATAATCTTGTATTTAGAACTAGAATTGTTAGTATCAGTAGTATAGGAAATTGCAGGAATTTTTGCGATCTCAATTCGAATACCTTCCCGTAACGTCTCAGGCATTTTCTCTTCTTCCGGAAAAATGGCATAAAAAGAAATTTTTTCGCCAATCACTACTTCTTCTGTTTTTTCTGCTTCTTGAAGCCTTCTCAGTAAATGTTTATCGAACTGGGGCGATGTCCTTGGTACGGCAGAATCACCCACATGTGCATAGCCGCGGCTTCGTAAGTATTGCTTGCGAACCAAACTTTCCATGGAAACAGATAAATGTTTCATTTCTTCTTTACCTATTTTTTAACGTTTTTACACTTAAAAAAAGGTTAGAAGGACAAGTCCTTCTTTACCTTTATTTTATACTCTTCAGAGCATCTAATACTTCTTGAGCATGATTTTTAACCTTAACATTTTCCCAAATTTGCCGAATCTTTCCCTGCGTATCAATCAAAAAAGTAGTTCGTACTACTCCTAGATATTCCCGACCCATGAATTTCTTCTTGCCCCACACTTTATATTTTTGCAGAACTTCTTTTTCCGGATCACTCAATAATATAATATTCAAATTATGCTTTTCAGTAAAACGGCAATGGCTTTTTGCTGAGTCAGGACTTACCCCGAGAATAACTGCTCCCGCTTTAGCAAATTCTTTCTGCAATCCTGAAAAGTCTATTGCTTCAATGGTACATCCTGGTGTATCATCCTTGGGATAGAAATACAGAATTACCCATTTGCCTTTGAACTCGCTTAGGGATACTACTTTTTCTCCGGAGTCAGTCAAGGAAAAATGAGGTGCAGCGGTGCCAAGCTTCATAACTGCTTTCAGGAAAGCTCGCTTTATTAATTTTTCTTTAAATTCAGCTATTTCCACTTTTCTTTCATCTTTTCCTTATTTTTCTCAATTTTGTTCCTCATTTTCTCTAATTTCCCCTATTTTCCTTTCATTTTACTGCTTCTGTACTCTCAACTAAAGTTTTAAAAATTAGCAAAGGATTTCCCCCTCTATGTTAACTGCTCCTCAAATTACCTTGCTGCAAGAAGCTTTACAGAACGCCAAAAACCCTTTATTTTTGTATGACGCCGATGCGGATGGCTTATGCTCCTTCCTCCTCTTATACCGGCTTCATAAAGAAGGAAAAGGCATACGTGTTTCTGCTACCTCTACTATCGATAGCCAATTCATTGCCAAAGTACAAGAAATTAGTCCCGATGCCGTTTTTGTATTAGACGTTCCGATGATGGAACAACAGTTTGTTGATGCCGTTAAATTGCCGATCTATTGGATAGATCATCATCAGCCGCAAAATATTAAGAACGTGCGCTATTTCAACCCCCGAATACAAGATCCGGATGCCTATGTTCCTACCACTCGCATGGCTTACCAAGTTTCGCAGAATCCAGATGATTTGTGGATTGCCACTGCCGGTTGCCTGGCTGATTGGCACTTACCTGACTTTATTGATCAGTTTATAGAAAAGTATCCGGAGTTGCTTCCTGCAAAGTCCGACCTGGCTACTGCCTTGTATAAACATCCCGTCGGCAAGTTAGTCAAAATGTTTTTCTTTCTGCAAAAAGGGCCCAGCCCAGAAGTGCGAAAATCAATTACCGTACTTAGTCGTATTAAATCGCCGCAAGAAATTCTTCTGGAAGAAAGTGCTCCCGGCAAATTTCTGCATAAGCGTTTTGAAAAAATTGATGCTAAATACGAAGAGATTCTGTCGCTTGCTAAAAAATCAGTCACCAAAAGTAAAATCATACTTTTTGTCTACAGTTCTGCTCAATGGTCTTTTACCATCAACATTGCCAATGAACTTTCTGCTACCTATCCTAAAAAAGTAATCATCGTGGCTCGGGAAAAATCCGGTTCCATGAAATGTAGCATTCGCGCTCAATTCCCTATTGTTGGAGCCTTGGAGAAAGCCTTAGTCGGCATTGAAGGATATGGCGGAGGACATCCCAACGCCTGCGGCGCAGTTATTAAAGTAGAAGATTGGACTCGTTTTTTAGAACGCTTCAAGGAAGAATTAAAATGATCATCTCCACGACTCTTTCCACTTTTTTTTCTACTATCTTCTCTCCCGCCGTGATCTCAAACTTCATTATTCCTCTTCTCTCTCTAGCTGGTTTGGTAGTCGGTATTATCCTCTCCCGCCTGGCGCAGGAAGAATTGCAAGCAGGAAAAAAATATTTTACGCTCCTCTACCGTCTTATCTTTGTTATATTATCTACGCTCCTCGCCTATTACCTTAGCTTGACTTCAGTTTTGGTTGCCGTTCTAGCTATACTTCTGTTCTTATTGCTGCTGATTACCGATTACCTTCAACCGAGGCCATGGCTGTTTTTAGTACAGTACATTTTTTTCATAGTTGGTTACTTTCTATCTGGCAAAAAACTGCTAATTGCAGCAATTCTGTTCTTATATGGTTTACCCATTGGAACGTTACTCGGAGAAAAGCTGAATAAGAAAAATAAAAAATAAAAAAAAATATGAACAAACATAACCTGGAAGAGACTATCAAAGGGAAAGTCGCCTTATTATTAGAGCAAACCATGGAAAAAAGTTGGGGCATCTATATCCCTCAAGTTCAATCTGATATTACTGATAAATTGCAGAATCCTTTACCCGGGCAGTTGTACTTTTCCCAAGAATCTTCTTTCGCTGAAGCTAAGAAAAAGTTTAAATCTGAATTTTTACAAAATCAAATTCGTTTTCATGGCGGCAATATCTCGCAGCTGGCAAAATTTATTGGTTTAGATCGTCGGAGCGTCCATCGTGCCGTTCATGGGCTAGGCTTACCTTTAGAAAATCTTCGTCGGGAATCTTTTTCGGAACATTCTTATCAAGAAGCGATGATCACTCAAACCATTCATGGTACTCTGCAGGATTATAAAGATCTTATCCAACCTCACAAGATGGAGAAAATGTACCAGCAACTCCCTGCCTTATCCAGAAATTTAGCTAAAATACTTCCTTGTCATCATCTTACCTGGAAACAGGCTGAACGTGAATTTGAAAAACAATTTTTATTCCATTCCCTGCAGGCACATAACTGGAAAATTGCCGAAACTGCCCGAAAAATTGCTATTCGCTCGGAAACATTGCATCGGAAAATAGTTAAGTTAGGATTACGATAAACATTCTTTAAACTCTTCAATTTTTTTCACTGTTCTCATAACCATCTCCAATATCCCAATAAGATTATAAATAATCATCATTCTGACTATAAAATGGAAATGGCCAAGAGAAAAAAAATCGCTATCGTTGATGATGAGATAGAGCCACGCAAGGCCTTCAAAAGAATCCTTTCTCTTAGCTATGTAGTTGATGCCTTCATTGATGGCCAGGAACTAATTAACTCCTACTGCCCCGGTGAATACGCCGCCATAATTATGGATACCGATATGAGAAAATCTATTGGGTACGAAGTTTGTGCAGAAATACGTAAACGGGATCAAGAAGTGGTCATTATTGGTTTTTCTGCTGATAATGAGTACGCTTCTCGCTGGATCAATGCCGGTGCTAATGAATTTTTACAAAAGCCAGTGCGGACTGACCTTCTAGAAACAATTCTTCAACAGCATTTAAATGTATAAAATATAATAAATAAAAGTATCAAAACCTATCTCTTAAATCTCTTCACGGCTTTGGTGAATTCTTCTTTTGCTTCCTTAGCACCTTTGATTCCTTTTACTTCTACTTTCTTACCTTGCAAATCCTTGTAATGTTCCAAGAAATGCTTTACGGATTTTAAGAAGTGATCAGACAAATCTTTGAGATCCTTGACATTTTTATGATAAGGGTCATCTACTGCCACGCACAATAATTTATTATCCTGTTCTCCGTTATCAACCATCTCAATCATGGCTACGGGGCGTACTTTGACCAGAATTCCCGGAAAAGTAGCTTCGTGTAAAATGACAAAACCATCTAAGGGATCTCCATCTTCGCACAAAGTTCCTGGTACAAAACCGTAATCAGCAGGATAATGGAAAGGTGAATATACTACCCGATCTAAAGCAAATATTTTATGTTCCTTATCGTATTCATACTTGTTTTGTTTTCCCTTGGGAATTTCAACTATAACATTCATCTCTTCCGCTGTTCCAGGAGGAATATCTTTAATTATATCCATGAGCATCACCTTAATGAGTTATAGAACTACCGTACCTTCTTTCTTTAAAAATATTGCGATTATAATGGAATTCAAATTGGAGATATTATAGTAGTTACTCAAAATGAGATTATGGAAAATTAATTTACTACGATAATCTTTTTCTTTTGTCGTATCGTTAAATATGGTCTCTTCAGGCGCTTCTTCAAAGCCGCATCTTGGGTTAAAACTAAACTTCCTTCTTTAGAATGATTTACTAAAGCCTCGTCAACATCTCCAATTTCCGGAATAACCTTGACTTTTGTTGCGCTAATAATTCCTAAAGCCAATAATGCCGCTTGTCGAAACTTTGCCCGTTGCTCGGAAACTATTTTGTGCAGTTCATTAATCGTCCCTTGCAATACCACTATTTTATATGAAAAATCACAATCACGTTCTAATGCTCTAAAAATATCTAATTTGAATTCGGTGATGGCCATCCAAGCGTTTGTATCAACAATAATCAATTTCATTCTATTTCCTTTCTGATCTGTTGAATCCCGGCAATCCAAAAAATTCTGGTAACCACCAAGACAATTATAATCAACAGTCCTGCTGCTAAGACCAACATCAGTGATTGTTCATATTCTACCGCAGCGTAGACTGCGGCGATACTTGCTGCTAAAATCAGGCTTACTAGTATAAAAAGTGGAAAGGTTTTGCCAATCTTACGTATAGATACCTTGAACCAGCTTTTTACAAACTGTTTCCAGGAAGCAATAGTTGCAATGGCAAAAGCAACCAGTAAAAAGTAATACAGCACTGCCAACCCTACTAATAAAATTTTCATAATAAAAATGATGTTATCAAATGATTCGCTAATACGCACAAAATGAAGAAGGATATAATACGCAGCAATTGCTGATGGTATTAATACCACGATCAGGGAAGTTACTATCTTCAAAAAAAACCGGAATTTTTGTCGGAAAGCTGTTTTCCAATCTTTTTTTTCTTCAAACAGCCAGCTGCTACTTAGCCACAAACCACCATTTAAAATTACAAACAAAATACTTATCCACACCGTAAAATAAATCAGATCAGTAAGCATGGCTTGATAACTCGAGTAGATGGGAAGAACTTCTCCCGTAAAAGGTTCTCCTGCTTTAATTTTGTCGGCATTATAATTAGCATTTTCCAGAGGTTGAATAACTCCCTTGGCATGATCTATAATTTTAACCCAATAGACAGAAGTCAACCACAATGAAGAAACCAAAAATAGTACTTGCAACAGAATTATAAACACAAAAAGGCCTTTTCTTTTCTTAATAGCCGCCACACTTTGGCTAAATCCTGCGTGTAGGTAATTCATAATCTAGATAGAGAAAAGAGCTTTAAAGACTTTTCTGTTTAGAAACTAAATGATAATCTTGTAATTTACAAATATTCATCTTCCAGCGGCGTTCCTTTGATCAATTCCCGCATTTTTTCCAGTGAAGTTATCGCAGTTCCTCCTCGCACTGTGCCAATCAGTTCTAATCCTTTCTCACTAAAGCGATAGAAACCTCCGCCGGAATTCCCTCCTATAATTTCTATATTGAGTAAAGTCATATATTTTCGTTGCGATTCAACATTAGCAATCGAGTAAGGGTGTTCTCCATCTGGAAAGCCCACCCCAATCACATAATCTCCCACTTTCAGTTGTTTAGCAATTTTTCCATTGTAAGAAAGTTTCTCATCAATCTTCCCCTCTATCTTTAGTAAAGCTTGGTCTGTTTCTGTATCACTCTTTACTACTACTGCTGGAAAATTTTCTACAGTTAGGTGGCTTTCTAGTACTTTTATCTTCTTTTCAAATTTTGTTCCTTCTACTTCCTCTTTGCAAAGAAAAGACTCTCCCGGTAAATAAGGTGTCATATGATTAGCGGTAAGGATATACTCATTACCTGTTTGTGAATCGCGAAGTAAAACTCCTGAACCAAAATGATTTACTACTTTGGAACCTTTGCATTTTTCTTCTAAGGTTGCATATCTATCAATGCGAAAAGATGATTGATAGATATTAACAAATTCTTTTGGAGCAATGGTAAAGTAATCCCCTTTAATGGGGGTAGTTTTTATCTTTGCGGTCTGGTATCCTCCCAAATATCCTACTGTTGTTATTGCAGCTACACTCATCGGCATAATTAACTTTTTGAGTTTTAGTGGCTTCATAATACTATCTCTCCAAATTGATCTTGTAGTATTCTGTAGATAGCATCATATTCTACCCATAAAGAATATTGAGAATATCGATATCCTAAAGGAATATCTACTCTTTGGTCAGTAAGTTCTTGATAGGGGGGAACGATCAACTTTTGTACTTGTCCCTTGTTTTTACCAACTCGATGTTGGTATGGGAAAGGTGTTCCTTCCTTCATTCCCCAGGGAAATCTGCTGTTGCTGAGCATTGAGGAAGAAATGCTTCCTAAAAATGTCCCCGATCTTCCATAGTGTTTATGTAAAAAGAGAAGAATATCTTCGGGATTCTGTAATTTCTCGGTTTCTTTTTGTGGAACAACTACTCCCAGGAAAGACCCTTTATATTCAAAATAAAGAGTTTCCATAATATTACCTATTCCCAGCGCTGTTTTCTCCTGCCCCTTCCTTCGTAAGAATAAATCGGCTTGATAAATTGGATTTTTCTGGAGTGCCTGATAAATATACTCTTGTTGTGGATCAAGTACTCTGGCGCTGAGTGTTCTCTTATGTCCTTCTCGAGCAATTTGTAGTGGTTTCACTTCATTACACACTCTTTTAAACTAAGAAAATAAAAAATAAAGGAGAATATAAACTCTATCCTAATGTTTTATATTCATTTTGGATAAAGGCGATTTACTTCTTCCACTTCCCATTAATAATGTGGGCAAGTTGTACTTTTCCATTTGCCCATAACATCGCATGGGTGTTTATCCAACTGCTCGGACCATCTGTATATGGTAGAGTTAAATATGTACTAGTTCCCACTACCACTGCTCCGCGTAATATCTCTGGTGTATGACGATGTCCGGTTATGCTTTTTCCATACGCATTTTCTAGACCTAACACCGAGGCTTTCGCACCATTGCCTCCTTTATCACCGTGCGCTCCTAATTGCCAACCTAAAACTTTGTAATCCTCGTTTCGTTCTAAAAAAGTAACATTTTTAGGAATGCCGCCATATCGCATCATACCCTCTTTAAGGGGATCTTTAATTCGGCGTTTAGGATTTTCCGGATCAAAAGAAGCTAAGGACAATTCGTGACCAATTCGCCAATTATGGTCTTCAAATTGATACCTTCCTTCTTGTAGATATCGATCTAAAAACTCATCATGATTTCCTTTAACTCGGATTATTTCTGCCTTATCACCAGCAACTTTTCGTAATTGCCATAACTCTCGTGAATTCGCTCGCACTTCTTCTTCTAAAGAAGCCCTGCCTTGTGAATAGGCCATGGCTCGGCTTATTCGTTTGCCCTGTTCCCAGTGACTAACACTATGGCCATTAAAAAAATCATGAAGAAAAATTCGTTTAGGCTTATATTCTTTAATCATTTCAAAAGTAGCTTCTCTTACTGCGGGATCGGTATCTCCAACGTGCCAATCTCCCAAAACTAACGCTTCCAACTCACAAGGCTCGGTTCCTTTTTCCGTATACTTTATGCCTAAATCTACAAATTGGCCATTATGTTTATTGGCGATTAGTTGTCGATAATGATAGGTAGTATCATCTACAATATCTACTACAATTGCTCCATACATATGATCCTTTAAAGCAATTTTTCCAATCCGGTCTTCTTTATAATTCGGCTTGGTAACTGCTCCTGTGGTCATCAATACCTTTGGTAGAGTTTCTGTACTGTTAGGAATAACTTTAAGTTGTTGCTTTGGACTGGCAAAAATGGTCGTTACATCACTTTGGGTAAACCTTCCTAACCCTGTTACTGGATGAATTTGTTGGGGTCGAATGCTGTAATTACTTACTTTAATTTTTTCATTTAGTTTTTTATCTTTAAAAATAAGGCTTTCATCTCCCATGGTTGAAATGATTTCATCAAGAACATCGTCATGGACTGTTTTCCCGGCCATTGGAAGAACTAAAATTTGACCATTATTCTTATCACAATATGTTTCTAACGCTGCATAAAATTCTTTATTGACTGCTCCGTTATATTGAGCAGAAGTAACCACATAGGTTTTCGCTTTATACTTTCCCATCTCTTCACCCCTACGTTTTTTTTAAGTAATACTTTACTTTATTTAAACTTGTGTTACCACTTTTATTAACTATCAAATCTCATTTAAACTGCAGTTTATAACCGCCGGATATAATAGGTATAACTTTTCCGTCTTCAGGTATTCTGATGCTCAGAGTTATCGGAACTTTTCCAAAAAAAATAATTTCATGACCTACCTCACCATAAAATTTACCTTTCACATCGACGCCGGGAATATTATCAAGACTTCCACCGCTAGTTTTGTAAGTCGTTTCTGAAGCAGTAATATCTAAATCATATCCTGCAGTGGTCCAGATACTGTACGAAACATCTTTTGCCATAGAGGATCTGATTCCCAAGTCACTGGGAACTTGGCTGGGAAAATTTCCTTCTAAGGTCGCCAATCGATATTCAAGAAAAGGAATACTTATTTTTACTAAGTAATTCTTGGTTGCTCCTTGCACCTCAGCTTCTTGTTTTCCAACTACTGGTACATTTACACTGTACGTTTTTTCAGAAGTAGTCTTAGGAAGGCTTGCATAACAAATATCCGCACCAAAGCGGAATTGGTGCTTTTCTGCCACCGTTGCCCCTCCTCTGGTTCTGACGCAGACTAAATCTACATAACCATCGGTACCTATCTTGTGCTGCCCTTTAGCATACCCTACTTGGTTTTGAAGATATGGTTTGACACATCCCGTAGAGAGAAGCGCCGCCAATGATAAAGTTGTAGTTGTTAATCTCATTTTCATAATAAACCAAGATTATATCTATTTACATTATTATTTACAAAATAACATATACTGCCTTCACAACATTTAAATATAAATACATTCTCATAATGCTATATAGCAAACCATACCTGGCATCAGTGTGTATATGCCTGTTGTATATAAGATTTGCTTACTATACTAATTTGGGGGCATACTTATGGAATATCGTCGGCTTATTTCCTTTGGGAAAAGTAGTTTCGTGGTTTCTTTACCCAAAGAGTGGATTAATCAAAATACCTTAAAGAAAGGAGACTTAGTCTATCTTCAGGAATCTGGACCGAACCTTCTTCTCAGCAAAAAAGATAGCGATGAGAAAGTAGAAGAGCGTGAAAAGATTATTTATGTTGATGGCAAGAGTGAATACACCATCGAGCGGGAAGTTTGTTCTACCTATATTCAAAATTATCCGCGTATCATTTTGCGTGGAAGAGAAATTAAAAATAAAGTTAAAGAATTACAGCGCATCGTACAATCTCTTATTGCCCTGGAAATCATGGAACAGACTTCTGACACCATCATTGCCAAAGATTTTCTGAACATGGACTCTGTTTCCGTTGAAGAACTCATTCGCAAAATGGATTTAGTTACCCGCACTATGATCAAAGAAGCGCAGCAAATATTTGTTGAAGATAATTACGACAGCATCAATGAGCGTGATCATGACGTCAATAGACTTTATTTTTTACTCTACCGCAGCGTGTTATACAATATGCGCAATCCCATGAAAGCACTGCGCAACTTTAAATTATCAGGCTTGGATTTATTACGATCTCATTTCATCGGCTTTTACATAGAAGCTATTGCGGATGAAGTACGTAGAACTGTACGTCATATCCATGCCTTGAAAATGCCTGCTTCTACCCAGGAACAAATTCAGCAGTACCTCAATAAAATGAGTGATTATTACGTTAATACCATGAAGGCCGCCTATACTAAAGATATGGAATTAGCCTTCAAGCAAGCGGAATTGAAACGTAGCTTTGACAAAGATCTCCTGGCTTTGGAAGAAGAAGTGCCTAAAATTCCTGGTTTTAATCGAGTGCTCACCAGGTTATTGAGGATGACCAGCTTGATTCACAATTTGGGAAGAGTATTGTATACTATGCAGTAAATATTAGCAAGAAACGCCGCCGCCTAGGCCAAGATGGCGTTTTTAAAGATAAAGCAAACTGTGAAATCAAATTCCTTGCAATATATACTTCACGCCCCAAGCTAAAGTAATTAATCCTAAAATGGTGGATATAACTTGAATGCTGGTTCTTCCCAGGAATCTATTTGCGTGTTTAGTATTATAAAATAATATTGCCGTTCCCACTAAGACTATTCCTACCGCTAAGCCGGTAATGGTTTTACCATAATTGCTGGCCGAAACAATAATCGAGGTAATTGCCGCTGGACCGGTTAGCAAAGGCGTACCGATAATAGAGGCAATGGCCCAGGTTGAATCTCCTTTCACCCGATCTACATCCACTAAAGAGTATCCTAACACCATTTTTAAACCTAGAATTCCTAACACGATACCGCCAGCCACCTGAAATTCTAATATATTCATATTAAATAATTGTAATAATCCTTGCCCAAAGAGCAGCACTACCAACGATATCCCTGCTGCCACCATAACTGCAATAGTGGCTGTTCTTTGACGTTCTTTCTCGTGCATGGAACTAGTAGCTACTGTAAAGATTACAAAACTGGCTAAAGGATCAAATATCACAAAAAACAAAATCAACAGTTGGAAGAAAGGATTAATCATATACTAAAGATGGGATTGAAGTTTAAAATAATTTGCATCTATACTCAATCATCTTGCTCATTCCTCATGAATTACTATCAACGATTGAGTCTTCTCAATTCCTTCCACCCGCTGCAATTTCGTCAGTAACACTTGATCAAATTCCGCTACATCTTTTACTCTGATGGTTGCAACTAAATCCGTGCCCCCGGAAACAATATCCACTCTCTCTACAAAAGGAAACTGTCGAATTTCTTTGGCTACGTCATACTGCGATTTTTTCTTCTGCTTTAACAAAGACAAATTTACAGATGTAAGCACATACGCTCGGAAGCCTTCTTGAATTTTATGATGATCTAGTTCTACGGTAAACTTTTTGATAATTTTCTCTTTCTTTAATTTCTGAATCCGATTGTGCACCGTAGTTATGGGTAATCCGGTCTTCTTAGCGATTTGCCGGGTAGCATAATCAGCATGTTCTTTCAAAACTTCTAGAATAACCCGATCTTTCTCGTCGATATTAACTCTCATATCAGAACAAATGTTCCATTTTTATATAAATATTCCCTCTTTTTGGGATAATTTTCCGTAAATGTTGGAATAATTATTTAAAAGGAGCTCGATAAAATAGTCCCATGTATTTAGAAGACTCCACCAAAGATAGCGATATCGAGAAGGCTCCCGGTGAGTTACCGCTTTCCAAGCTACCTTCTCTTCCTGCTAGTTCATCCCTTGATTTAATTCTGATTCATTATCCCGAAGAAAGCAGTTCCTGTTATGAAAAGCAACGCCTCTGGAAAAAAATAGAATTCAAATCAAAAATGAAACGAGATTATGAGATAGATCCTCAAAATACCGGCATGATTAAATCTCTGCTCTTACAATATCAAAAAGATGGTGAAGCTGAAGTAGGTCATATACTTGCCTGCACTCTGGCAGAAAAAAGAATAGATGAAAATGAACTGCGAGTCGAACTTGGTTTATCTGCTGCAGAGACAGGATCATTACAGTATCATTTAGGTCATAATGCATTAGAAACCATCACCGGAAAAAAGCGTGGAGAGATTAGCCCGCTCCTTGATGATATTCATTTACAGAAGCTTGATGCAGTTTACTTCACTCGCGATTTGATGCAAGACTTTCAACAAGATAAGCTCTATGATCTTCCTCTCACCTTGCAATGGTCTGTTTTAATCAACGGAAAAAAGCTTTATTCCTCTTTGCAAGAAAGAAGTAGCAAATATCAAACTGCTCCTGAGTTTGCAGGTGCATTACCTTTACAGATAGCAAAGGAAGATTGGAAAATAAAAGAAATAGACTCAGAAAAAGCAGGTTATCAATACCTCTTTGGTGGAACTATAATCCAATATCAGGGCCAAGAATATCAAATCACTAATCCACCGCTGAAAAAAGAAGGCCTTGATAGAAAACGGAAACAGACCATGTGCACTGCGTTTCCTATTTCTAGGAGCGATAGTACAAAAGTTCTATACGAATATGCTGAACGTGGAAAGAAAAGAGTATTTTTACCGCTTACTTACGAACAATTAGAACAGCTTTTGCCACCATGATTTTCCAGGCATTCTCTCATATACAATAATTCTTCTTCCATCATCATCTTGTAAAGAAATCTCTTTCCCGCCTGGCAAATAGGAACTTTCTGTTATTTCTGCCTTCATTCTTTCTGCTATTTTAGGCAGCGTAGAAGAGCTGAAAAGCAAAGTTGGAGTCGGCGGTGTTACTGTTCTATGCGAAGATTCTAATTTTAACTTTCTTGTTTTATAACCAAAAATGTAGCTTTTGACATCGCGATGCTGTCGTCCTAGAGGTTCAAGTCCTAATAATGAATGATAAAATGATTTTAGCTTTTCTAAGTTTTGGGAATGGAGGATTACTTCTTCTAAAGAAATCTCTTTTTCAGTCGTATCTTCATGGAGATACACTTTGCGATCATCTGAATCATAACAACCTATTAGATTTTTAATATGAAGATGTGTTGCTCTCTCGAAATTTTTCCCCATCCTTTCGTTTATTGCCTCTAAGCTAGGGACGCGGAAAACGATACTCGGTGAGGGCGGAAGGACTTTTGTTTCGCAAGGATAAATTTCTAAGAGGCCCTGCTTTTGATATTCACAAGAATAATGCACTGGTCCGTTACCATGTTTTTCTTCCTTAAAATCTGCACCTAAAATTCCTTGATAAAAAGTAGCTAAGCGTTCAAGATTTTGGGAATGGAGAACTATCCCTGTTAAATGGATATTATCAGTTACCATAATCATCACTGAGCATGGCCCGGCTATTTATTATTTTCTGTTCTTCAATTTCTGCTTTAGATATTCTATATAACTATTCTGAACAAAAACATTTTTATATCATCCCTATATCCGAGCTTTATGACTCAATATATCTCTATTCAGGAAGCCATGCACAAAGGTGCTGGCAAAATCTCCGTGCGAGGCTGGATCCATCGCCAACGTGGCAGCAACAAATACAAGTTTGTAATTTTGCGAGATTCCAGCAACACCATCCAATGTATTTTTGAACGAGAAAAATTTGCCGGCAAATGGGAAGAAATAGATCACCTTCAGGTAGAAGCTTCTCTGGAAATTACCGGCCAGATTAAGAAAGATGAACGCGCTCCTACCGGTTACGAAATCCAAGTTGAATCTTACACTATTGTAGGCATAAGCGAAAACTATCCTATCGGTAAAGATCAATCAGTAGAATTTTTAGCTGACAATCGTCACTTGTGGCTGCGCAGTCAGAAAATGATTGCTATCCTCAAGATCCGCAGTACTGTCTTCCAGGCTATCCATGAATACTTTCGTAGCCAGGGCTTTTTTGAATATCATTCCCCTATCTTTCAAGCCGTACAGTGCGAAGGAGGAGCAGAATTATTCAGTGTCGATTACTTCGGCAAAAAAGACGTTTTCCTAGGACAAACCTGGCAATTATACGCTGAACCGGCCATTTTTGCTCTAGAAAAAATTTATACTATTTCACCTAGTTTCCGCGCTGAGAAAAGTAAAACTTCCCGCCATTTAACTGAATATTGGCATGCGGAGATGGAAATGGCCTGGGCCGATTTTAAAGATATACAAGATCATGCTGAAGGTCTGATTAAACACGTCGTAAAGAAAGTGCTGGAAAAACATAAAGCAGAATTGGAAGTTATAGGCCGCGATCCAAAACTCTTAGAACCATCATTAAAAAAACCTTTTGTACGCATGACCTATGATGAAGCACTCAAAATTCTTGATCAGAAATGTAAAATGAAAGTGCAATGGGGCAAAGATCTGCGCACCATTGAAGAAGAAAAATTGACTAAATTATATGATGTTCCGGTTATTGTCACTCATTATCCTAAAGTGGTCAAGGCCTTTTACATGACCGAAGATCCTCAAAATCCTAAAACCGTACAAGGTTGCGATGTACTTGCGCCAGAAGGATACGGGGAAATTGTGGGCGGTTCACATCGCGAGCATGATCTAGAAAAGATTAAGAAACGTTTAGTCGCCCAGGGAGAAGATCCTGCTCAATATGAATTCTATTTAGATACTCGACGCTACGGTAGTGTACCGCATGGCGGCTTTGGTATGGGTGTAGAACGCTTGATTGCCTGGATCTGCGGCTTGGAAACAGTAAAAGATGCTATTCCTTTCCCAAGAACCATGGAACGGTATAAACCGTAAACCCTAATCCATAACTCTTAAATAATTCTTTTTCTTTTTAGTAATTATGGGAACCAAATTATCACTTGCTGACCTGATTCGCAATAAAGAAATCAAATTTTATTCATATGGTCGAGAATTAGATAGTACTCTTTCACAGTACGGTAAATATAATGAAAAGATTATTTCTCATCTGCTTAAGACTGCTGGTAACAAAATAGTGATGAAAGGTGATGGCTTGGAAAGGCATCTTACCAAGATGGAAAACCTTTACCCTTTAGCTGAATTTGTAGTTCATATGCAACACAGTGGATCAAGAACATTTCCTGATCAGGCTATTCATGTGAAGGCTGATATAAATAAATTAATTCAATATTACCCGAAACCGGATAAAGAAGAAATATGTAATTTGGCAGGCCAAGTAGTAGGCAATGCTTCTAGCTGGGTGCCCGAGATGCCTTATTTCGAGAAAGTTTGGAATTTTGCAATCGACTCTGTGATCGGTGGCATAGTAGGTTATCCCGGTTACGAACACCCTTTGGACGATGGTTCGTTTCGAGTTCGCGTCGCGGACTTTGCAGAAGATTATATGATTGGCACCAAGAAACAACTCCAGCGATATAAGCAGTATGCCTTACAAGCCTTACGTAATACTACTGACAGGGCTGAACAATTAAAGAGTAATCCTGATCTTATCTTTATAGATCCTCATAAATTACAAGAAGTCGAGAATAACTCCCGCTCTGCAAGAATTATTGCTGAAAACATAAATCATTTCAGTAAATGATTTTCAACATAATCCAAAGCCAGCAAAGTATTCTCAAATATCAACAACTGCTTCTTGTGCTCTCCTTTCGTTAAAGATTGAAACTCATGATCCTTGAGCAACACTTTTTTTACTTTCTCATTCACGCTGCTTAAAATAACAATGCCGTTATGCTTCTCACGATTTTTAATAAATTCAACTAACCGAACTACGCCGGAACTGTCGATGAAAGGAACATTCTTCATGCGCAGTATAATAATTGGTTTTTTGCTCTCCAGGTGCTCATCAATTTTGTGATCGAACACATTCATCGCCCCGAAAAAAAATGGGCCGTTAAGAGTGTAGACACATACTTTTTCTTTTAACCACGGATTATTATTAACAATCGTGTTTATCTTAGTATCCTTACTGTAATCTTCCATGTGCTTGATTTCGATCAGGCTGGTAAGATTGATGAACAATAATAATATGGCTAGTAACATCCCCACTTCAACCGCAAAAACCAAATCCGTGAGCACGGTCAAACCAAAGGTTACTAAAAATACTGCGGTGTCCAGCCAGCTTAATCTGAATATGGTTTTGAATTCCTGGACATTAACCATTTTTACGGCCACGACCATCAAAATTCCGGCTAAAAAAGCGCGAGGTATTTTTTGCGCCAGGGGACCTAAAAATAATAACGTGCATAAAAGAAATATCCCATGAATTACTCCGGCATATCTGGTCTTAGCACCTTCACGGATATTAACTCCGCTTCGCGCTACTGCTGCCGTGGCGGCCATGCCTCCAAAAAAAGGGATGATGGTATTAACTATTCCCTGTGATACTAATTCACGCTTGCTGTTATGTTTGGTTCCCGTCATGCCATCGCACACTACTGCACACAACAATGCTTCAATTGCACCCAGTAAAGCAATGGTAAAGGCGGAAGGAAGAACATTTTTTATTAACTGCCAGGAAAAGGCCGGAACTGTTACCGTTGGCAGTCCAGTAGGAATGGTACCTACTATCGGAATTTTTAATGCTAAGATCACGGCTAAAATAGTGAAGAGAATTAAAGCTATAATGGAGGCAGGAATATTTTTGGTGTATTTATTTTTAGCTAAAAATCTAGGAAGAAAAAGTAAGAGAAGTATCGTGCCCAGCACAATTCCTACTGCGGCGAGGTTAGTTTCAGAAAAATGAATGAATATTTGGTAAAGAGTTTGCCAGACATGTTCCTGCGGTGTCAGTTTCAAGCCAAGAGCATTGCCAATTTGACCAATAAAAATAATTGCCCCAATACCTGCGGTGAATCCGGAAATTAAGGGCATGGGAAGATATTTTACTACCTTTCCCACCCGCAGCAAACCAAAAGCAATCTGAAATAACCCTGCCAGAAATCCTGCTACTAGCAATCCTTCAATCCCAAACTTAGTTACAGTGCTAAGGATCAACACCACCATTGCTCCCGTCGGTCCCGTAATGGAAAAAGTAGAGCCGCCAAACAAAGATGCCAAAATTCCTGCTACTACAGCAGTATACAAGCCCATCACCGGCGGAACTCCGGAAGCGATAGCAAAGCCGAGGGCTAGCGGAAGAGCGACTACTGCGGTAATGAAACCTGCTTTAAGATCGGAAGAAAAATTCTGCTTAAAGTAATCTTGAAGTTGTTTTTTAATGATCACAAACCCCGACTACAGAAGTATGAGATATTTAAGTATTATTGTCCTTCTATACAATACAGTATTTTAAGATCCATTATCATTTTAGATCTATCACTTCATACGAACCTAAAGAATACACTTCAACAATGTCTTCTAAAAAATCTAAGGCACTCTTTACTTTCTGATCTTCAACATTTCCCTCTATTTCCAGATAAAATACATACTCGCCCATTTTTCTTCCCGAAGGGAGTGATTCAATTTTTCCTAAATTAATGTTCTTTAAAGCAAAAGGTGCTAACAAATTAAAGAGCAATCCCGGCCTATCATCTTTTGGTTTTAAAATCAAGCTAGTTTTGGCATTCTCTTTTCTTACTGTCTCTTCTAAGGAAATAACTACAAATTTAGTAACATTATCATGATTATCCTCAATATCTCGATATAAAATAGATAAGCCATAATGTTCTGCTGCTTCAACAGAGCCTATAGCCGCATAAGTGCCACTTGCTGCAGCTTTGTTCATAGCTTGTGATGTACTGGGATATTCTACCATCGTTATATCTTTTTGATTTTTTATAAAACCAGAGCACTGTCCTAACGCTTGAGCATGGGAGGCAATCACTTCGTAATCTGAATCTTGTGCAGCTAGACAATGGTGTATAGGCATAGTATACGCTTTATTGATTTTAACTTTATATTGTAGAAAATTTTTGATACTTTCTCGTACACTTCCTTCGAGCATGTTTTCCAGAGGTATGATTCCTTGAGCTGCTTTTTTTTCTGTTACTTTTTGAAAAACGTGTTCAATTCGATCACAAATAATTATTTCTGTTTTAGGGCTAGGAAAAGCTTTTATTCCTGCCAAATAAGAATAACTATATTCCGGTCCTAAGAGGGCAATTTTAGTCTTAGCAATTGGACTTTCACTCATGCTGCACTTCCCGTGATTTTCTCATAATTAATTCAAACAACTCTCGAGCAAATTCTTGGTCATCAAAACCAAGCTCTTTCAACTTCTTGATTCTTTCTTTCATTAGCTGCTCTTCTCTTTCCTTATTTTGAATGGGCAGATTATTTTTCTGTTTGTACTTTCCTAGCGCTTGGCAAAGTTCTAGTCGTTCCGCTAGTAATCTCAATAACTTATCATCTATTTCATCAATCCGTTTTCTGGTTATTTCTAACATTTATTTTTGGTAATCTAAATTCTAGATAAATATTATGGTTTTAACCCTTAAAATGCTCTATTATTCTAATTACAGAATTTGACATATTCCAAGACCAAGGCTTGGGTCTCAGTAGGGGTAAGGCCTTTTTCACGATACTGTTCCAGTTCCTGTTCACAAAGGATTCTTTGCTCTAAAGTAAGGGCTTGAAAATCTGCCGATTTGCGAACCTGCTCTCGCTTTTCTTCCGGGAAAGGTAAGGGTTCAAGGATAGTATAAAGCATCGGTACTGTTTTTATTCCTAAAATTTCGTGCTCTTTTTTAGTTACTTCCTGATAAACTCTTTTTGCCAGGGATTTAACAGAATCATAGGAGTTAAAGATAGTACTATCGTAGGGATTAACACTAGCGTACGTAAATCCATAATATGGCATTCCCACGATGGAATATAAGCGCACAAAAGAATTAGCTTTTCCTTCCGGTTTGAGTCCTTTGCAGAGTAGCTGAGTTTCCTCTTTGGTAAAAGGCCCTTCTAGATCAAGGGAGTGTATCCTTCTAAACTCAGGACTGGCGCGATAAACAGTCGCCCGTACCAAAAGTTCACTAATCATCGAACTGACTACATCATGGTTAGTATAAATTGATTTTTTTAACCATTCCTGCGCCTCTTTATCTGTAGAGAAAACCTCAACTTTAACCATGCTAGTTCTCGCAAGCAGAGGATCTTTATAATAATTTTTCCTATAATCTATATGGTTTAGCCCTTTTTGATGCCAGTTTAGCTAAGAAAATTTATAAATGGAAGGTCTTGTCTCAGCTTTGCCTACTAAATTAAAAGACACTGCGTTACAGGCTGCTTTTGCCGGGGTAGCAAAGCCTGGCCAAATGCGCAGGACTTAAGTTGTAAAACATAAGTCATCCTGTCTCTTAGTGGGTTCGAGGGTTCAAATGCCTGCAATAATTGCAGCCTGAAAGTCCCTTCCCCGGCACCATTTTTTTGTTTGGTTATTTCCGTTTATATTCCTTAAAAGCGTCTCTTTCTTCCTGCGCAGGTTTGAAACTATGAATCTTCCAAAGTGTCTTGTAAAGCATTACTCCTACTTTAGTTTCATTTTTCATTTCATCTACCATATCCAACACATCTGCATACATCCTTCTTCTGTTCACATATTCCTCTCTGTTTTCTAGGAAGGAAGGATTTTCTTTTTCCAATAGGTGGTATCTCCACTTATCCGCTAAATAATTAATGTAATCGAGATCTAAAGGCATTTTTATGTAGCATAACGACCAATCTTGTAATATTTACCTTAAAAACAGCAATATTTAAATAACAAGTTTAAATTTTATAGTAGAATATGCCCTCGTGGCCTAGCGGTAGGGCGCGTCCTTGGTACTTTCCGTTCAGGAAAAACAAAGAGGACGAGGTCGCGAGTTCAATTATTCTCACTGGCGTTCGTAACTTTCAACGCCGTGGGGTTGAAAGCCTCGCCGAGGGCTTATTTTCTACTATGCTAAACGTAATCTCTCAACATCTCAAAGAAAAAATCAAGCAATTTCCTACTACAGATAAAATAATTTTCAACAACAAACTTCTTGAAATCAAACCGACTCATTTCCAACCAATTCCAGAACATTCTACCGCTAAATCAATTGCCTTTGTTGATGGCGGGCAAGCGGAAATTCTTTCTGCAGGAAATTTTTGTCTTAGTTTTATTAGAGTTGGGGCAGTGGTCTATTCCCAACAAAAAAAAGTTCAGGACCACTTACATGAATTTTATCTTCTTACCACCGCAAAATATGAAAATAATGATCTACTCTATGAAGCAACCATATTTCCAACTAAAGGAGAAAAAATAATTGATGAAAAAGATTTACTGATCTCTTCCACTGACAATACTATTAAAACCAGTCAGGAACGCGCTTCTATCATTCAAGTTACCAATATCGCCAGAAGATTTGCCGAACTGGCTCTGGCCTCCACCTTATCTGCGGATATTATTCTCTTAGACGGAACGTTAGAACCATCCTATCGCGGTGAAGAAAAATATCTGTCCAAACTTCCAGAAAATTGCTGCGCCTTAGCAAAGTCATCTTCCTTATTTACTGCCTCCGGTAACTCTCCACTTATTTTATTAAACAAATTAAGTCCTTCTGGAAATTGGAGTTATTTCTTGGAGAATGATACTTACTTCGTCAAACTCCATCAAAAAGCAAAACACCTCTTTCGCTTTACCGGCAATATCAATTTCTTACCATCTTTAACTGAAAACAGCCATGATGCTCTTTTTCTGGGTTACCCTTACGGCTTAATTGTTGTCGATAAATTTGCTCGGGTTAGTAACGAAGAAAAAAAAGGGTTGAAGATGAATTTTCTGCTAAAAGCAGATAACCGAGAAATTGCCGAATATTTATCAACCACCAATGCTCATGATATTCTAGATCATTTAGGATAATTCTCTAGATTTAATCCATGTGCACTGCTCTGGTAGAACTATATTTATTTTTTGCTCCATGTACTATGATCGCGACGTGACTTCTTTTTTGTTCTTTCCGAACATTTCCCCACTGTGTCCCAACCCGGTCATGCCAACGCTCTTCTAATTCTTGATAGGTAAGATAGGTTCGAAGAATAGAATAAGGGTCTTCAAAATAAACTTTTTCTTTGTCGTAACCTATAGCTACCACGTAATGGCCGTCGCCCCAGTGATTTTTCCAATCCTTTACTTTTTTCTTTGGCCAGGCCTGTAACAAGACAATGATGGGCATCTTGCGATCGATATATTTTTTCAGCTCAGTAATGGAAATCTCCTTCACTTCCGCAATAAGCTGGAAATGTTTGGCCACTGCCAGCATCCCCTGCAGAGATGTTCCTGATCTCGGCGTAGTACGAGCAATGCGTAGAATATCATATTCATTAGTATTGATCCCATAAAATGAAAGACTGGCATGCATCGCTTTCGCTCCGCAATCATATTCAAAGGTTTGCCGCAGGCTCGGAAAGTCTATCCATTTCATAATATAAGAATACTCTAAAATTTAATAAACGTTTCGACAAAATAAATGGTTATTTTTGTAAAATAAATTCTAGAATATTATGTGTATGTTTCTTAGGAACAGTATCAACCCTCTCAAAGGCTCTTTGTTTTACTATTTTAAATTTTGAGATTAACTTAGATATTTCATCTTTATCTTGATGATAATCAATATTTCCCGTTTCGTCAATAATCTCAAGATTAAAATGAATGAAAAGATATCCTAGTGGTTTTAGGGTTCTCAATAATTCCTCTAAGCCTTTTTGTTTTTTCACATAATGAATTACGTTAATCATAAAGTATGCTCCGACAGAATTTTTCTCAAAATTTAATGTTTCAACATTTTGCACTTCAAATTTGCTATTTGGATATTTTGATCTTGCGATAGCTACTTCTTTAGGGGAATAATCGATTCCGAGAGTATTAAAACCGTTCTCTTGAAAGACAGCAACATCTCTACCATTGCCGCATCCAACATCAATTAATAGACCTTCAAAATCTTGTTTTTTGAGAAATGCAGCGTATCTTTCTGCATATACTGTTGGATGATTTTCCCAATGCCGTCCTTCTTGATACTTATCAAATAGTTGTTGTTCTTCCATCAAATAATTCAAAAAGCAGACACTATAAAAATGTTAGTCAACTAAAGGAGAATTCAACATAACTCAATCCGTTCCTTCTGCATACACTTTCTCAAATTCTTCCTTAAATCGGGTGGCAATCTCTTCATTTTCAATAATAAACACATTTTCATCATTATGCTTGTCACCGTTAGCAGAAGGATTGAAAGAGCCAGTGATAACTGTTTTTCCATCGATAATGAACACTTTGTGATGCAGATTATGGCTATTACCATCCTTGCGTACGGGGATGCCGTTTTGTTTCAAGCGTTGGAATTGGGAAAATTCTGAAATCTGGGTGGTTTCCATCACTCCTCGTAATTCCAAGTTATCTAAATTTTTTATTAACAAATCATTGCCAATTCCTTGGTCGGTAAAAGAAAAGATCATAAAAAAAATTGATTTTTGTGCTTTCTTCAATTCTGCACGAACTTGTTCTTCACAATGATCTTCCGGGCAAAAATAAGTCTGTACCGGTATGCCGCTCAAATTAACTTTAGGATTTTTTATTTTTTCTCCTTTTTTGAATACCCCTGCCCAGAGTTCTTGAAACTCGTCTTCATAACTCTGCGCAATGACAGGAGAGTTGATCAGCAATAAATTATTGTTATTCTTGTGAGCATCATTCTCGGTTGGATTCATGGAACCGGTGCTGACTTTCTGGCCATCAATGATACAGAATTTATTATGCATCAGCCCATAAGAATCTTTCTTCACAAAGGGATGGTTAAATTTTTTGATGTAATCGCTATCAGTTACAATCTCTACTTCTATTTTTGCCTCTTTTTCTACTATTTTTTTCTGCACAGAAGGTAATCCAATATCGTAGAAAGCGCAATGAATTGATTCTTGCGCAGAGTCTAAAAATTGCAATAAATGTTCTTCACATTGCTGTTGTGGACAGAAATATAAATTGATATCTCCTGAATCAGCAATAAAAGTATCCCCCGCTACCGCTTTTCCGGTTGAACATCCAGTCAGCAGCAAAATTAAGAATAATAATCCGATCCACTTCATACCAAGCTGAAAAATAAATTATTTATAAAACTATGTCCTTTTATCGACTACTTTTTTTCTTACTAGTCATTATCAAATATTTAAAGACCATCGGAGATATAATGGTCGTGCTTAAAGCCATCAAGACTAAAGAAGCAAAAATTCCCGGACTAAGGATTCCTTCTTTCAAAGCTAAAGTTGCAATAGCTAAATCTACGTCTCCTTTAGGTGTTAATCCCCAGCCAATGGTCAGCCCTTCACGAAAACTTCCTTTATTCAAGATCACCGCGATGGTAGTTCCTCCTACCGTTCCCAGCAGAGCAATGCCAATCAGTACCAGTAAAAAATAAATATTTTGACCAATGCTGCTTAGATTAGTATTCAATCCCACCCACACAAAAAATAAGGGGATCAGAAATCCAAAAGCAACAATGTGAATTGACCTGGCAATGTCATGCTCTTCCCAGTTAGCGATATGTTTATCTTTTAAAATGGTCTGTCGTACCAGCATTCCGGCAATCATCGCTCCAATCAAGATATTTAATCCACATAATTCAGTCAAAGAAGCGATCAACAGCACAATCAGTATAGCCGCGGTAAATCTTGCCGTGCTTGATTTTTCTTGATCAAAAAAGCGCAGGGTATAGGGAATAATCCAAAGACGAGCGGCGCAGACCATTATTACAAAAAACAGTAACCCTAACAACAATTTGGTGCGGGAAATTTCAGTGACCGTAAATTGGAAAAGGGAAAGCACCAGGATCACTAAAAATGATTCAATAATATCATCAACTGCTCCTGCGCCGATAATCATACTGCCTAGGCGCGATTTCACCATTTTCATTTCTTCTAAGAAATCAAGAGTGATGGATTGAGCGCTGACTGAAAGTGCTATGCTGATAATAGCGCTGACCAGGTTACTTAATCCAAACAGATACTTCATGGTTACAAAACCAAGTACAAAAGGAAAAGTGGTATTAATCAGAGAAATGGAGACTGATTCTTTGAGATTTTTTCTGAAAATAGAAAGGTTTGTTTCCAAACCGACATAGTAAAATAACAATATGATGCCTAAATTCGCCAGGAAAGAAAAGACATCTATATTTTCTTGATCGAAGAGATAGGGTTTAAAAAAAGTGATTCCTAAAATAAGACCGGCCGCGACTTGACCTACCACTCTGGGGATTCCTATTATCCTTTTTAATAATTCAGAAAGAGTAAAAGCTAGGAGCAGAGCCGCTAAAATCATGACGAAAGGTGACACCATCTTTTACGAGATGAATACTTTAGTCTTTTTTAAGATATCGGAAACAGGCTGGAACAGCTAAAAGTAAAGCCAATAGTAGGCCATAGAAATCATTAAATAAGATTACTAAACAGAGCAAAGTATGGTTACTTCTACCAGGTTGGAAAAAGTGGGTCTCTCTCCCGGAAGTCTGATTCATGTCGGAGAAGAAAAAAGGCATATTCCTAAAATTTCTATTATAGATTATAACGAAACAAAATTTGAAGAAAAAATAGCTGCAAGCGTGGAAGAATGTTTCCCTTTTCGGAAAAAGCCGACTGTTACCTGGATTAACATTGATGGTATTCATGATCCGAAAATGATTGAAGATTTAGGAAAACAGTTTGGTTTTCATTCTCTTCTTTTGGAAGATATCATGAACACTGAACAACGTCCTAAAATTGATGATTTTGAAGACCATCTTTTTATCATTTTGAAGATGCTTACCTATCATAACAAAGAGATAACTACCGAACAAATGAGCATCATTATTGGTAAAAACTTTGTAATCTCTTTTCAAGAGACCGAAGGAGATATTTTTGACCCTATCAGGAAGCGTATTCGGGAGAATAAGGGAAAGCATCGAAAACGAGGTACAGATTATCTTGCCTATTCCTTAATCGACGCCATTGTAGATCATTACTTTGTACTTTTAGAAAAATTAGAAGATGAAATTGAAACGTTAGAAGATACCATCACCAAACCAACCTCGGGAACTATTAAAGCAACCCACCAGCTTAAGCGAGAGATCATTATGTTGCGGCGTTCTATCTGGCCGTTGCGGGAAGTTATCGGCGGAATGATGCGTTCCGGATCAGCTCTGATTAAAAAAAATACTACCATCTATCTTCGAGACGTGTATGATCACACTATTCAAATCATGGACACCATCGAAGCCTTCCGCGATATCCTTTATGGCATACTTGAAGTGCACCTGGCCAGCATTAGTAATAAAATGAATGAAATTATGAAAGTTCTCACCGTTATTGGTACGATCTTCATTCCTCTTTCTTTCATTGCCAGCTTGTATGGGATGAATTTTGAAATGTCTGTGTATCATTGGAAATATAGTTACATCGTAACCCTGAGCGGAATGTCTTTAATTGTGCTCTTGCTTTTGTATTATTTTCGCAAGAAAGGATGGATCTAAAGTTAGAAAAAAATAGGAAAGTAGCAGGAAAAAGCGATTTTAAGCGTAACGTTTTTAAAGCACCAGCTTCCTTCAACTAAAACCATCAATGTGGGTAGTTGCTTACCTGAAGATGCTAAAGTAATATAAAAACAACTAAACTTAGAACAACGGAGGCAAAATAAAATGTCATTATACAAACATATCCGCGAAGCGTGGAAAAAACCGCACGATAACCCGCAGTTATGGCGGGAAAGATTAATGGCCTGGAAACACGAACCGGCTACTACCAAAATAGAATATCCCACTCGACTTGATCGAGCTCGTTCTTTAGGCTATAAAGCTAAACAAGGAATCATCGTAGTTAGACAACGAGTTTCCCGAGGAGGTCATACTCGCCCTCAGATTAAAGGTGGACGAAGGCCAAAGCGCTTTGGAACCAGATTAAATCTTCACAAAAGCTACCAAGTTATTGCTGAAGAGCGTGCCCAAAAAAAGTTTCTTAACTTAGCAATCTTAAACTCCTATTGGGTTGCTCAAAATGGGGAATTTTACTGGTATGAAATAATCATGGTCGATCCTGATCATCCAGTGATTAAGTCTGATCCTAAAATCAATTGGATTTCTGCGCAAAAAAACCGCAGCAGAGTCTTTCATGGCATTACTTCGGCCGGGAAGAAATCTCGCGGTATGGGTGGCAAAGGCTTTGGTTACGAAAAAGCCCGCCCAAGCAGACGAGCGCATTCGAGAACACAGTAAAATTTTTTACGCGTGGTTTTATTTTTTCTTATTTTATTTTCTTCTTTTGATTTTGTAATATTTGTTCTTATTTTAGCTTTATTCTGGCAATACCTTTATATACCATAATTTCTTCATTCAGGCTGATGTCAAAAAGAGGACAAGTAACTATTTTTCTAGTAGTAGGTATAGTTATTTTGCTTCTCTCTGCAGGATTTTTCTTCATCTTTTCTAAAATGAAAACTGCTCCGTTGGAAGTGGAGCAAGCGCAAGTCCAGCAAGCCTTAGGAACTTCCGGGGCAGTGCAATCATTTGTAGAAAATTGCCTGCAAAAAACGGTTGATCCTTCTCTCTATTTGTTAGCGATACAAGGTGGGGTGATTTATCCAGAAAAGGGCTCCCAAATCTTGCTTACCGATTATGGCCTGGTAAATTATGCCTGGATCAATGGCGCAACCGGGATTTCGAGAGCTAAAATGGAACAGGATTTAGCTACCTACTTGCAAGAGAATTTACCTTCCTGCGTTGGAAATTTTGAAAGCTTCGCCAAGCAACAGATTCTAGTTGAACCAGATTATAGCAAAGCTAAAGCGAGCATCAGTATCAAAGAAACGGTAGTTCAAGTCAGTTTTAAATTACCGCTCAAGATTACTCAGGCTAGCAGCGATATAAAAACACTAGATTCTTTTTCTGCAGCCATTCCTAGCGGCTTAGGAACAATTCTTTCTTCAATAGAAAAATTACAATTTCCTAATCTTGGTCCAAGTGAGGTAAGCAATTTACCTTATCAAGCTACTATTTTTCCTTTTGATCCCGCGGTGAATATTTATTCCTTAAGTGAAGAAAACAAAGAAGCTCCACTTTCTTTTATGTTCGCAGTACGAAATGATCTTCCGGAAAACCAAGCTCCTTCCCTACATTATATCACTGATAAAACTTTTCGAGTTGGTGATCATTGGCAAGAGACCTTGACTGCTGACCACCCAACTAATGACTTATTAGAATTTTCTTCTGATTCAACTTTATTTCCTATCACTAAAGATGGAAGTATAGATACAACCATAACCCAAGCCGGAAAATTTGCTATTACTTTTACCGTTACCGCTACCGGCGGAGGAACGGATCAGCGAAAGGTTACAGTTACCGTGGTAAATCCAGAATAAAATGAAATCTACTCTATCCCCAGTCATGGCCCTGGTGTATATCTTTTTGCTTATCGCTAGTCCCTTTGCTTTAGCTCAAGATACTTCCCCCGTCGGAGGAACTGCTTCATCAACTTCTTCTGATCAATTTTATGACCAATTCGGTAAGGATTCTGCATTATGGACCGCTAATAATTTTGATAAACTCTCTGCTGCTAATCAAGCTGAATTCTTAAGCAACCACTATCAACCTGCCTTAGCTTTAGAATTTTACAAGAATCAAAATAATGTTGGCTTAAACAACCAAGTTGATTTCAAATACTTTGCTGATCCCAATAACCTGGGAAAAAATCCTCTGGCTGACGATAAATTTTATTCTAACAATTATGCTAGCGCAACGCCTACGACCTTGCGCGACTTTTTACAGCTCGGCTCAGGACAGAAAGAGGCTGCTGCCCAGTATTTCACGCAAAAATTTGTTACCACTTATACCTTTAACGATATAGGTAGCGATTTTCAATATAATGCTCAAGAAAATACCTTAACGAACGGCAAGAAAACTATCAGCTTGAACGAATTTAAAGGAGATACTTCAGTGCAAGGTATTGTCTCTATTGCCAATGGTTTTAAGATCATTCGCAAGCAAGAACAGGGAGTGCAGGAAGTTTCCGTGCAAGGAGATGGGGAAAGAAAAATTCAGTACGACCAGAAAAATGGAAATCTGCTATTCAAAGATGCCCAAGGAAAGGAACAGAATTTTAATCTGGCTCCCGGGCAAGCAGTTGATTTCAAATTTCAAGCTGATGGAACTTTAGAAATTGCCGGACCGGTTTCAGGAATTGTTAATCTCAACAACGAGCATAAGTTCGCTGAATTCCGTAACCGAGAAGGAACTTTGATCATCCATAACAATGGCAATATTGAAGCTCGAAATGCCTTAATAGAGACTTCCAAATTATATTTGGATGGACGTTTCGAATATCATAAAGACGACAATCGTGTTGATGCTTATGATGTGATGAGCAATGATCAGAAAACAATTATCGTTGACAAAGATTCTCGCGTCGGTGCTAAAACGCAGGGCCAAAACAAAGGAGACAGCATCCTCAAAGTCTATCTTTCTAAAATCTCTGCGCAATCAGACTATGCGGTTAACTCCGCTGCTGCGAATGCTCAACCAACGGTCAAAGAGGTCATTGATAATCTGCAAAAATTACATGCACCACAAGGAAATCTTGGAGATAATGCTGAAGTCTATATAAAAAAAAATGCTGATACTGGCAAAACCATTGTTACTACCAAAGGAAAGGTAGACCTGGGTTTTTATGATCTTGTCACCGGTAGTGTATCTCTTTCCGAGAAAGAACCGCACTTTGTGGGTATCAATGGAATTTCTGAATTTGATTATCTCGGCGCGCCTCAAAAGCAAATCAATGTGCGTGGTCAAGCGGTCTATTCAGACGATCAATACCGTCGTATCGATACCAAACAAAATGGCGCTTCTTTGAAAATCATTCGCAACGAGTTAGATGATGTCATCCATTCCGGATGTTTTAATTGTCAGACTGGAGCAACTGCGCTGAGTATTGGCAAGTTAGTTGCTACTGCTACACCGGTAGGAGATACATTTAGCCAACCTCATTTCAAGACGGTCAGTATTTCTGCTACGGTTACGAAGGAAGGTTTGGAATACAACTGGAATTCTTTTCTCAGCAACTTGGGAGATTTAGCTCAATCTAAAACGGAAGGGCAGGAAATCATCCTCGGAAAAAACCTGTTGATGAAAAATGTAGTCTGTGAAGGTTCAAAACAATGTAACTTAATGTTGGCGCGCGATCAACAATCAGGAACCACTACCTCTTTCTATGAAGTTTACGATCCGGCTACCAATCAAGTTTCCAAGCGCGTAACTATCCCTACAGATATTGGAACAACCTTAGGAAAAGCAACCCTACTGACTTCTTCCGAAAATGCTGACAAGTTACAAAAAATTCAGATTCTTATTCAGCAAAATCGTTTTAACGAAGTTTCTAGCTTATTAAAAAATCAACCTTTTGATCAAGATCCAGCCTTGCGAGCACATCTTTTGAAAACTGTCGGTATTGACATCAATCAATTAGATCAACCTCAGTACGTTCAGAAATTAAGCGCCATGGTAAAATCTTATAGCGATGCCCAGGAAAAAATACAATCTTTACGTCAGAATTACGGTCTCAATCTGGATGAGCATGGTCTTCCTATAAGTGCAGATGATCAACAGAAACTTAATGAAATTTTGAATAAGAAAAGAACCGGAAAAGAAATAGCAGTATTTGATTTGTACACTGGTGCTAGAGTAGATTTAGCTCGATCAGAGCAACAACAACTGGATGCAACGCACCAGTCCTGTGCGGGAACTGCTTCTTGTGCTGTAAGTGATGAAGATGTCAAGGAAGCAAATCAAAAATTAGTTTCGGAAGTCTTACGAAGAGAAAAATCTCCAGAAGGAGTAGAATGGAAGCAAAATGTTATTCTTGAACAAGAACGAGAAAAGCAAGCAAAAGAACAGCAGCAAGAAGCAGAACGGCTTAAGGATACATTAGCAGACGCTCAGAAACTCGGTAAAAAGAGAGATTTTACAGAAAGTGATTTAACTCGCAATAGAGCAGTGCTTGACAAAATCATCCGTGATATAGCCGATCAAGAAGCAAAAGTACAACAATTAGAAGCAGATCGTAAGGAAAAACAAAAAAGTATTCAAGGTCGGGATGTTCTTAATCTTGTTTTTACCGGCGGACAAGGAATTGCTGATGATTTAGCTCTACAAAGAGGCGCTGAAGAGATTGCTAAAAGGGAACTAACTTCTTTACAGCAAACAAAATTTAACCTTGAAAAAAGAATTGAAAAAAATCAAGAAGCACTCAAAAATATTAATGATGGTATTTCAGGTTTAACCCAGGATTTTAAACAGCCTACCTCTAAGTTAGCTTTGTTAAGTGCTTACGGTGATGATGAAACTGTAGGTAAGATGATTAAGAATTCAGATTTACCTCAAGAAAAAAAGTTAGAACTCTTACAAACCTATCTTGGAAAAGCAGTCGGTGATAAAATTAAGGACTTGTATGCCAATAGATATTCTTCTGATGCTGCTTTTAGTCAAAGTGAAAAACAGATTAATGAAATTTTAGGTAATGGAAAATCTGCGTTGAGACAAGCGCAAAATTATGCTCAATATTATGGCGATATTGCCGGTTCTAAAGTTGTCTTAGATCACATCGCTGCTACCCGTCCTGATTTAGTCGACAGTCCGGAATGGAGAGCTGCAAAGGATTCCTATGATAAAGCAGTTGATAACCGTGTGACGGAATTAAAAGAAATTGCCCAGCAGAATTTGCAGGATAAATTAAATCAACGTGATGGAAAAGAATCCAGCATCTTTGGTAGTGGAAATTCGATCGCTGATAAAACTATATCGGCATTAGGAACTGGCGCAGAGAAGTTAGGTTCAGGAATACGCTATGTCAGTATGAAAACCGTAGCTGGAACATTATATGCTGCTGGGGGAATTTCACAAGTAGTTACGGAAGGACAGGCCGGAGGAAGTTTACTGGATGCGGCTACCGCACTCCATAATTATGATGATGCTAAACATGCCCAAGCTAATGCCGAAATAAATGCCTTGAATCAAGAAATAAAATCGTATGATAAACTACATGGATTGATTGCCACGGCACGAGATAGTGGAAAAGAACCAGATTATGCTAAGATCCAAGATGCCTTCAAGTTGCAAGCACCTCTCGCTAATCTGGGAAAACAAATGCAAGGTAAAGAGTTGACTATTGATGATCATGCTCAGGAAGCGTTGTATAACACCGAACAACATGCCTTAGTTGCTGGCGGCGATGAATTGGTAACGAATGAGTATCGCGCTATTGCTGCAGAATATGCCGGAAAAAGTAACCTGGCCAATGTTGCCAATGATAAAGTTTTACAAGCTGGACAAATTGCGGAAGGTTCTATTTTAACTAAAGAAGATTTAGCACTCTATGGAGATCCAATTATTGATGTTACTGTTGATGTTACTAATCTTATTCCTGGCGTAGCTTTTGTCAAGGCGGGTGAATTAGCTGCTAAGGTTGCAGAAGTAACAAAGATAACCAAAGCCTTTGCAGAAGTAGGAAAAGCAATTGAAGTTGTAAAAGATGCCGGAAAATTATTAACCGTTTCTACTGAAGCACGCTTATCTTTACAAGCAGCTAAATCAGAACTGCAAGCTGCTCAGATCACCAAAGGTTTGACGGTTGCAGAAAGAACTGCTGAAATTTCTCGAGCAACAGAAAAAGTAACTCTGGCTGCCCAGACTGCCGAAGCAGAATATCGTGCTAGTAAAGCAGGCAAAGCTGCTGCTTTTCTTTCCACTCCCATCTCCTCTGATTTACGCGCTATTGAAAAATTACGTTTAGCAGCGCAAGATGAGCAATTCAAAGCGGCACAACAATTGCAGCAAGCTACTTCGGCTCAGGAAGCAGGAGTTGCTACGTATCGCACTTCATCTGCAGAAAAGATACGAGCTGCTCAAGAAACATACCAAGCTGCAACTCAGAAAATTAATGATCTTGACAAAGCCAAGCAGGCTTATTCTGCTGCAGGTTCTGATCTTAGCACTTTGTTCGAAGGCACTGGTTCTGGAAAACAACGAGCTGTTGGTCCCGGAGCGGAAAAGGCACAGCAAGCTTTAGATGATTTTCAAAAAGCGAAGGAAGCATACCATACGGAAAAAACTGTTTTTGGTGCAGATAAGGTTTCCCAAGCTACGATCGATAATGTCATTACCACTGCCAAAGCGGCGGAAAAAGCTTCTTTTGAAAATCGAGTTTCTGATGCCGTTCGAGGAGCGATTGGTGCACAACGGGTTGAACGAAACGTAGAGCAACTTAAAGCCGCTAAAGTGGCGCTATCGTTTACTGAGAATGGAAAAGTAGTTGCGGAAGGGATACAAGAAGGTTCTGAAGAAGCTAAATTAGTTGAGAGTACCAATAAACTGCTTGAGGATCAGCGGGTGGTGCAGCGCATTGTCGGTGACGATGCATCACGATTAGCTAAACCAGAAAATGTTCCTGCCCCGCCGCGAAAATTATCGACGCAAGAATTTAATGAACTTGAAGCAATTGACAAAGAATTGGAAGCACGAGGAGCTACTTACAAGATTAATGATAAGGGTAAACCAGAAATAAATATTGACGATATCATAACTAAGGATGCTAAGGATTTAGAAGATCTAAAAGCAAAAACTCAGCGGGTAGAGCAGTTATTTGATGAAGCCGATAAGGAAGAATTGACAAAACAAGTGCAGGCTCGTCGAAAAGCAGAAGCAGTCTTAGCCGATAATGATCTGCAGCAAGTTGCCAAGGATGTCAAAAATGATCTGGCCGCAAAAGCAAATGGAAAAACAGATGCGGGATTGATTCCTGAAGTTGCCGGCAAGAAAGCAGCGGAATTACCTAAACCTCTGGCCAAAACTGAAGCGAGAATAGCCGCTGCTGATGATCTTCCTCGACCTGCAGCAATTGAAGAAGCAATTGATTCTCGATCAGCCGGAACTGTTTCTATCCTTAATCCCGTGCAGCAAGAAGGAACAGAAGTGCGCGGCTTAGCTAAGATTTCCAACGGAGCTACTGCTGATGAAAATGCTCAGAAAGTACTTGCCGCAATTCCTGAAGCGGGTGGCGAGGTAAAATTACAGACCATCAATGGTAATGTTTACCAAGGAAAAGTTTTGGCTAAAGATGATAATGTTATTGTCTTAGAAGAAGCTGGAAGAAGACAGAGCATTACCACCGGAAAAGTTGCTGAAGTGGAAGTTATTGAAACTCCGACTGCGCGAGGTGTATCTGATAGTGTCAATCCTTGTAATCTTGTCGCTGCTGCTATTTATGGAATGGCACCGTGTGCAACTAGTAGAGCAGTAGAAGTAGTAGCGCCCACAGAAAAAGTATCTGCTCTCAGTCTAGAAAAAATTACTGACGAGCCAATCCCAGAATTAGAAAATCAAGTAAATCTTCCTGCTGAAGATGTTCCTAGCTCTTTCCAGAGACAAGTCCAGGAAGGAAAAGACTTAGAACGTTTATTACAAGAAACTCCTCTTTCTGATGAACTCTATCATAAAGTAACTCTTGATTCCCATGGAGCGCAGAAGCTTCCCGTATTTGAAAACAATCTTCCTCCCAAATACACCTTATATGAAATATCTATGGATAGGGATACTTTGAAAGGATTGAATAGTATTAGTTATGAAACCGGAACGGATGCTATTTCAACTCAACATCAGAAGCTTGTTGCCTTTGCAAAAGAGCATAATCTTCCTGTTACTACTTTACAAAAAACAACCTTTATTGCTGTTCCAGCCGATTCCTCAGTTGGGATTGAGGAAGTTCTTAAGGTAGTTGAAGAGGCTAAATCCGCCACAGCACAAGTGACTAAGCAGCCAGTTAAATTACGGGTTGGTATAGCAGACAATGCTGACACTTTAATGGAAACACGATTAGGAACCAAACGAAGTTTAGAATTCGCTGATCAAACTAAAGCTTCACCAACTAAATATGGAAAGGAAGCGAAGGGATGGTATAATCAACTTCCAGTGGAACAGAAAGCAAATGTAAATGATATTTTCACTGGATATGATGAGGCTCTTAAGAGTGATTTTGCTACACTAGATAAATTAAGAGCAGAAGGTAAAACGGAAGAATATAAACAGAAACTAGCGCAGCTAGCCGTTGCTGATGTGCAGGATGCAAAATTCAGCAATCTTCCCATTGTTAAACAATACCAGGCAGATTCTATTACTGGGGTAAGGGCTGGAGATGCAGTTGTTTCTACCGATGGAATTGGTCTAGGTCAAAAAAACAAAGCTGATGTTCTCGCCCTAACTCAACAGAATTTACCCGATCAGCAATTAGCTCTCCAGCTAGGAAAAAAAATAGATACCAGTATTGATAAGGTAAATGATGTAATTAAAAATACCTATTTCCAGGCCGTAAATAATGTAAATGTACAATCTGCAGAAACCGTCTTAAAATACGATGAGATTGCTACCGCAGCAAAATATCCTGGAGGACCGATTAGGAATACGGATGATTTGAAAAGTTTCTGGAAGTGGGAATTTGAGCATCGTGGTCGCTTTAGGGGCGGAGATGAAACATTTATGACTCTTCGCAAAGAAGTTCTTGATATAAATCCTAACTTTGCTGGAACTTTGCAGAATTCTATTAGAGTTTGTAAAAATTGTGGTTATGAAGTGCGAGTGGGATTTAAAGAAGTTGCAGAAGGCGAGAGTTATGCTGAAGCGGTTGGTGCAGCAGACAAAGCAACTATCGCTTCAAAACAGATAGGTGACATACCAGTAGTTGTTGATCGCTTTGGAAATGCTGTTCCTCTCACTGTTTCTGATGAAATTCCAAGTACGAAAAAAGCAGCCCAACTTTTAATTGTTCCAAACCAAGATAACTGGAATGACATTGTCCATGTGTTAGAAAGACATCCAGGTGTGAGCTTACCTAAAGGAGATGCAAAATTATTATTCGCAAAAAAAGAACTTTATATCGGTGAAGGATCAGAAGGTTTGGTTCTAGATATTCCTAAGTCAGTAGAAAAAGCCTATCATCTTCCTAAAGATTCGGTCATTAAAATAAGAAATATAGATCAAGACATAAGTGATCTTGAGGCAACAGTTAATTCTTTTCCAGAACAGGCTAAAGTTTTAAATCAACTCGCGGAGAAAGGTGCTGCTCCACACGTTTACCAAGTGGAGAGTACTTATTACATCGCCGAAAAAATTGAAGGTAAAACCTTAGGAGAAAATATTGTTAAAAGATTTACTCCAGAACAACGATCGAGATTTTATGCATCAGGAGATCAGATTGAACGTGGTCAGGTTATACTTGAAGTAGCAGAGCAAGGAAAACTCACTGACTTACATGACGCCGTGGAAGATTTGACCAAAAAATTAGTGGCAGAAAATATTGAAATTGGCGATTTCCACTGGAATAACGTTATTATTGTAAATAACCCAGATGGAACTTTAGAAGCAAAAATCCTGGATGCTGGTTTTGCTCTTCCGGGAGACCCCGCGACTATTAAAAAATTGTACGAAGAAAAATTAGTTGATGCCATGACCGGGGGAGGATTTAACGTTGATTTTCAAAAATTTACCGAAGCTAAATCAGAAAGATCATTTGTTGTTGTTTCTGATGTAGTAGAACCTTGCGCAGTTGCTGGCGGTGCAATACATGGATTATCTGCATGCTTGACTGGAGTCGCTGCGAAAGCAGTTGATGTTAATGATCCTAATTTATGGTTACGATATCCAAGTGATGGTGCTGATATTGAACTATTCCCTAATCAGCCACGTTTACTTACAAAAACCAGCACAGAAGTAAAGAAAATTCTTACTGAACGTGGGATTGGAACGGTTGAAGAGGGTAAAAATATTTTTATTGAATATAAACCAGGCGATCCATTACGTACTAGTACTATGAACGACATCGCCACTGTATCAGATAAAGTAGGAATTAGGATTCTTGGCTCAACTGAACCAACAACTGGAGGTAAGATTTTTCAGGATGTTCTTCCTGTTACTGAAATAGATGGGCGTCAATACCGAATCTTAAAGGCTAATGAACAATGGCTAGGTAAAAACCCTCAACAGATTGAAGCTGAACTAAATCAAGTCTTTGTTCCGTCAAGAGTGGTAGAAGTAAATAACAAACAATACGTCTTAATGCCTATCATTGAAAATATTGACCACCCTACTGGCATAACTAAAGTTGAGTTTGATGATTTTATAGGGAGACTAAAAAGTACTGGACTTAATGTCGATACTTTTGATATAGGTGGTGCCGGCAAGGATATCAATATGGTCCGTTACAATGGGAAGATTTACTTAAGTGATGCGGGAGATGTAATTTTTAGTGAATTTGGTAAAGTTACTCCAGAAAGAATTCAACACGCAGAAGAAGCATTAAGTTTAAAGATCGGAAAGGAAAAAGCTGTGCTGAATACACCTGTCAACTGCGCCTTAGCAGGTGGAGCAATTGTCGGATTAGCTCCTTGTCAGGTTGGTGTGGCTACAGTTCCAGCTTTTATTCCGGAATCTCCTCAAGTTTTAGAAGCGCATGTTAGAGAATTGGAAAAGCAAAATATTGTTCTTGGTCAGAGTCCGGAAAAAACTGTTCAAAATATGGTCTCCTTAGAAAGGCCGATTACTAAAAAACCAGGACAACTGTTTGTTTATCATAACACTCATGCCCAAAATTTAGAAGGTATAATTCAGAGCGGTGGATTAGAAGGTGGTCGATTTCTTCCTCGCTTAGAAAAAGATTTACAGATGGATGCGTACACCGAAATTAATCTTCCGGAACATTTACGTGGACAAGGTTTTAAGCGCAGCACGGCGATATATGCTACTCCACGAGAAAGAGGATTTGCTGCCGGCGTAACTGCAGATGAAGAAATTAAGTTAAAATTTGCTGTAGATCCTGAAAATGCAATAGTAGTCAATAGCGAAGAAGCTACCCGGGCACAACAGGCAGTTCGAAAAGGAGACCATGCCGCTTTTCAAACCGCTTCACAAAATTATTGGAAAAATGCAGTTTCATTAGAAGACTTCAATAAATATTACATCCTAGAAGATATTGTCGGTTCTACTGAAATTCATGCCTTGGACATACAAAAATATCTTGCTGCTAAATTACCTTACGAACTCCCAGTTGTCATTGTAGCCCCAGAAGTTCTTATTCCTCAAAAAGTATCTACGGACGTTTTGGAAATTGTTGATTATAGTAGTACTATTAAGAAAGCACTTCCGGAAGGAAAATCGCTCACAGGTAAAATACTTCCAGCAATTGACGATGGAAAAGGCGTATTTGAACTAGGTGGAACAAAATATGTTTATGATTCTAAGAAAGGTTGGACCACTAAAGGATTTTTAGGATTTGGAAAAACAGAAACCCAAGAAGTAAATAAACTTACTAGCTTGGAAGCGGCCCGCTTGAGGATTTCAATCGAGGAAGCTAAATTACAAGCAATAGAAACTTTAAACTCTCAATTCAAAATTATTTTAGCTCAGCCAAAAGCAAATGGTAATCAAATCATGGAGGTTATGGCTGGTCAATTTAATGACCTAAATCCTCTTTTTGAAGCAGATGCTGGTGTAGCAGAAGGATATACTATTCGGCAACATAATAATCTTATCTATAGCGTTTACAATGACCAGGCTGGTTATTATCTCCCTCATCTAAAAGTTCCTGAAGGAGTAGAACTTGATCCGCTCATGAAAGCCACCATTGCTCTTCATGATATCGGAAAACCTGAAGCGATAGCTGCAGGAAATAAACTTAACCAACACCTTTACACTATCCCTATCTTGGAACAAAAATTGCGAGAGCTTGGATTTAGTGAACAGGAAGTAAAAATTGCTAAAAATATAGTTGATAATGATGCTTTGGGAGAACTGGCTCAAAAAGTTATCAGCCCCAAAGAAGCATACGGTCAACTAACTCTATTAGCAAAAAACTCAGAGATGGATATTGCTGACTATTACGAACTACAAAAACTCTTCTTTACCAGTGATGCAGCTTCTTATCCTGTCTTACGAAAGAATGTTTTCAACCAGCTAAAAGATGGAAAACTAATCCCGGTAAATTCTGGAACAGCCATTCCGAATACGGATTTTGTGGAATTAGAAAAATTAGTTTACTCCGAAGCTTCAAAAATAAATCAAGAGCATAAAGTTACAATACAACTCACCGAAATTGCTCATGAAGATAATTGGAATCAAGTAATACATTCAGTGAATGAGTTTAAAGATAAAAACATTCCTGCAGTGGAAGCTATTTCCCAATTTAAAAAAAATACCCTCTTCATTGGCGGTGGCTCTGAAGGTGTAGTGTTTGACATCCCGCCTACGGTAGAATCACAGTTTGGACTACTTGAAGATGCAGTTATAAAAGTCAGAACTAATGAACTTCCTAAGTTGAATTCTTTCCGAGATCAAGCCAACATTTTGGAGGACTTAGCACAAGAAGGAATTGCTCCAAAAATATTTAGCAGTGGGGATAATTATTATATTGCTGAAAAAGTTGAAGGAAACAGAGTCGGTACAGTAGTACATGCTCTTGGAAAATCAGGACAAGAAGAGTTACGCCCTAAACTGGAAGAACTGGTCGAGACCTTGGTTAAAAAAAGCTACAATATTTTAGATTTTCATGGTGACAATATCATCTTAACTCCAGAGGGAAAATTAAAAGTTATTGACACTGGCTTAGCTTTTGAATGGGAAGGTCATCCTGATGTTTTACGGCGAGCTTATAGTGACAGAATTAATAATATTCTAATTAATAAATGGGAACCCTTTAGTATAAGTCAGATAGAAGATTTGAAATTACTTAAGCAATATGAACCCCATATCATTTCTGTAGGAGAAATAGATTTTGATGGAAGACAGTATTACCGGTTAGAAGATGGTTCTTGGAAAGAGAAAAAGAGTTTTTGGTTTGATCAAAAAGTTGAAGATCAGGATCTTATCTCTAACTTAGATCTAACTGCAGTTGATTTGTTCTGGAAAAAACCAGCTGCGGCAGCAGAATAAAATTTGATCTATTATTTCTAATATCTTGGCACAAAGAAAGCATATTGTATGCCCTTATTATTTAACTGGATAGGAAAAGTAGGAGAAGCAAGATGAAACATGCTAGTAAGAAAGATCATCGGTTTACCTTGTTTTTGTTCTTCTGTAATCAAAGGTGCAAAATAATTCCGTTCTCTCCGCGTCAGGCAATCCATAGTTTCTAATATCTTTTGATGGTCAGAGGGTGTATTCATTTCTCGTAAATTTTTATATTGTTGTTCCCGAAGTGTAAATGAATCTCTTCCTCGAGGCTTGATTCCATATCGATTCAATACTGCATTTAACTTTGGATCGGTAACCGGACTGGCTTTACTAAGCATGGTTGCTTCTCCATCATATCCCTCCGCCAAGAAAGCCCATTGTTCTAATAGAAAATTCTCCCCTAATCCTGAAAGAAAGGATACCCATTTATCAAGAGAAGCTGATCCAAAACCGATCACATATAATTGTGGTGCAGTAGTATTCCTTCGGTATGATCTGTAACCATTCTGAAGCGCAATCTCTTCAAATTGTTGCCCGATCATTGAATCCCAGTGCCGCTCCGGAGAGCTGCTGGGCTCTTTTAATGAAGCAAGATTGGATACAAGGTTATCAAATAAATTCCTATATACTGCATCTCTATAGTCATTCCCCGGCGTTGTTAGAACCATACCTTCATTTCAAGTATTTGATTTATAAATCTTTCGTTTTTGTAACCACTTAGTAGTTATTACAAAATCTTTAAAATCAGTTACTCCCTTAAAGATAAAATGCAAAAAAGAGGTTTCTTGATCGCCTTAGTTCTTCTTACCACGGTATTTCTCCTCGCTTGTCAGCCTGCCGTAAAAACGGAAACTACTCCTGACCTTCCAGCTGCAACTACTTCTTCCGGCTGTACTGCTCATTGGGAATGTGCTGATCAAGATTACCAGCATTTTCAGGCTGAGAATTGCTCCTGGGGTGTGCCGGAAAAATGTGATCGTGGCTGTGTCAATTCCAGCTGTAAATCCGCAGACGTTTGTACTTCCGGCTTCAAATGCATGGATGACTTCCATCGCGGATATCAGAAAGAGGATTGTTCCTTTATTAGCAAAAAGAATTGTGACTATGGCTGTGATCAAGGAATATGTCAAGAAAAACCGACTAATATTTTCACCAATACTACTGCTCCTCCCGCCACTCCGCCCAAACATTCCGTTATTGCCGAAAATAGCGATGAAACCGCGCCCGCCAAGAAAACTGTCTATACCCTAAAATGGGGCGAGCAGCAGCAAATTGACATTAGTGGTAAAACCCATAATGTTACTATCCACGACTTGAAACCTGATAAAGTGATGATAGAAGTTGATAAGTTGAATAGTGACTGGCTCATGGAAAAGCAAAATTATTCCTATGCTAACATTGGGGCAACTTTTAGAATTGAAGCTATTTTATACCAAGCCTATGCTGGCGGAAAGCAAGAAATAGATTATAGTGTTAACTGACTAAAGGAAATAGAAGGCTTTAAATATTACAAAGTTCTCATTCTTTTGAGGTGTTAACATGGAAATTACTCCAGCAATAAAATCTGAATTTCTCTCCTTTGATTCTGAACAAGTGGTTTCAGAAATGATTGGCCAATTGCGTAAATTTGAAGAACGCCATGGACTTATATTTAAAAAAGATAAGTATCTCGGGATTATCGAAAAAAAAGGTTTACTCCGTTCTCGCTTAGACGTTTCTAAAACAAAAATCAATAATTTTGTTCATCGTACTCCTTTAATAAATGAACATGCTGATGTGATCGAAACTGCCTATGCTTTATTTCAGGCCGACAGCGATTTCGTCCCCGTTGAAAGCAATAAGAAAATAGTGGGTGTTCTTGCGGCCTTAGATTTAGCCAAATTAGCAGCTGAACTTCCGGAAACTCAATCCTTATCTGTCAGCGATCTCAAACTGGTAAAAGGAGAGAAGCTTGAACTTAACGATCCTGTAAGCAAGGCTACCGAAATAATGCATAAAGCTCGAGTGGATCAAGTTCCTGTCTTTGATGGAAAAAAATTGTATGGTATTGTCAGTTTCCGCGACTTGTTGCAAAAATACTTAGCCTGGTCTCCTAATCGGGAATTTTCCAGTAAGTTTGACAAAATGAGTGGAAGTTCTAAAAGTTCTGAACCGGATCGTCCTAACTTATCCATGTTGCCAATTAAATCCTTCAGCACTAACCAAAATATGGTTACTGTTAGTAAGAAAACATCTTTGTTAGAAGCCGTAAACCTCATGGCCAAAGATCATGTCTCCAGCGCTATTGTGATGGATGGCGAAAAGTTTGAAGGATTGCTGACCATCAAAAACATCATGCGCGTGGTTGGCAGTTTAAAAATTCCTGAAAATTTCAACATTCGTTTTGTCGGCTTGAAGGATGTTGGTTTGCTAGCGCATCAGAAAGAAGCAGTACAAAAAATTGCTTCCAATGAAGCGTTTAAATTGCAGCGAGCCATTCAAGATGACTTTTCCATGGTTGTCCATCTTAAAGATCATACTAAAAGCGGCAGAGAACGAAAATATTCAATCTCTCTCCATATCGATGCTCCCGGACAGCAGTTTACCGTCAACGAATTTGACTGGCGTATTGAAGATGCCATGCACAAAGCGTTTGACAATGCTAAGAACGTCTTGAAGAGAAAGTTGAAGGGAAATAAGAAGGGAGAGAAGAGTAGAAGGAAAGTATTTTGAGAAGGGATTTTTTATTTTACCAATTATTTTCAATGACCTTTTTCCAAACTTCTTTACTTGGTTTTATCCATTCAACCTTTAATCTGTCAAATTCTACCCCTGACCAAATTGCTAATTGTGGTGCTGAATAGTTTCCATCATATTCAAAAACTGAAACTCTTGATTCCCAATATTTTTTAAACGCTTCATTCATCATTTCTGTTGTTGTTTTTTCTTGGCTTTTTGATTCCCGGTACAATTCTCTTTCAATGTGGGCTCTATCAACAATATATGCTTGGTCCTCTACCTTTAGTTCAAAGCTAAGTAGTATGACTTCATCATTATCTTTCATATTGCAGATATCACTCATAAGATATCTCCAAAGATGTGGAAATTCTGGGTTGTTTAACCATGATGTTGGTTCCGGTTCTAACAACCCTTCAATTGTTTTGCCATGAGTTTCAGGCAAATTATCATCTCCGAATTGAATGAATGTTTTAGTTGGAATTAATCCTGTAAAATTTTCAAATCTAGAAGTGTACCAACCATCAATTCCCTTTCTTTGCATTGATCGATAAGCTTTTGGATTAGTATAATGATAACCCACCCTCTTATTTGTACCATTTTCCATAAGAAATAATTATGAAGTTATTTTATAAATCTTGCTGAGATTTAATTACTATTTAGGGGTTAAAATTAGAACTTCAATCTCTCTACTTCTTCTTAACCTTCTTCTTCATCATCTTTTCACGGAACTTAATCGCATTCTTTTCAGAAACAAAGCGGTACAATTGCCCATCCAATTCCATTTCAATGACTTCATCAGTATCCATCAACGGCTTGCCGGTAAGCGCATCTTTTCCTAACTGTCCTATACCGACAGCTCCTTCCATGACTCCTTCTTCCCAGGGTGTAATCTCGTCATCTTCTTCTAGCTTTTTCCTTCCTACTTCGGTATAAACATCTTCATCTTCGTCGCCTAAGGCCATGGCTAACTCATGTTCTTCTGAAGTTTCTTCTTCCAGAATGCCCTGTTCTTCAGCAGGATATACATCGTCTTCTTCTTTAGTATGAATAGTGGGATCTATGTCGGTTTCCACTGCTTTTGCTTTCTTGGCAGAGATTACTTTAGCTTTTTTCTTGCTTTTTTTTGCTGAAGATGACTTCTGCTTTACTACGCCAGAAGATCTTCGTCCCTTCGCTGTTTTTACTGCTTTTTTAGCCATGCTAGAATGAAGGAATTTAGAATTTAAAAGGATTGTGGTTTAAGCCACAAGTAGATCGGCAAATAAGGTTTCGGTGCTCTAAATATTTTTAAAATGACTCAGACTTAGCTTCAAAATGGGGAAAATTGTCAGTTTAACCGGGGCTTCGGGAGCCGGAAAAGATGCTATCGCCAGAGCTTTACGTCTTCCTTACCTTACCAGTACCACCACCCGTTTGCCCAGGCCCGCTGATTGGCCCGGAGAATATGAGTTTCTAGATCTGGAAGATTTTAATGAGCAGAAAGCCTGGGGCGCTTTTGTCTGGGATAAAGAATATAGCGGAAACTACTATGGCACTAAATACGAAATTATCAATAAAGCCTTAACTAATCCTGAATATTCCGTCATGACCGTGCTCCATGAGATTGTACCTTTACTGTTAGAGTATGCTCGAACGGAAAATGTTCTCCCCTTTTACATTCGCAGCCCTTCTGAAGAAGTATTACGCCAGCGTATGCAACAGCGTGGAGATAAGAGTGATAGTATTGAACGTCGCCTGAAAGAAAATCGGGATTTGGATTGGCAGGTTGAAAATTCTGACTTGCCTTATATCTTCATCACCAATAACGGAACCATTGAAGAAGCGGTAGGGAAAGTTAAAGAATATTTGAAGTGAACATAATTCTACGCAATCATTAAAAATAGCTTCCTAATTTTAACTTTATGAACTTGTTAATTATGGGAATTGGAGAAGCAATGGAACATACTCCAACTACTTCAACCTATGCTATTCGAATTGATTTACCCAAGGTTCCCTTTGGAGAATATTTTTGCTTACGAACTTCTAGTCTGTATACCATTGTTACGTATGCTTTTGATGATATAACTCCTGATTTTGGGCGCGGCAAATTATTTGACCAAACCATGGCTCAAGAATTGTTGCTTGATTTTAAAAATAGAGGCCTAACCCAGGACACTCTTTTAGTACATTGTCTGAAAGGAAAAAATAGAAGCCCTGCCGTTGGAATTGCTTTAAATGAAATCTTTGGGTTAGGACAGGATACTGCGCAATTAAAAAAACAATACTTTGAAGCAAATACTCATGTCTATAACACCTTACTTGAAACTGCTCAAAGAAGCAGTATTTTGAAGTGAAGGAAATCTCATGGTCTTAAAAATCGAAAGATATTCTGATCCTGATAATGCTGAAATTAGATTACTACTGCCCCAAGGAGAATCTTTTATACTTGCTAGCAGGATTGATCAGAATAACTATGAAGTCAGTGTTCTCGTACCGTGGTATGGACGACAATTTTATACCGCTATTGATTTAATTGTAATTTACGATGAAATCAATGCTGACGATTGGCAATCTATTTTTGAAGCAGATGCTTCAGAATTAATTTCTATCATTAGAACTGCGCTGCCGGTCATAAAACAATATAATCGTGAAGAAGATCTTGAGATTTAATTTTTTGAGAATGATAAAAGTTTATTAAATTTCTTACCTAAGTCTTTCGTCTAAGGTAATGGGAGTATATTGCAATTTTTCTGTTTTGGCAATACTTTCTAGAACTTTGTTAAGTCCATCAACTTTTCCGCTATAATTTTTTTCTAATCCTACCAGATAATCAATGCGGTGACCTTCTCCATAAAAAGAAGCCAAGATGCGGTATTGTTCATTAGCCCAAGACTGCATTTCTGCGGTAATCGTATCTAATGTTTTCTGATTCATATTATTTCCTTTATATCTTAATATAAAAATATTTTCTCTTAAATCCCCAACTCCCACCAAAACCTTATAAATAATTCCCGTTCCTGTATCACTGATGGAAGACTTTCAAGAACAGCCAGTAGGATCACCTAAGGAGATCAAACGTATTAATGATACTACCTGGGAACTTCCAGTTTCCTTTCGAAAAGGAATGCGTGTTCCTGCCCGAATTATTGCTAGTGAAGAGTTGATGGCTAAGATGGATGCTGGCGTCTTCAATCAAATTGCGAATGTCGCAACCTTACCCGGTCTCCAAAAATATGCTTACTGCATGCCTGATGGTCATTGGGGTTACGGATTTCCTATCGGCGGCGTAGCTGCTTTTGACCCGCAAGAAGGCGGCGTTATTTCTCCCGGCGGAATTGGTTTTGATATTAATTGTGGCATGCGTTTAATGACTACTAATCTTACTATCGACGAAGTAAAGCCAAAAATTCATCAACTAGTCGATGAGCTCTATAAAGCCGTGCCCGCTGGTGTTGGTTGTAAAGGATTTGTCAAAGTGAGTAAGGACGAATTCAAAGACGTCATGCGTGATGGCGCACAATGGTGCTTAAAGAAAGGCTATGCCTGGCCCTCCGATGTTGAAAATATCGAAAGCCAAGGAAAAATTCCTCAGGCTGATCCCAGCAAAGTTTCTGACAAAGCAGTGAAGCGAGGATTTGATCAACTTGGTACGCTTGGTTCAGGAAATCATTATCTCGAAATCCAAGAAGTCAAAGCCGAAAATATCTATGATAAAAATGCTGCTAAAATAATGGGCATCACTAAACCTGGACAGATTGTAATCATGGTGCACTGCGGCAGTCGCGGCTTTGGACATCAAATCGGATCGGACTACTTAAAATTATTTTTAGAAGTCATGCCTAAATATGGTATTGAAATTTTAGATCAGGAACTTGCTTGTGCCCCGTTCAATTCTCCGGAAGGCCAAGATTACTATAAAGCAATGGCCTGTGCCGCCAACATGGCTTATGCTAATAGGCAAGTAATTACCCACCAAATCCGCAAAGTCTTCAGCCAAGTCTTCGGTCGCACTGCAGAAGAAATGGAAATGAACTTAGTGTATGATGTTGCTCATAATATTGCTAAATTAGAAAAACACAAAATTAATGGAAAAGAAAAAGAATTACTGGTCCATAGAAAAGGAGCGACTCGCGCCTTTGGTCCCTCCCGTGCTTCTGAATTACCCAAAAAATATGCTAAGATTGGCCAACCGGTTATTTTGGGTGGGAGCATGGAAACCGGTTCATATTTGTTATTAGGTACCGATGGCGCTGATGAAACCTTTGCTTCTACTGCCCATGGTGCTGGTCGTACCATGAGTCGAGCAAAGGCTAAGCGTGAAATTCGCGGCGATAAGTTGCAGCAAGACATGGAAAAGAAAGGGATTTATGTTCATGCTGTGACTATGGCTGGTCTGGCTGAAGAAGCAGGAGCAGCGTATAAAGATATTGATGTGGTAGTCGATACGCTGCACAAAGCAGGTATCACTCGGCCGGTAGTCGCTTTGAAGCCAATTGGAAACGTCAAAGGATAAGTTTTAGAATTAGTTTAGAATTTAAAATCGAACATTTTTTATAATCCTTCTTTCTTATTTACTATAAAAGAGATGATCAAAAAATTATTTTTATTAGGAATCATAATGTTGATAGTAGCTTGTGTTCCTCAAGTTCCTTCGGAGAAAATAGATGCACAGCTCCATAATTTATCTGATCAAGAGTTAGATAAGTTGATTAATGAAACCGGAAAAGAAACAAATGGATTGGTGGGTAAAGCCTACGCTGTAGGAGGAATACAAGCTCCGACCCAGCAAGTTCATCAACAAGCTTTACTAGAAAAAAACAAACGGGTACAAGTTGCAGATTCTAATATACCCTTGCCAAACAGCGATAAGGTAGCTATGGCCAACCCTAAGTTTTCGAAGCTTAAAAATTTGCCTCTGAATTGGTGGGATGCTGAAAGTATTTCTGGCACCATCGCCAAGGATTTAATGAACAAAAAAGATGGGCAAATGAAAGGAAACATGCTCATTGATCTTAAAGGAAAAGTAGGCCACGCTTTTAGCTTTGATGGTGTAGATGATTACCTGGAAATGTCTCATTTTAACAACGATGTCCCGCTAGTGGGAATGACGGCTGATGCTTGGATAAAACCTGCCGGATTTGAATCATTTATTTCGCAAGTCATTTTAGTCCAAGAAGGAAGTTTGACTTGGCGTCTAAAATTATCCCCCGAAAATATTGTTGGTGGAGCTTCTCTCTATTTTATGTTCAATGATGGAGTGAGTAGTTACGGTTTTAAAACGCTACCTCTGGTAAGCGTTGAGAAATGGAATCATCTAGCGGTTACCTTTCAACATGGATTTGGTTCAGATCCCAGCAAAGTAAAACTGTACGTTAACGGTGTGGAAGCGCCCATTGCTAAAAGTGGAGCTCTTACCCCAGAATTATGGTCTCCAGGAATAAATTTGTGGTTGGGAAAGTCTGCTGCGAATGATCCCTTCACTAAACCATTCAATGGCCTGATTGATGAAGTACGAATTTTTAACCTCATTTTAACTCCCTTAGAAATTAAACAATTATACGACAATTATTCCTCGTAGACACATATGATCACAATTCTCATTCTGGAATTTTTATTGTTCTCATTCCTAGGCTGGGTAATTGATTCTTTCTATCGCAGCCTTAAAGAAAAAAAATGGATTAATGCCGGTTATTTTAAGGGGCCCATTTGTCCAATCTATGGTTTCGGCGCCTTAATTATGCTCTACCTTTTTAAGAACTTAATCGTCTTGCCGTTACTTTTGCAAATAATAATAACCTCCTTGGCCATGATTTTTGTTGAATATGTTGGCGGCATTTTTTCAGAAAAAATTTTAAAAATAAAACTCTGGGATTACTCTTCTTCCCGTTTTCACCTCCGTGGGTATGTCGATCTTCTTCATTCCTGGTTTTGGTTTTTACTAACTGTATTTTTTTATTTTGCCTTATATCCTTTTATTCTTCGGGCTGAAACACATCTCCTTGTTCCAGAAGCTATTGAATTTCCTATGCTTCTACTCTTTCTCTTTGGTGGAATTTGGCTTACCTTGCGTAAAGCGCCAGTACATTTTCTCGACATTCATGGAAAAATCATGAATATGACCGTAGAAAAATACAAGGGCCTCCATTCTATGATTCGAAAGTTATCCAGAATTTCTTCCGCTCAGGCTCGAAAGAAATTACAACGACTTATTACTCAGCAGCTGAAAAACACCAATGCTACGCTGAAAAAGATGCCGTTTAAATTCAAATGATTTTTCTGGTGAATATTTTTTGTGAATTGTTCCCATTCTCGAATGAACATAAATTCTTTTAAAAGGTTAAACCATACTAACTTCATGCGCGGTACCACTAAACTCTTTCGTATTTTTGGTATAGATGTGCAATTGCATTTCTCCTGGTGGATTGTATTTATACTTTTAAGCTGGAGTTTGTCTGCTTCCTTTTTTCCTACTTACTTTCCCAATCAACAAACTTCAACCTATTGGATCATGGGAATATTTTCTGCACTCTTCTTATTCCTATCCGTATTGCTCCATGAACTGAGTCATTCACTCGTAGCTAAAGCCCAAAAAATTGAAGTAGAAACGATTACTCTCTTTTTTTTCGGCGGAGTGGCTGGCATTAATGATGAAGATCTTAAACCTCGTGCAGAGTTCTTGATGTCTATCGCCGGACCGCTTTTTTCCTTAGTTTTGGCTGCTCTATTTTATCTTATTCATTTGCAACACCATAATATTTTTTGGAATGCTATCTCTCTTTATCTTTACCAATTGAACTTGGTGCTAGGTTTATTTAATCTTGTCCCTGGCTACCCACTTGATGGCGGAAGAGCTTTTCGCGCTTTACTTCATGCCCACTATAAAGATCTTAAGAAAGCAACTCGTATTGCTGTACTCGGCGGCAGGATCTTTGCAGTAATCCTGATTATTCTTGGCGTGCTAAGTTTGGTGGCCGGGGCAGGAAGCGGATTATGGTTTATCTTTTTAGGTGCCTTTCTTTACTTTATTGCCGGGGTGAGTTACGAGCAAGTCTTGTTAAAAGAAGCTTTAGGGAAAATCCCGGTGCTGGATTTACTGACTACTGATTATAGTAAGCTCAACCCAGAAATGTCTTTCTCCCAATTTCTGCATAAATATTTGCAAACTGATCAAGATGTTTTTGTGGTAGGAAATCATACTGCCCTAGGCATCTTAGACCTTAAGCAGATTAAACCTCTCTCCCTCAAAGCGCAAAAAATGGTAACTGTCAAACATGCTGCTATTCCTTTTTCCGAATTAGTAGTTCTAAGAAAAAATGATAATGCCTTTACTGCCTATCGTAAATTTACGGAACAAAATGCAGATATTCTTCCCATCATGGATAAGAATAAATTACTGGGCTTTGTAACTCGAAGGAAAATTATGCATAGGCTGCTGTGGTCGATGAAATACGGCGTAGGCAAGAACAAGAATAGTAAAAAATAACACCTCTCGAATTCTCCAAAAGACATAAAAATAAACTTCTGTTTTTCCTACTTCATGTATAAAGAAAAAATAATCTCCGCTCTGCAAAAATTGACTCAACATCACTTTATAGAAATAACTCCCCGCGGCGATGCTGCTATCGCTGCTGCTCTTTCAACTATTCCAAAAGAAAAAGTAGTGCTTATTCCAGCAGAAGGGGGTTGGTTAAGCTATCCTAAAATCCCCAAGAAGTTAGGTCTTTCGGTAGTTGAAGTTAAATGCGATGATGCTAAAATTAACCTTGCTGACTTAGAAAAAAAATTAACTGAAAACTCTTGTGGTGCCCTCCTTTATCAAAATCCTGGCGGCTATTTTGCCGAACAATCTATGCCGGAAATCTATGCCTTATGCCGCAAAAATAATTGCGTGGTTATCATGGATGTTTCCGGATCTATCGGAACGGGATTATGTGATGGAAAGTATGCAGATATTGTAGTAGGCAGCTTTGGCGAATGGAAATTAGTAGAAGCAAAAGTGGGCGGATTTATCTCTGCTCAACAGCAGAACATATTTGAAAAAGCCCTTAAAAATTGCCAGCCTTTAGAAGATCAAGAGCATTTGAAAACCATCCTGGCTAAAATTCAGGAACTTCCTGAGCGAATTTTATTTCTTACTGAAAAAAGAAAAAAAATAATGGGAGATTTAGATAAATTTGATGTGGTGCACAAAAATGATCTTGGCTTTGTGATTATAATTAAATTCCAACATCAAGGTGAAAAAGAAAATCTTATAAACTACTGTAAGCATAATAACTTGCCCTGGACCGAATGTCCAAGATACATAAGGTTAAACCAAGCGGCAATATCCATTGAATTAAAAAGGTTAATTAACCTAATAAATATTAATGGCCAGAAGTGAAATAATTAATAAAGTGGAAATAATATAACTTGAAAAATGATAAACTGCGATGATTTTGTTTCGTGTATTCTGGTTGATAAGTTATTGGTAGAAGCATATTGTCAAAAGTATAAAACCAAGGTAATGAATGTTTTTCCCAACACTGAAGAATTTCCAGTAAAAGGGTTAATGTATGTATTCGGAGATAATTGTGGTGGCTATACTATTGAAGGAATAAAAAAAAGCTTAAATAGTAACTTAGAAAATAACATTGCATAAGGTGAATAAAATGGCTCTAAAAATTCCTGCATCCATGAATGAATGTATTTATTTTACTAATCGCTCTCTTGACAATGATGGTCAAGTCCTGGCCTGGGTCTATCGTAAAGACTGCCCAAAATGTAAAAAAGCAAAAATGGGCAAACCGGTCGTTAAAGGAAAAGTAAAGACTCGCGCCGAAGAATATGAGTGTCCTGCTTGTCACTATACGGAACAAAAGACAGAGCATGAAGAAAGTCTGGAATTACAAGCAAAATATACCTGTCCATCCTGCGGTAAAGATGGCGAATCGGTCGGACAATATAAACGCAAAAATTACAAGGGTGTGCAATCCTTTGTGGTAACCTGCCAGCATTGCCAGGAAGTTATCCCTTTAACGAAGAAATTGAAGGCTATTAAAAAAAAATGATTGTTCTACTTTTAATCTTCTCTTATTTTTTACTTTAATTTTAAATCTCAGATCTCTGACACTCACTTTTGTTGTTATCACTAAAAAGTAGCAAAAAGCTTAAAAAGCAGCCCCGAAAATAATCATCTATGAACGCCAAATATAACCCTCAACTTAATCTTACCGGAAATCGAGAAAAACCACAGTGGTATAAACATTTTCCCGGAAACCCTCTAGAACAGATGCCTCTTCTTTTAAAACACGGATACCATACTTTACCGGTGGCAAAAATTATGGGAAGACATTTGTCTGCTCCCACTGAGGTTAAAGATAACTGGAGAAATAGGCTTCAATTTTTATACACTATCGATGGAGTTGCCTACAATGAAAAAGGGGAAGCTTTAATCATCTTAAATGCTCAACCCCTTCGGGCACTTAATCCGGAAAGCAAGTTAGTAGAATTGGTTTCCAAGCATGACGGCTTTGAATTAACCACTCCCGACGGCGTTTCCAAAAAAGTAGCCTATAGAGGCGCACTTAAGCTTTCACCAGAACAATGGTATCAACTTAAAGAAGAAGAAACCACCTTACCTCTTACCCGAGCAGAAGTAGACCAAATTCAGGGAAAAGGATACCTTCTAAAAAATGGTATCTGGCAACCTGAAAATGCCGCGGTGGGAAAATATTGGGAACATCTTGGACGAGACCTTGATTTGCAAGAATATGCTCAAAGCGTGGCTGAAATCACTAAAAGTAGTGCCCCAGTAATGGTTTCCTACCTTGATAAAAACAGATACGCTCAGCCGGTCTTGCGTTCGTTAGTTATGGGCAGATTGTTCCGCAATAGTCCCACGGTTATTGGTTATTACCCTCTTAATTGTTCTCAGGGAAGTCTCGTGGGCGTGCGTGGTCGACGTGCCTATCAATCAGAATATTTAGATGCCTTTGCTCCCACTGTCTTTCATGAATTGCCGCCAGTTGATAATCGGAAGCAGGTAGATAAAGCGATACCTTACAATACTAAGTTCTTTGAAGCGAGAAATAAGTAGAAGCTAAATAGTCTCGTATCCATCAGGATCGGATCAAGTTGCAAACTTTAAGAAACTTTTAAATAACTTCTTTATATTTGAAGGAGAATGAAATCATCTGCAAAATCTTCTCAATCCTCAAAAAAGATAGTTATAACTGCGGCCCTTCCCTACGCTAACGGTCCCTTGCATATCGGCTTCCTTTTAGAAGCAATTCAGGCGGATATATACGCTCGTTTTCTAAGAATGCAAGGAAAGGATGTTCTATATGTCTGCGCTTCGGATATGCACGGAACGCCGATTGAAGTGAATGCTAAAAAAGCAGGCATAGAACCGGAAAAATTTGTGGACAAATTTTGGAAAGAACATCAAGAAGATATAACCTCCTTTCTTATCTCCCTCGATAATTTTTACAAAACTCACTCTCCGGAAAATAGAGAATTATCAGAATATTTCTTTGCGGAACTTAAGAAAAAAGGATTTATCTACATCAAAAATATGGATGTCATTTATTGTAAACACTGCGATCGTACTCTTCCGGATCGTTATGTGCGTGGTACTTGCCCTTTATGTGGCATTGCTGACCAATATGGTGACGTCTGTGAAGGCTGTGGCAGCGTTTTGAAAGGAACCGATTTACTTAATCCTAAATGTTCGATCTGTGGTAATACTCCAACTATCAAATCTAGTCCGCATTACTTTTTCAAGCTTAGTTCTTTTTCCAGTAAATTAAAAAAATGGATTAATTCCAAATCCGCTGACTTGCAATCAGAAGTCAAGAATTGGTTGAAGGAATGGTTGGACAAAGGATTAGAAGATTGGTGCATCTCTCGTGATGCTCCGTACTTTGGCTTTGAAATTCCCAACAGCAAAAAAGAATGTGGAGAAATAAAATATTTCTACGTCTGGTTAGATGCCCCGATTGGGTACATCTCTTCCACTAAAAATTATTGTGACAAAAAAAAATCATCCTCTCAATCCTCTTCTCAAAAACAAAAAAGTTGCACTTGGGAAGATTATTGGAAGAAGGGAGAAGCACAACATTTTATTGGCAAAGACATTTCCTATTTCCATTTCTTATTCTGGCCGGCCATGTTGATGGCCCTGGACATTCCCCTTCCTAAATTAACCGTACATGGTTTTATTACCGTCAATGGCCAAAAAATGAGTAAGTCACGGGGAACTTTTTTTACCGCTAAAGAATTTCATAAACTATATGGCGCAGAAGCCTTGCGCTTTTATTGTGCTAGTCATCTGCAGCGCAAAGTCGTTGATGTAGATCTCAACTTTGATGAATTTGCTGCGGTAGTAAATAACGTCTTAGTCGACAAATTAGGAAATTTTTGTTATAGGTCATTAACCTTCGCAGAAAAAAATTATCCTCTGCTTCCCACGGCTGCAGAAAATAAATTTTTGACTAAAAAAGTATTATCTTTGTCAGAAAAAATCAAACAAAATTATCTCGAGCAAGATTACCATGCTGCTATGAAAAATATTTTAGTCATCACTGATCTTGGCAATGCTTATTTTCAGAAAGCAGAGCCTTGGAAGAATAAAGATGATACAAAAACTATAACTGCAGTTTCTTGGTGCATTAATCTAGCGCGAAATCTTGCCATTTTAATTAATCCCGTACTTCCCGAATTTAGTGAAAAAGTATTTAATACTCTAGGAGAAAAAAGTCTGGTCTTTAGTGATATTAATTTCAAATGGAAAGGTAAAGTTCATCAAGTGCCGCTACTGGTAAAAAAAGTGGAAATTGTTAAAAAAGAAACGTTTCCTTTACAATTAACCGTCGGAAAAATTCTGGAAGTAAAAGATCATCCTAATGCTGATAGTTTATATCTTTTGAAGGTTGATCTCGGAAAACTTGGAAAAAAACAAGTTGTAGCGGGTTTGAAAAAACATATAGGTAAAGAAAATTTGGAAAACAGAAAAGCAGTCTTTGTTGCTAATATGAAACCAGCTAAATTGCGTGGCGAAATGAGTGAAGCGATGATCTTAGCTGCTGACGATGGCGCACATGTGTCTATTTTGGAAATCCAAAAAATGAATCCCGGAGATGAAGTTCATTTTGATGGTACTGAAAATGCTCACGCTGAAATTACTTTTGACGAATTTATGAAAGTGAATATGGCCGTGCAGGCTGGAAAAGTATTCTGGAACGGCAAGAAACTTATTTCCGCCTTAGAAGAAGTTAAAGTACATACGGTTAATGATGGTGCTAAAGTACGATAAGAAAGATTTCTCTCTTTTGTTACAACAAATAATATAAACAGAAAATGTTTTAGTTGACTAATGGGCAAAGATGAACTTGATAAAATGTTAGAGCAATTAAAGGATGTTGATCCTAAAGTCCTGTTTAATAAAATAAAAGAAGAAAATGAAGCGTATAACCGAGAGTTACAAGCAAGAGCAAAAACTCCCGAACAATTGACTGTCGGTTTGGAATGCGTGATTGAAGGTGTAAACTTTTATCAAAGTGCTGGCCAAGCTACTAGAGAACCAGTTCAGTATGGTGGATCAAATTCTTCATACAAGACCGGTCATTTCTTGCGTACGGAACTTTCTGTAAGGTGTGATTCACTAGTTCAAAAATTAGAATTTCGAGGTTGGCCGCACCTGGAAGTAGGTGATAGCATCAAAGCCTACATCATGAAGGGTAAAGAGGAAGCTGAAAAATCGTTTGGTTACCTTCATCGTGATCCCTTTAATCAGGGGCCAGCAACCCATCTAGTAGAACGTGACTACCAACCTCTCGAACAACCTTCTAAAATAGAAAAGTTGCGTAACGGTTTAGTAGTAGCGACTTATCACAACCAATAATTGCCAATAATTATGTTCGGCAATTACCCAAATCTTTATATACCTTTATTCTTTCCTTATTGCTGATAGAATGGAGCAAAAAAGAGGTAGTTCTAGTAGTACTTTTAGTAGTAATTCTAATCGTAAAATTTTCCCAACCGCTAAACAAGGACAAGTCACTGTTTTTATCATCATCGGCATCTTAGTTTTATTCATTTTTTCCGGTATTTTGTATATCACTAAAATTTCCACCAAATCCCAGCTTACTGCTGCCGGAGAACCGGTTATTGCGGCCGCTCCTCAAGAGTTTAAGCCCTTGCAATCTTTTACTGAAGACTGCTTGGCTCAGACTGGAAGACGTGGCTTGTTAGTCTTAGGCCAACAAGGTGGATATATCTATCCTGATCTAGCGGGAACATACTCTTCTGCTGATCCCACCAATGCCGATGGGATAGACCTTCAGCCGATCAAGGTTCCATATTGGCATTACAATGCGGTACCTAATGAAAATCCGCAAGTTTCATACTCTTCAAAAAAACCAGCCCTGTATTCCAAAGAAGATCCCGAACTAAGCATTGAAGCCCAATTATCAAGATTCGTGCAAGAAAATATTGATCAATGTTTAGGAAAGTATACTGCTTTTGCCGCAGAAGGATTTACCGTTACTGCTCCGGCTTTAGAAGAGAATTCAAAAGAGTTGAAAGAAGTACAAGCTACAGTCACGGACACCGGAGTTAATTTTTGGTTGAAGATGGATCTGAAAGCTACCAAAGGCGATGCCCAGACCGAGATCTCTCAATTTTATGTTTCTGTTCCGGTACACCTCAAGCAGATGTATGATGCCGCTGCAGAAATTGCTTCAGTAGAAAAAAATTACACTTTCCTAGAATCGCAAGCCTTAGATTTGCTTACTGCGTATGCTGGCGTTGATTACAACCGATTACCGCCTATGGAACAGATGACTTTTAATTCCCCCGTTCCGGTGATCTGGTCGGTAGTAGATGTAAAGCAAAAAACAGAAAGTTTGCTTAGTTCTAATGTCCCCATGCTCCGCTACCTCGGCAGTTCTAACTTCTACCGTTTTGAATATCCTCAACAGAAAAATAGTGTTACTCAAAATTTGCGCGACTTATACCAGAAAAATTATGACAACATGATCCTTCCTCTTGATAAGGCGCAGGGCATGGAAGTCAACTTTGATTATTTTGGCTGGAATACTTATTTTGATATGAATGATAAAGGTGGTAATATTGAACCCAGCACTTTTACAGGTCCTATGATTTCACCCCTGCCTAAGATTCCTCTCGATATCAATCGTTATTATTCCACCTATGATTTGAGCTATCCGGTCTTGATCACCTTACGCGATCCTGCCGCCATGGAAGGAAGAGGATACACCTTTGCTTTTGCCTTAGAAGCAAATCTTCGCAATAATCAAGTTCCGGTAGAAGGCTATAAACAACCTGCTCCTATCGCTGCAGAACAACGCAGCATGGTTTGTGATCCGGACAAACGCAATACTCAGTTAGTAAAAACTGTGGTGGTAGACAGCAGTAATCTTAAACCACTTGATGCAGTGCAAATCGGATTTTCCATTCCTGAACAGGATGATTGTTCCATGGGCAGAACTGATCATCAAGGAGTCTTTGAAAGTAAATACCCTGCTGTTTACGGTGGAGTTGCTTCTTTCGTTAAAGATGAATATTTAACTAATTTTTATCCAGTTGATACTTACGCTTACAAAGAAAATCCCGGTATTATTGGTTACGCCGTGGCCGGCACTCCTAGCATGGTTATTCCGATGCACAAAAAAGTATTTGTCAATGTTTCGGTGCGCCAAAAAAGTTTGGAAAAATGTATTGCTGATAAAAATGGCAAAAATAAAGAATGTTTCGGACAAGGTTTATTTTCTGCTCCGGGCAATTCAGTTTATTCCTATCATCCGCAATCTTTAGATCAAGAGCACAGCTGGCAATTCCTTGATCAATCCAAGCCGCTTGCTGATGATGAAACTGCTACTATCATGCTCCATCGTGTTTCTGATTCTATCCCTGGTGTGTTCAGCGAAGAATTTTCTTCCGCTGCCAGCGTGCAAGGAACTGCTAGCGCTTCCTTAGAACTTGTACCTGGTGTGTATGAAGTAACTGCTTTAGTAACCAGCTCTAAACCTTTGAGCATTCCTAAAGAAAAACGCTGTAGCGGTGCAGTTTTCCTGCCCATTCCTATCCCCGGAACCTGTTTTACCTACGAGCAGCAGAATCTCGACCAATTATTATTGGGAAGATTACAGTGGGATCAACCTAAAACCTATTTGACTATTACTCCTGAACAACTTTACAGCGCCAATAGAATTACCTTCAACGCCTTGACTTTTAATTTAGAAAGTGTACCGGAAGAGGAACACCTCCGTATCCTCGAGGACTTGAATGTCATGGCTCAGCTAGGAAATGTATCACAACAACTTCGCTCTCAACTGGAACCCGTATTTGAATAAGATAATAAAGAACAAAATTATACTAAAATATCAAAGAACACATGAAACACAAAAGCGCCAAAAATATCTGGAACATGATCGCATTATTTATGGTTGTCTTAGTGCTGACTATGCCGGTCTATTCTGCCAGCGCTATGGCTGCTTCAGTACAGATCACTCAAAATCATGGACAAGCAGAAATTCCAACCTATCTTGACGCGCAGAATGACGTCTGGACTGTTGAAGCATTAATCTCTGATAATGGCAATAATGCTAGCGTCAAGCCTGAAGATGTAACTATTAAAATAGGCGATCACACCGCTCCTTTTACTTCCTGTTCCTCTAGTGCTTTAGGAATGTTATGTAAATATATCAGCCCGCTCACCGATGGAATACAAGAAGGAGAGTATGCCTTCCAGGTTATCTATTCTTATCTTAATCCTAATCTAAAACAAGATGCTGCTTCCAGTGGTGATGTGATCCGAGCCGATGGATCTGCACCACAAATTATCTTTTCTCCTGGGAAAGTAAGTCAGGATAAAGAGGGAAAAGTAAAAATTGACTTTACCGTTAATGATAAGAAAAATGGTGTGCCTTCCGCTGGATTAAAAAGCATTGATATTATTGACAGTGACTTAGGCAAGACCCTCCAGACTATTACTCTTCCCGAAGGAAAGGAAACATTTAGTTATCTTAGTGATGCCGGCTTTGAAGGAGTCTTGCAAGCAAAGTTAAGTGGTGACGGCCTTAAAAAAATAAAAATCCGCGCTGAAGATAATCTTGGTCATGTCTCTTTTAGTCCTTCCGTATCATTTTTTGCTGATTTTGTTGATCCTAAAATTGGCAATCAACTTAACTTCACTAAGTTCGGACAATTCATTGGCCAGTTTGCTTCCGCTACTGATATTAAAGTTGATATAATTGAAAAAAGTGTTCCTACCGTAGTTGGACATTCGCAGCAGGCCGATTTGAATGGTGCTGCCACTTCCTGTGAAGCAGATGCTAACGTTGATGATTTATGGCACTGCACCTGGAAAAATGTAAAAGTTAATCCTGCTAATATCGTAACTATACAAGTTACTGCTACTGATGAAAAAGGCAATAAGGCTGAAAAGAGTTTATCTTCCTCTTTTGTGGTCGACAATACTGTACCGACCATCAAGTTCTTTGGCACTTTACGCCAATCGGAAGGAAAGAGTTATCTCAAAAGCGGAGCGAATAAAATTGTTCTTCGAGCTGATGATCAAGGTGCGGGACTAAGTAAAGATGGAATTCGCGCTAATCTAGCTGCATTCGGCTTAAGTAACTTTGCAGAACCAACCAGTTGTAAGGAAAAGGCCGGAATGATGGAATGTTATTGGGATGTCGATCAGCAAATTAACGAAGGGGTGGTAACCTTAGGCTTGTCTCGCTTTCAAGATAATGTCGGCAATGAAGGTCTTGCTCCTGAATCACAATTTGTAGTTGATAATACCGGACCGAAAGTAGAATCCTTAGAAGTATACGGTGTTTCTGAAGAAGGAGATAAAAATTATTTCCAAAGTAATGATAAATTAAAATTAGTTTTGAAAATTTCTGAAAGCAGCGGCGTGCGGGTATTGGTAAATGTACAAGACCTCTTGCTTGACGCTGAAAATAAATATCCTGCCAATGATTTTATTGATGAAGCTGGCTGGGTACAATTTACTGATCAGGATTGCGCTCGTAAAGAAGGCCGCTGGGAATGCACCTTGCAGACTGATTCCATTAAGAGCGGTCCAGAATCTGGCTTGGAAGTTCCTATTCGTGTGCAGGATACTGCTGGTAACGATGCCCTGATCTGGCCTTCTACTGATAATGAACCTAAGAATGTCAAGCGCTTCAAAAGCAGCAACGATCAAGCTACCATAACTCTTGATTTGTTAGGATTGAGTACCGAAGCCAATCCTGATTTCTGGGAAGTGCGAAATGTTGTTCCTGCTGGCGGCGCAAATGCCTTTATAGATTTAGATACTACGCAGCTTACGTACACCAGATTACCATTCAAAGTAGCTTTGAGTGCTGATCTTAGCGACGTGAAAGCGCTGGATATCCAATTAGTCAATTGCGCTGTGCCTAGCCCTGAGAGTAAGAAAGCTGCAGATAAAACCGCAGCCAAAGAAACTAACAGTAATGCTCCTAAGATCAGTCGTGCTATATTATATGGTGGTGTATCTGCTTCTGGTGATTATGCTCCTACCCCAAATGTTATTGTGGAATTCGAACCGTTTGATGGACATAATTTGTTCCCTAGTCTTAAAGATACTAATTTTGCCGTATTTGCAGAAAAAGAAGGAAAGGGATTAGTTGAAACTGATACGGAAAAACCAATTACAAGTTCTGCTGTAGATTTTAAGCAGAATGTTGAATATGTCTGTACTCTCAAAATATTTTCTCAAGTTGGTAAGAATGCTATCAGAGCAGCAGAAGTGCAGCAAGTAAAAGTAGTGGTGCCATTTGCCTTCTCAACTTTAGGATCGCAGGATGAAAATTTAGATCAAGTCATCAAAGATGCTCGTGCTGATATTAATGGTGCGTGGGATGTTATTGGTGTTCTTGCAAAAGTATTACATTATGTTGATTATTTAGTACAAATTTATCAGATTGTAAACGGAATAATCAATTTGTTTAACGGAATAAAAGCTACAGGCGATGCACTTACCGCAGTTCCAACCGGCGGTAAGGCCGCCCAAATCGCTTGGTGTTTTGGTTTCAACGGCGCAGCAGGGACAGGCGGTAAGGTTGGTGGCATCTTGGATCAAATAGTTGAAGTAATGACTTGCCGACCAGCAGGAGGGCCGGGAACAACCCAATTAGGGTGGTATGGCCAATGGCAGTCTTTTATTTTGCAGTTGTATAATGTAGAACTATTGAAAGCACCCGGCGATCCAGCTACTAAGGAGCAACAAGGCTTGGTTGCTCGAGATATAAAATCAAATTTGTTTCTATCTTTTGCTGGGTTATGTGTTCCAGGAATAATTCAAAACTTAGATAAATTCAGGCAGATTAAATGCCGTAAGATTGCTTGTTTAGAAAATGAAGTTCGTTCTGGCTTGGCTACCGTAAGCATGTGTGAAGACTTGGAAGACCTGCTTACCTGTAAGTATGTCGTTGGAGAATTATGGTACATTTTACCCTTCTCACAATTTTTTGATAATGTTATTGGTGGTTTAGCCAAAGCCTTTGCAGATCCTTTTGCTATATTACACACCGTTACCTATGTCTCTTGCGGAATTTCTTGTAGTGTAAGCGGAAGTGTCTCAACCGCTTGCTTATGGATAGATAATATCTGGAAAATTATTGGCACTCTTGAACAGATAGTAGGATTCCTTACTACCGTTATTAGCGATTTCAAAAATGGAGGATTAAATTACTGTGATGCATTGGGAGGAACATTCGGAGTAGTCTGATAATAACATGAAAACAAAAAGAATGGTGAGTTTGTTTGTACTTATACTTTTATGTAGTTCTATCCTGGCCATGGCCCAAGACATAAATGCCTCTTCAGCTGATGATGCATCAGCATCTTGTAATCTTGGTTGCAGCATTTGGCAGTTCTTATTCGGCAGCCAGGATGCTCGAGCTGGAAAGGCTTGGTTTGATCGTAGTGCAGCGTTAGTTGGAGAAGCGACTAAGGCCGAGGAAGCTAGTGTATTATTCAAAAAAGGTATGGAATATTATAACAAAAAAGGAGCTACAGAACAGGATTATGTTCAAGCTGAGAAATATTTTCGTGAAGCGGATGCGACTTTTTCCACCCTCAATATTAAATTTATGATTGGAGCATCTCTCCAAGCTCAAGGAAAATATAAAGAAGCTTTACCCATATTGAAGGAAGTTGCAGAAACACCCAAAGTAGATGATAAATACAAAGAAACAGTAGCTCAAGCAAAAGAGGCAGTTGGTGTTTCCCTTCTTAATGATCTTCCTACTTGGACTAAAGAAACAAATAATCAATTTACCAAACCGGGCACTGTTTACAAAAATGATAAAGGAGATTATTTTATTACTAATAAAGAAGGAAAGGGTGTAAAAACATCAAAAGAAGAAGTATTGAAACAAATACAAAATTCAGCAACAGAATCATCAGGAAGTTCTTCTTCCTCTTCCGGCGGAGCAGTAGTAGATACTAAAGATCTTGCTAATTTAAAGTCAGCTCTTGGTGAAGCTACGTATAATAATTATCTAAAAAGCGTGGGTGGAAAACTTACCAGAACTGTTACTCGACCTGATGGAACTTTAGTCATGGAAGGAAAGAACGGAATCATTACCGTCAAAGAAGACAAAGATCAAAAAATACAACTGGGAGAACGTACTGCCAATGGTAAAGTAGTGGAAAACTTTATCGTCAAAGATGGCCAGTTATTGGCAAGCCAGGATAACAATGGAAATGTAAAAGTGGGCGATGCTACTTATAAATTTCCTAAGGATAAGAGTATCAACGAACTGTTAGATGGACAGGGAGTTCAGCTCCCCGGAGAGAAAGGAGAAGCTTCTGGATTCTTACAATTAAAGAATGGTGTAGTGACTGCTGTAGATTATGACGCAGAAACCATGCAAGTCATAAATGGCAACACCAAAGAATCAATGTCGCTCAAAGTTGATTATTACAAAAATGGAGAAGCCGGATGCGGTACCAGTGGAGGTTGTGTTGTACCGACGGGAGGAGATGGAACCTTTATTGGCGCTAATGGAAAAGCTGAACATTACTTAGTTGATTATGATTATAAAACTCTTACCGGAGCAGAGCGTGGACAGGTTGATTCCAATGGAAAACTGACTAATTTAGATAAGAAAGAATATTTCAATCCTCAAACTGGAAAACAGGAAGGAACAGAATTACCTGATGGAACTAAAATAATTGCAGAACGAAAATATAATGATGATGGGAAAGGACAAGTTGGATATACTGGCTTGTTTGAGGTAACCGATGAAAATGGACTTAAAGGTTTAATCACCAAAGACGAAAAAGGAAATTGGGTACCAGCAGAAGAAGGACAATCTGCAGTAGGATTTAATTGGTTGGCCAATGAAAAAAATAAACAATTGGCTGATGATCGATACTCCAGCACTCAAGGAAATTTAGCTTCCGCTCAAACTACTCTTGAATCAATCTACAAAGTAACCAACAATATCAAATCCTATCCGGCTATTAGCCATCTCTTATTTGGTAATGCTAATTTCTACAAAAATTGGCGCAGCAGCATGGACAAAGCCTTTGCTCCTTTGTTAGGATCAAATTGGTTCCCTTCCGCAATCTGTGAAAATACTGCCAATCGCTGGCAAGATCTCGAACCAGAAGGAAAAGCAGTCATTAAAACTGTATCTGGGACTTATCAAGCCGTTGCCTCGATTCAAATGGAGCGTTCGCAAGATGCTTCACCTATCCTCTGTCATAAAAATCCTGATCAAGAATCAGATCAACATTTTATTTGTAATGCACGACAGGTTTGCGTTAAAGATAAGTTTTGCTATGCTGATCAAGATCTAGACCACCAGGCTGACAGCAAAGATCCCTTGAAAGGATATTTTTACAAAGTGACCTGGGCCGTTTCTGCTCCCAAGGATGAAGCACAAACTCCGTTAATAGATGAAAACGGTGTCGCCGTTTCCTTTAATATTTTTCTTTACCCCGGAGCTGTCCCTATGTATAACTTAAATGGTAATATCGCGGCACCGATCCAACTGCAAAACGGCGCTTCAGATAGAGACGCAATCATTAAATACTCAGCTAATGTCTACGATCACGCTTGCATCCACTGGAATCAGGCTCCTATCACTGTCAAAGTTCCCGGTGGTAAGAAGATTGATGATGTTTGCTTTAATGCAGTCACTTCTTCCGTTGGAGAAGTCAACTGGCAACGTTCCGGACAGGGATCGACCAGCGTTTCCCAAAATAAAGGCAGCATCAGCAAGAACACTGATTGGTAGAAATAGATGAATAAACAATTGCAACATTTTATGGATTCCTTTCAACTGGGAAATAAATTCAGTAATACTTTTCTGACTGACCTTGTTTCCATTTCTCTAATCGTATTTATCTTCGCCTGGTTTTCTTCCTATGTGCAACAACGTTCTACAGAATTACTGCAAGGCCGTACTGCAGCGGAGATCCAACAGATGGTGGCTACTCTGGCTGCTTCTAACTCGGCCCAGCTGCAGGCCTTCACTACTAGTCTTTGGCACTTTGTGATTTTTTTCATCATTGGTGTAATCGTACTTAGCATAGCTTCATTATTACTCTTTTCTTATTCCCGTGCCCGGATCTGGAATTACTTACAAGGAAAAAGTGTGGGAAAAAAGTACTGGCGTTGGAATCTTCTCAATCTTTCCCTGATCATACCTTTCATCTTTTTTTTATTGATATTACTCTTAGTCCGAATCACGGTTACCTTACTCTTAAACCTCATTCCCAAAATTATCCCAGTATTTTATATTACTCACAGCAACTTGATGGAAAATATTCGTATCATTGTTGATGCAGCAGCCATGTTGTACGTAGTGATAGTGTTTATCATCATTCTCTTTTCGATTTACGCAAGCTTTGCCAAAACTTATCGGGTTTGGGATTCTATTGGCATGGGCTTTAGTACTTTCAAGAAACACTGGAAGAAAATCTTACTCTTGGCTCTTTTTGCTACTATTATCGCTTTTGTAATTACCTTAATTTTACTGCCCATAAAGAAATTGCTGATCTTCCATTTCTTCCTTTCTACTTTGTTAAATCTTGTTTTAGCTGCATTTTTCCTCAGCTGGCTGCGCTTGTATGTCTATAACGTTATTCTCCATGGATCTCAGTAAATATATTGTCGGTGGGAAATTAAAAATAAAAGTTATCCCATTTTGTGAAGAACAAGGCGAACCTAGAATTGATAAAATTTTTTAAGAAAAACTATAAACTTTCAGTACGCATAAAATCTGGTGAAACTAACCGGGAAAAAGTGCTGGAGACATTATAATTCCACTCTACAGTAATGATGAATTTTAATTGTTATTTCTCAACGCCTAAATGGTTTTAAAGAAGTGTCATTTCTTTCTCTTTTTGATGGATGCGTATTTAGAACTTGTCAGAAAAATTCTTAGGAATGGGATACTAAAAGAGAATCGCACCGGTGAAAAAACTCTTACTATTTTCGGCGAAAAATTTGAGCATGATCTGGCTGATGGTTTTCCCTTGCTTACTACTAAAAAAATGCCCTATCAATTAGTATGCTCTGAATTAGAATTTTTTATTAAGGGCTTAACTGACAAACGTTGGCTTCAGCAGCGTGGGAATCATATTTGGAATGAATGGTGTAATCCGCAAAAAGTTCCCTATGATCATGATGATGAAACCAAAAGCAAAATGATGCAAGAAGCAGATTTAGGTCCAATTTATGGTTTTCAATGGCGGCATTTTGGCGCAGAGTATAAAGGATTAGGTGTAGACTATACTGGGCAAGGAGTTGATCAATTAGGGAAGCTTGTACATGATCTTAAAAAGAATGTAGAACAAAAAAGTGATATTAAGACTAAATCACAAGAAAGAAGAATGGTTATTTCGGCTTGGAATCCTGCTCAACAGCATCAAATGGCCCTTCCCCCCTGCCACTACAGCTTTCAAATAGATGTTATTGGTAAAAAGCTTAATCTTGCCTGGAACCAACGTTCTGCTGATGTAATGTTGGGATTACCATTTAACATTGCCAGTTATGCAACCTTACTTCATTTATTGGCAAAAGAAACTGGCTATGAACCAGGGAAATTAATTGGTTTTCTTGGTGATACTCATATCTATGAAAATCATCGGCCAGGATTGGAAGAACAGCTTACCCGAACCCCGCATCCTCTTCCAACTATAGAGACAGAAAACTTCACTTCCATTTTTGATTGGAAATATACTGACACCAAAGTATTAAATTATCAGCATCATTCCTATATCAAATTCCCAATTGCAGTCTAAGGAGGAAAACATGAAACAAGAAATAATTGTAATAGCCGCAGTATCAAATAATTATGTTATTGGTGTAGAAGGAAAAATTCCCTGGCGTATCAAAGAAGATATGGATCATTTTAAGAAATTAACTACCCCCCATCCAATTATTATGGGTCGAGTTACCTATGAATCTATTCCTCAAAAATTCCGTCCTCTTCCCGGAAGACACAAGGTAGTGCTCACCGGCAATACTTCCTTTCGAGACGAAGGAGTACAAGTCGTCCATTCTTTAGAAGATGCCTTGCATGTTTTAGGCGATAGAAGCTCATCCCAAGATGGAATAGATTATTCTAAGATCTACATCGGCGGCGGGCAGCAAGTCTACCAACAAGCTATGCCTCATGCTACTAAATTAGAAATCACTCACGTCGATCAGACTGTGCAAGGTCTGGAGATGCGCTCTTTTCCGCAAATAGACCCGAAGTTATGGAAAGAACAAAACAGAGAAAATAAGCAGGGATATTCATTTGTGACTTATGTGGGGAAATAAATGGAAGGTAAATTTATTGTCTTAGAAGGGATAGACGGTTCTGGAACGAGTACTCAGGGCCCGTTGTTAGTAAAATATCTTTTTGAAAAATTAAAGAAAAATGTTCCCCTCCTTACCCGCGAACCAACCCAATTATCTACGTATGGCCAAGAATTACGTCGCCGCTTAAGCGGCAATTTATTACCGGGTGAGCAAAAAATTGATAATGCAGATTACTGGGCTGAACTTTTCATTCAAGATCGAAAATGGCATAATGATCATCTCATTGTTCCTAGTCTCCATCTTGGGTTGCAAGTAATTTCCGATCGATATAAACTTTCTACTATTGCCTATCAGTCTACCCAAGGAAAAGATATGGATGAATTAATTCAGCGACATGAAGAATTAGATCTTCGTGTTCCTGACCTAACTTTATTTTTAGATGTTTCAGCTACGGTGGCAGAACGGCGAATCCAACAAACCAGAAATGGAACCATTGAATATTTTGAAGCTTTGCAATTTCAAGAAAAAGTCCAAAACAATTATCTTTTAGCTATAGATAAATTAAAAACAAGAGAAAGAATAGTAAAAATAGATGGGACTCAATCCATAGATAATGTTGCTAACGCTATTCAAGAAGAAGTTAATCATTTATATGGATATAATAAACCATAATTTCTAAAGAAAATAATAATTCTTATTCTTTTTTTTCCCTAGGTGTAGTATCTTCAGGAAAAAATGCTTCTAGCTTCTGACACTTGGCTTGTCCTTTAAAAGAAATTTTTTTAGTCGTAGATTTAGACATGAAGATCTATCACCTCTTTTTGAGCGCTTTTGCACTCAAAAAGGTCCCGAAGGATATGATCCTTCGATACCTCTTTTTACAAACATCTATCAAGAAAAATGAACTCTCTTAACTATATAAAGACTGTTGATATCAAACATATACTCTTAGAATCTTAAATTTTCTTATCGAGCGAGGCAGCACAAATATGCATTCTCTATCCTCGATCAATCAAATCCATACTTAAATGAGAATCAACTTCTCCAGTTGTAGCATTAATCTTGAGGTTGATGAATTTCAAATCTTTGGTAATAAAAGTAAAATTCCATAATGCCTTCTGATCTAAACTCTGCAAGATTACAAAACCATCGCCTCTCCCTGCTTTGGGAAATAATTCTTCTATATGCGCTGCAAAGATATCTACGGCTTTGGCAAAAGGTATACTTGCTGAATTTATTTTCAATTCTTCTACTTTCTGTTCCGGCTTCTTGAAAACTTCATCCTCATTTTCTTTTACAGTGATAATATCTCCGCAAGCGAAAACAGTTATTCGTTCTGACTGCGGCTCATAAAATCCTACTTCCCACTCGCTTTTCAATTCGCAATCAGCAGTAATCGGACAGAAATAATGAGAAAGATATCCTTGAGGATGCTTCTTTTTCCAAGTTAAAAATGGTGCGCTACCTTCCACCTTTTTCAGAATCTCTGCCGGTGTCGGAGCCATTTATGAATATTCTCTCCAGGTATAATTGCATTTAGTGCATTTAAAGAATCTTGTTTCTGGTTCGTCTGCGCCCCGCGTTTGCTGGGTCCAGAAATACGCTACATTATTACCACATTTAGTGCAGTTAGTTTTGATTTTAGGATTGGTTTCAACATGTTCGACTACTTCAATCTTTTTGGCGCTCTTGGCTTTTTCCTTTAATTCTGCGGTTTCATCATCCGGAGCTTTCGTAAAGCCGCAGCTGCAAAAGAGAATCTTTTTACCGGCCTTATCCTTCGGCCGTAATATTGAACCACATGTGGGACAGAACATTATTTTTCACCTATCATATCATAAACCTATTTAACCAGAAATCAGCTGGTTCTTTATATACTTTATCTAAGTGCAGAGGCATAAACTATTTATATCCATCAGCAGTTTAAAGAGCATGGATAAAAGGATACACTCTTTAATTAGAGCCTTGGAACGGGAGTATGGTGCTCCGGTACAAGTTTCAGTAGAAAGGCCCAAGGAAACGGAAATAATACTGGGTGGTAAAGGAAATTATTTGTTCCCGGTCGAAAGAGTATTTTACGGTTCTTTTGAAAGCCGTCCTTGTGAAGTTCTTGCTTTGCCAACCAATGACCCCAAAATAGAACACGATTTGGCTCTGATTATAGGAAAGTATAGTTCTCTTCAAAATTTGAATTATGATATCGACCTAATCCCTCCGATCAATTCTTTTTGTGTTCATGCGAGTGATTTTGATGAAGGATTGCGAAATCATTTGGCAACAAAATATGAAGTTAGGGAAGCAGTAGTAGGAATTGCCCATGGCGGAAAAGCAGATTGGTATCTTGTTGACGGAGTAGAAGCAGATCTTTGTGCTTGGCAAACCGAAAGGCCTGATTTGTTTAATGAATCTTTACAATATCTGAAAAATAGTAATCTCGCCTTCCGTTATTATCGTGACCTTGATGCTACTCCTCTTGGCGTTTATATAACTAAACTACATGATTTTCATTATTTTGAGGAATTAGAAGGCTATCTAGGAACGGATGAAACTCACTCTTTAATCCTAAAACAAAAGATTGCTGATGTCAAACTAGAATTATTACAATAAATGTTTTTTGTATTCCTATTTCTGGATATTCCAACCTAAAGGCCTTACTGCTTCTACAAAAAGGATTTTTACCCAGCCTAAATAAGGTATGCGTAGCACGCCCTTACCATAAATCCTGCTTTCATCTATCTTGGTCTCCTCGCCAGGAATACTATCTGAATTATGATCTCCCTTAGTTTGATAGTAATACTTTCCGTCTTCTTGCCAAATTTTTACCACCCTATGAATGATGGGCTGCGGCCTACTGCTGTGAAAAATTAAAATATCACCTAAATGAATGTTATTGCTATTTGCTCTCCACAAGAGGATCACATCACCTTTATTAAATCCCTGATCAAAATGAAAACTCTTGAATTCTTCCTTACTGATTCCCTGCTGTTTATACCAATTCCCGCAGACTTCCCAATAATTGTCAAACGATTCTTTGAAGTCAGTCAGATAGGCATCGCAAAGCCTTCCATCATGCAGCCCATGTTCCATGCTTTCGCTGATGACCGCCACAATAGGAAAGCTTGTCCCCAGAGTTAATCCCAACAAGGGATATAAAATGAATTTGATAATAATAAAGGCCACCACAATATTAGCCAGCAAACTAGCAAAAGAATCTCCATGCCAAAAGAATTGCCAGGCTTTTTTGCCCTGTTCTTTCCACTTTTTTGCCATATTTTACCTATATGATCTTACTTTAAAAAGCTTTTTATAACTATAAGTTTTACAGACCTTATGTCTGCTCCGATGCTAGCTCCTTCCCAAATTACTACTCTTATTCAGGAGATTAAAAAGAAAAAAGAATTACAACACATTACTGATCCTTTTGTGCAAGAATATCTCAGCAGATACCTGCAGCAAGAATCAAAACTTCTTAAATCCTTAGCAGAAAATTTCAACCCCAAGTCCAAAGCCTACACTGCGGTTATCAAAAACGTTCGGGCCCAGCTGCGTCGCGTCTATGGTCTTTTCCGGGATGACGCAGAAAAAAGAAAAACATTGCTTCAGCAATTATTGAAAACTTCCGCAGCAAAAAGATCAGCTTTGATTGAACAAATTCTGGCTACCCATTCCTCTACCCAAGAGCGCCTGTCTCTCTATGAAAATCTCTACGCAAAAATATTTTCCATCACTAGAAAACCAAAAACAATTCTTGATCTAGGTTGTGGGATTAATCCATTCTCCCTTCCTTACATGAAATTAAGTCAATGCACCTATTATGCTTATGATATTAATGAAGAAGAGATTCAGTCCATAAATCAGTATTTCCAAATCTTGCATCAAGAGAATTCCTCTTTCCAGGGAAAAGCAGTAGTAGCTGATATTACTGCTGCCAATCTGATTTTTCCCAAAGCTGATCTGGCTTTCCTGTTCAAGATGACTGATGTTATCGATAAAGGTAAAGGCCATACCAAAACCGAAGAACTGCTCAAAAGAATTCCCGCAAAATATGCAGTAATTAGTTTCGCCACTAAAACTATGAGTGGTAAAGCCATGACTGCCCCTCGAAGAAGCTGGATGGAATGGTTATGCAAAAGGCTGGGGTATGAATATTCAATTTTAGAATTTCCCAATGAATTGTTTTACGTGATTAAGAAATGACTTCAAAAAATATTTTAAAAGATTAATCTTTGTTTCAGATTTACTTAATCAAATCTATTTAATCACCCTAAACCCTTTCTTCTTCTCTTCCTGTCTGGTTAAAATATCATGCAAGTAATCTAAACTCCCTTTATCTTGTTCCAAATGCGGTGCGGTATACAATTTTTGCCAGTGATGGTGTAGATGTGGCGCTGAGTGTTTATACAAATCTTGAAATTCTAATCCTTCCTTATTGGATTTCCAGCGTTGTGAATCAATCTGATGTACTCTGGTGGTAGGATCAAATAAAATACTTTCATAGCCGCTCCACTCGCCTCTGCCAAATCCAAATGAAAAATACATTCCTTCTTCTAAACCTGGTTTTAAAGATACTCCATCCCGTACTTGAAGAAAGATCTGTTTGTTAAAATTGCCGCTAATCAGATTTCCCCGGTATCTTTCCTGATCATCCTCAACCGCTAAAAAATATAACCTTGAACTTTCATTATACCACCATCCTTTCGGAATTACTTCTTCAGAACTTTCTACCATAATAATAAAGAGTGATTTTTTTATATTATAAGTATTCTGGGCTTAGATCATATATCTTTTCCAATCATCTGCAAATACCTTCGTCTAGTCACATTGCCCGCTAACTGAAACTTCTGTTCCATCTGACTAGGAGTGGCCCAATCACCCACTTCATATCCCTTTTCTTCAAAGCTTTCTTTTATTCTGCTCATCCTTTCTTGATCAATCTCTACCAATAAGTTTCTCCGGCCATTGTCGGTAGGAACATAATTTCTAAATCTGAACCTAAACAATGCTGGCGGAAATACCTGGTAGACTTCACTCACCTCGCAGGGGGTCTGACTGCTTAAAATTAAACTTAAATTTATTTTCCTTCCTTGTGGATTGAGAGTTCTCCAATAATCAGCTGCAGTACGCATCTCTTCATACGAAGCTAGTTTAATTCCGCCTGCTTCTCGTCGATATTGTTCAGACGTGGAGATCAATGAAATTTGTATTTGTACCTGCTGCTCATACTGCGCAGCAAACTGTGCTAAATTCTCAAAATGTTTTCTTGCCTTTTGCCCGGCGGGAAAAATAGTAGAAACTTTAAACGAAAATTCTAAGTCTGCAATTTTTTCTAGCCCACTTACCAAATTAGAATTGAATAATGGTTCGCCAGTATTAGCAACCGTCACTTTATGTTTCTGAGAATGAATATCTATTCCGTATTGAGAGGCTTTTTGCAACAGTAATATCGCTTGTTCATACATCTCGTTACCACTCAGGTTACGTTGAAATTTTTCTGAACTTAATTCACAGAAAGAACATTCTGCTGGGCAGCCAATCTGGGAAGAGATGATAATAATATTCTTAGGCTTATCATCACCATAAAAATAACTTGCTTCTACTACGCCGTTATCTTTTGTCAGAACCGGAATCTGGATAGTGCCATCATGCTTATTCCCAAATTGAGCTACAAAATCGTGGGAGAGGTCAGTCAGAGCATATTCATGTATGTTGCGAATATTAGTTTTCATGCTCTGTCTAGTAGGATTACTATCTTTGTTCCGTCATCCTCACTATCTCTTTCACACATCTGTCTAAAGATTCAGTAAAATTATCTGCATACTCGTCCCGGAAACTAGTGGCAAGAAAAATTAGTTTATCCGTAAGCGCAGGGTTGATCTTCTCCATGGATGCGATGAGAATAATTTTATTCGGAATATATTCACCGGTAATTCTGGAAGAATCATTAAAAGTAAAATATTGACTTGCGGCAGGTTCTTGTTCAGGAAACCAGACATGTCCTATAGCTTTGATCAGGAAACCATCCGTGGCAATAAATCCTTTAGTAGGATGCTTTTCAGTAAGCAGCGGAGGAAGGTAAGGAACATCGGTCCAATAACCTTCTCCTTGAATTGCCGGATTAAAGGTATTGTAGTATTTTTGCCAGTTCATGGTAATCAGTCATCAATACTGCAACAATACTTCTACATCTCTGCCAAAGATATTTTTCAGATTTTCAAACAAAGGTTCTTTGATAAACACGCGCTTAGGAAATTTCGCTTTGGCAAGTTCTTTTTCAAACTCTTCCAAATTGCTTTTTTCTAAGGGGCCCAGGCTTCCATCAGCCTTGATTGCTGCTTTCTGAATCATTTGTTCTTTGGCATCCAGATCATGGATGATATAGGCAGTAGTATCAAATAATAACACCTCGCCAAACTTCTCGCCGTGCTTGACTCTGATTCTGGCGCGTTCCAATTCTTGTCCGCGCTTGCGTTGCATATACTCGACTAAGAATTTAAACAAACCGGAACTTCCCTTGCGTGCTTTTTCAATGTCGGTCTTAGTTAATTTCTTCTGATCATGCTTCTGCTTTGCTTCAATGATCTCATTTAAGTCGCGAAGGAATCGGGCCGGAACTTTTCCGGTGGTAATCAATTCATCCTCAAACAACTTAATTAACTGACCATCTTGTGCTTTTTCTACTCCTTCCAGCTTCAACACATCTCTGATCACAGTCATGACTTCGTCATACAGCACCAGAATACTTCGTTCATCATGTTTAGCTTCAATCTCGGTAAACAATTCTTTAATCCGTTTTAGAAATTTTTCCGCATCAGTAATGAGCTTGTCTAATTCAGTACCGCTCAATTCTTTTTTATCGCCGTGTTCGATCTTCTTACGAATATCCACATTGTTACGTAAAATCTTAACATACTCCGGCTCCAGCATTTTCTCTTTCTTAACAAATACTTCTTCCAATACTTCGGGAGTTTCTCGCGGGGTAGGCGGAGGTAATCCGTACAACATAATTGCTGCTTGTGATGGAGTTAAAATGGCATAATAGGTATCTTCCATACCCATCTCTTTTAAACGGCCTTTTACTCGGCTGATGCTCTGCTCCCCGGTGCTCATGAATAAATCAATTGCTTCTCGGCTGGGTTTGATCCGTCCCATTCGTAGCAACTGTTTCCAAGGCATGAAAATACCGCGGTCGTAGAACGGGACTCCGTCGCGTAATAAAGTAAAGATAATGGGATTTGCTTCTTTCAACGATTCCCAGAAATCGGTTAAGATATAGACTTGAATATTCAACTTGTTTTTAATTCCAGTCATCTCCCCTGCTTCTGCGCCCATACCAATAATGATCGCTCGCAATTTGTCTTTTAATTCCAGTCTGCTCATCTTTTTGACATCAGTATCATCAATGACAATCCAAACGTCAATATCAGAAGTTGGGGTAGCTTTACCCTGAGTTAATGATCCGGCCAAGACATAACTGAGAATATATTTCTCAAACTTCTTAATTACCATACTTTTGTGAATTTCTGCAATCTTGATGGCTGCTAACATGCCTGTGTCATGTAACGGCGCACTCATAGAAATAAGTCGGTTGAAATCATATTTAGCATCATAACAATTCTGCCATAAATCAGTAAGCAAGGCACATTGAGAGGCAATATCCTTGTCCACTTCTTCTGAAATTTGTTTTATTGCTGAAGAGAACTTGTTAAACAGCTCATCCTTGGTCATCTTTTGCGAAGTAGTATCATCAACTACTACCAAAACATGAATTTTATTTTCGTCATGTTTTTCTTGCTTGGCTGCTTCTTCGCCCTCTTTAGCCTGCTCTCCTTCTTTTTGCGCCTTTTCTGGAGGCAAGAGAGCAATGCCCACAATGTAATCCCCGAACTTTTCGAGAACTTTTTCTTTGAACTTGTCTAATTTATCTTTAATAACTTTCAGCTTCTTCTCCATTTCCGGAGGAATGTTAGGAAGGTTGGCTGGTAAAGGCAAGCTGGTTTCAGCTGCTTTGGTTTCTTTCGGTTGCATAGATTTTGAAGTTTTTTTAGACATGGTATATTCCTCCGTGAGACGCTTATAACTGTAATTTTAACCTATATTTTAAATGCTTATATTTATTTCTTTTGCAAGTGGGACATTTTGGTCACTCGCTGTTAGTTAGAAATCTTTAAATATTCTCTTTTTAATCTAGGCTTTATGGCTGATAAGAAAGATGAAGAGGATTCTTTAGATATTCATAAAAAAAAACATCATTATGCTACTAAATTAGTTGAAACACATAAATTAAGTGGGGGTAAAGCCTACGAAGTTGCAGCAGAAAAAAACCTTGCTGGTAAAGATGGATTAATTGATTACTCCTTACTTGATGATGGAGAAGTACAAAAGAAGTTTACCAAATCTATGGTTGATCACCATTTAAGTGAGATTAAAAGATTGCATGGCAAAGAAGCTAAAGATGATTTTGATAAAGCTATTTTAATGCGCGCCTATAAAGGTGTTACTCCTGATGAAATAAAAGAATATGTAGTTAGATTTGGAAGTGATTTTACCCAAGAATTTTACCAAAGAAATATATTACCTCAATCTATTAATTATATACAACAGCAACTATATGCAGTTGCGGGTGAACATTTAACTGAGAGAGATATTCCTAAAATTACTAAAAAATTAGGGATTGAAGGAAAAATTTCAGCTCCCATCGATTTAAAGGAAGCAAAAGATTTGCTAACCCAATGGTATGATCATGATGGATCTTTACAAGATTCTATTCTACGTCAAATCATTGGTAAAAAGTTTAAAAAAAAGAAATAAAAAAATAAAATTACTTCAAATCAATCTTTTCCAACTCTTCTAATCCTAAGTCGGAATTGTCTTCTAAGGAATCAATCTCTTTAAGATCGTTTAATCCGTTGTCAACTAATTGTTCTGAAGGAACGGTTTGTTCTGATGCTGGGGCGAGTTGTTGAGCAACTTTACAGCCGCTTACTACTACCACGCCCAGGATGAGCAGCAATAATGAAATTCGTAATGCTTTCATTTTGTTCATCCTTGAATAGCGGTGTCAGCACTCGCATTCACGTCAACACTAGTCTGATTGTCAGTGTCTTCCTGGTCATTTTTCTGCTCTCCAGTTTTGTCATCAGCACTCGTTTCGTTGTCATTCTCTTGAGTTCCAACTTTCTCATCTACTTCATGATTTCCTTGTTGGTCTCTATAATCAGCTACGAATTGGCGTAGTATTTGCTTGCTATCTTGCAAATCTTCCCGCACTTTATGCTGAGCATCGCGCACTTGCTGGTTAAACTGATCGAAATCACTGTTAGTGTCAGCTTCTGTCCATTTTAGGCTAGCTGCTTCATAATCCTGCTTCAGCATTTCTGCTTTTGCATCAAATTCAGCTAGAACACTTTCCAATTCAGTTACATTGATTCCTTTTGCAGCAGCGGCATCAATACGTGCCTGCATTTGAGTATGCAGTTCAGCATGTTTGTCTACCAAGACATGCAATTTTGCTTCTACTAATAAACCTACTAATCGACGCTGTAATTTATGCACTTTCTGATTTAATTCTTTTAAATCCTTGATTGCTGCTCTGATTTCTTCTTGAGTAGTGTTTGCAGTAAAGGCATCTATTTTTGCTTTCTGCGCTTCTAGTTCAGTATTCAATCCTGCAATCAAAGTTAAGGCATGCTCCTTTTCATCAGTTGGCAAGTCTTCCATCTTTTCAACGGTGCTAGTTAGTTTTTCTAAAGATCGTTCTACTACTTGCACTGATTTAGTAAGATGATTTTTAACTCCCAACCTTAATTCTGTTTTAAGTTCAGCACAATCTTTCCTTTCCGAGTTACAAAGTTTTACTTTTTTATTTAACTCTACTACTTTCTCTCGTTGTTGGTGTTGTTCTTCTTTAGCCGCTTCGAAATTTTCTTTGGCATTTTCCAACCTTTCTCGAGCATTGGCGAAAACTTGCTTTAATTGTTTTACATCTCTCTTCATCATTTTCCCAGCTTTTTCTTTTTGGGAAGAATGATTGTCTTTTACTTCTGAGTTATTATTCTCAGCTTCTACTTCCGTTTTTGCTTGAGTCTTTACTTCAGCATCAGCTGCATTTGAATCCAGATGAGCTTCTGCTTTTACTTCAGTATCTATCGTCCCTTTTACTTCTTCAGCTAACCCGGCTGGAATAACGCTTAATAAAAACAGCGATAACACCAGTATGGCGCCTAATTTTTGTTTGATTGATGTCATGTTCTGACCTCCGTTTGAATTTATGTCAGAGCAACTGAATGCCTTTTCCTTTTAAACATACTTTACCGGAAACTTTACCAAATACTTTAGGAAACTTTAGGAAGCTTTCGAAAAGATTAAACCCCATTTTGAGCTTTCTTCCCGATATCTTTTTATATTATTTTAGAGTAATAGGCCTATGAAACACCGATTGAGCATTTTACTATCTCTTCTCCTCCTAATTCCCTTAGTATCCGCAGCTACCCTTAAAGGAAGCATTTACAATGAAAAATTAGCTTTATCCAAAGACGTCTTAGTGGAAATTAACACCACTCCACAGCAAAAGTTTCTGGCTAAAACCGGCACTTACTCCTTTGAACTCCCTCCCGGAAAATATGCTTTAACTGCCAAAAGCACCCAATTTACGGTAACCGAAAATGTAGAAATACCCTCTGAAAAAGGCGATTACCTTTTGGATCTTTTCCTGTTGCCTGATTTTGTAGAGGAAGACCAATTATGGAAAGAAACTCAAGAAGACTTACCTTTAGACACCGAAAACACCATTACCCTCAGCGGTCCTTTTTCCAAACCGGTAGCTTGGATTATTGCCGGAATTATTTTTGCCGTGCTGCTAGGACGGATCATCTACATGAGAAAAAAATATGGCTCCTTGCACCTTTTTCGTCGAAAAATCAAGCATGAAAGTGCTAAAACCCTGGAACAGCATAAAGAAGAATTAGCTAAAGAACCCGCTGAGTTAGATAAAGCCTTAAGCATCATCCATAAACATGGCGGTCGAATAACCCAAAAAGAATTGCGCAAGGAAATGATCTACCTTTCCGAAGCCAAAGTAAGCCTTATCGTAACCGAACTTGAGCACCGAGCAGAGGTAGAAAAGATTAAAAAGGGGCGTGGAAACGTGCTTATTTTGAAAGAGTCCCATTCTTCTACTAAAAATCCAAACTAAAAAACTTTTTAAAGTGCTTCCTACTTCTTATCTTCATGAAATTTTCAGACTACCAGGCTCAGCAATTAGAACCGCAAATCTTGGAATTCTGGAAGAAAAATAAAACTGTTGATGCTCTCCGAAAGCGCAATAAGAACGGAAAGAAATTCTACTTTTTGGAAGGACCACCCTATACATCCGGACATATTCATTTAGGACATGCCTGGAACATGGGCTTGAAAGACCTTCTGCTACGCTACAAACGCATGCAGGGTTTTAATGTCTGGGACCGCATGGGGTATGATATGCATGGACTTCCTACCGAACAAAAAGCCATGGCCAGGTTGGAGCTTCATAACAAACAAGAGATTGAACAGTTTGGGATAAAAAAATTCACCCAAGAATGTGAAAAATTTTGCATTGAAATGATGCACAAAATGGATCAAGATTTTCAACGTTTAGGTGCGACTTTAGACTTTTCTGATCCCTATCAACCAATTAAAAAAGAATTCATGGAAGCCGAATGGTGGCTGATCCAGCAAGCACATAACAAAAAACGCTTATATCAAGGCCTGCGTACCATGCACTGGGATACGGCAACGCAAACTGCGGTGGCTAAACATGAATTGGAATATAAAAAAATCACTGACACCTCTATTTATCTTAAATTTCTCAGCAAAGAAGATCCAAAAAAGTTTTACTTGGTCTGGACTACTACTCCCTGGACTATTCCACTTAATTTAGCAATTATGGTTAATCCTGATTTAATGTATGCTGACCTTTCTGTTAATGGGGAAACTTGGGTAATAGCAGAAAAGCTGGTTGAATCTGTCTTGAAAAAAGCTAAAGTTGAGAATCACAAAATACTACGCAAATACAAAGGAGCAACCTTAACAGGTAAAAAGTACCTGCATCCTCTCAGCATCCAAAAATATCTTCCGATAGAATTGCAAAAAAATCCTAAATTGTTTTCCATCCTTTCCACCAAAGAATACGTGGACGACAGTGCCGGAACTGGCTTAGTTCATTGTGCTCCTGGCTGTGGTCCTGAGGATTACGAAGTAGGGTACCAAAATGGAATTCCACCCTTTAATTGTGTCAATGAATCAGGGCATTTTGAAAATTTTGGCTCCTTTAGTGGATGGAAAGCAAAAACTGATGATAAAAAATTCATTCAAGCCATCAATGAGGCAGGAATTTTAGTGGCCAAAGAATCATACAGTCACGATTACCCACATGGCGAGCGCAGTCATGAGCCGGTCATTTTCAGAACTACCAAACAATGGTTCTTCAAAGTAGAAGATTTGAAAGACAACATGATTGCCACGAATGAAAAAATAAAATGGAATCCCCAAACTGCAAAACATGCTTTCAAATCCTGGCTGGAAAATCTACGCGATAATTCTATTACCAAACAGCGGTACTGGGGCACTCCTGTACCTATTTGGCAGGCTGCAGATAATGATTATATTGTAGTTGGTAGTGTCAAGGAATTAGAAAAATTATCTGGACAAAAAGTAAAGAATTTACACATCCCTGATATTGATGAAATTGTTATTAAAAAAAATGGAAAAACGTATCACCGTATTCCCGATGTCTTAGATGTTTGGATCGATGCCGGAACGGTTTCCTGGAACTGCTTGAACTATCCACAAGACTCCAAAATATTTAAACAGCTCTTTCCGGCTGATTTTATTTTAGAGGGAAAGGATCAGATCCGCGGTTGGTTTAATCTGCTGATGGTAGCATCCTTTTTAGCTTTCAATAAACCGTCCTTCAAAAACGTCTACATGAATGGCTTTGTTACCGACGTGAATGGCGTGAAAATGTCCAAATCCTTGGGAAATATTATTTCTCCCTACGAATTGATCGATAAACATGGTGCAGATACTTTACGCTATTACTTGTGCCAGACTAATGCCGGTGAAGATATTAATTTCAGCTGGGATGAATGCAAAGCGAAAGTCCGCAACTTAACTGTACTTTGGAATACTCATAAATTTTTAATCAACTTGGCTAAGGAGACCGGAATAAATCCTTATTCCGTGAAAGCTTCAGCAGTAGAAAAAAACTTTGAGCTGGAAGAAAAATACATCTTTTCTAGATTACACTCGGTTATAAAAAAAGTTACCAAATTGCTGGATGAATATCGTTTGGATGAAGTGATTGCTCCCATCGAAGAATTATTCTTGGAATTGTCTCGAACCTATATACAACTAATTCGCGAAAAAAGTTCCACTGGTAGTGATGAAGAGAAAGCAGCTTGCGTTTATACCATCGGCCAAGTATTGCTGGAATCGGTAAAGATGTTTAGTATTATCGCTCCCTTCATCGGCGAAGCAATTTATCTTAATCTTAAAGATGAATTCAAATTGAAAGAAGAAAGCATCATGCACTATGCCTGGCCTAAAGCTGAGGCTAAAAAGATAAATCCAAAACTAGAACAGCAGATGTCTTTAGCCCAAGGAATCATTCAATCAGGCTTGCATGCTCGAGAAAAAGCAAAACTTGGAGTAAGATGGCCAGTCAAAGAAGTGCAAGTAATCAGCGAAAATCCCGCTGTCAAAGGTGTGGTTAGCAAATTACAAGATGCGTTATGTTCACAATTAAATGCCAAAGTGATTGTTGCCGCTGCCCATAGCGCGGAAATGCAAGTTAAAATAAAACCGGATTATGCTAAAATCGGTCCCGCTTTTGGAAAACTTTCTCCTCAGATTATTGCCAAACTGGCCTTAGACAGCCCGCAAAGTATTATGAAGCAGTTGCAAAAAGATGGAAAATACTCGTTCAATCTTGATGGTCAAGTCGTAGAGATTACTAAAGATATGCTCTTCATCGAACGCGAAGCTCCTCATAACTATCAACTATCTGAATTCAAAGATGTTTCCGTATTAGTTAATACTGAACGCACTGAAGAATTGGAAGCAGAAGGATTTGCTCGGGAAGCAGCTCGAAACGTGCAGGATTTAAGAAAGAAAGCAGAAATGCAGAAAACTGACAAGATCATACTATATCTGAAAGTAAGTGCGGGGATGAAGAAAATGTTAACCCCATTAAAGAATGAAATGCAACTCAAGGTGGGTGCACATGTATTTGATATTGTAACTTCTGAACCACAGCGGAAGTATAAACACACTGGTTCATTTAAAGTGAAGGATGAAGAGTTTAGTGTCTATTTTGAGAAGCTGTGAATTTATTTAGATTTAGAATAAAACTGTGGTCTGCTAAAAGGGTCAATAAATCCTACTGTTTTATGATGAACTTTTCCATCTATTAGTTTAATATTACTTTCTTCTAAGCTCTCTGGTATTGCCATGATTAAGACAGGTATATTTTCTTGCTTGTAATAATTATCTAATACTTCGGTGCGAGAGCCGTAACCTAAAATTGTACCGTCTTTACTTCTAATTGCAACCCATTCTCCTTTATGATTTTTTACCATTTCCTCTAAATTTTCACAGAAAGATCGATATGCCCCATCTAAAGGGCTTTCCTTTGTTGGTAAATGATATTCTTCATTCATTCTTCTTTATGTACCAAAGATTATTTTTAAATCCTCCCTTTCATTCTTCCTTCTCTCTCTCAGAAATGTTTATATATCTTCCAAACACTCTTCTAAGCTATGGGAAAAGTACCTCTGCCGCAAATAACTCTTCGTTACAATGGTGTTTTTGATTTTGACAGTTTGTATGCGGAAGTCAATGATTGGGCTAAAACGTATGGGTATATGTGGCATGAATCATCCTTTAAGCATAAAGTCCCCGGTCCGGAAGGCGCAGAGCAGGAATTAGTGTGGCAGATGACTAAGAAAGTGACTGACTTTATCAAATACGAAATTCTGTTTACAATTCATATGTGGGAAGTCAAAGATGTTCCAGTCGAAGGTCGTAAAAATCCGTTAATGAGAGCCAGGTTGTACCTTATTATTAATGGAACCATTGAACATGACTGGCAGAAGAAATTTGGCGGAAGTAAATTTGCCCAACTGCTTGGAAAATGGTATATGAAACTACCTCACATGAATCCTATCGAAACACTTTATTTTGATCAACTCTATTATCGTATCTGGAATTTACATGCCCAAATCAAGAAATATTTTGATATGCAAGCCAAGAAACATCCCTATAAAGATTATTTAGCAGAAAATTGATCCTGCTTCAGCTTTCCTAACTTTTTTAAATGGTTACTGCTCCTGATTGTAGATGCAATTACAAAAACAAAACCTTTCTGGACGGGGCGTAAAAATCATTCTTGAAGAAAATGGCCAAACTATTGGCCGTGGATTTCTCTACCTTCTGACCAACGATCTACATCCTGAACCTTTCGGTTTCATTGAAGATGTCTTTGTCGACGAAAAATTTCGTGGGAAAGGATATGGTGAAAGGATGGTTAACGAATTGATTATAGAAGCCAAAAAGAACAAATGCTATAAATTAATCTGCACCAGCCGATTTTCGAATGAACGTGCACACCATCTTTATGAAAAGCTAGGATTTCAGAAGCATGGTAATGAGTTTAGAATGAATTTTTGATTAGAATTCTGATAAGCTAGCGCGGGTGACTACAAAAGAGGAAGATGTAGTCACCTGTCTTAGAATATGATTTACAAAGAACTCAACAAGCAGATGTTTTTCCTAATTTTAGGAAGAATTATAAACTTATTTTAATAACACACAGTTGAGGCACATAAAATGTTTGAGGATAGAAGAAATCGAAGTATCGCATTGAGAGACTTAAGAACTATATTTTCTTTACTAAAAATCGACTTGACTCCTGAATTAGAAGCTAAATTTATTACCAAGTATGATCTTAAGTATAATCAGGTTAAAAAGAAAGTTGTTGTGAAAGAAGGATTTAAGAAAACACAGCAAGCCAAGATCACTTTTATTGATCGGATCAATGATTTATTAGATCAAGCAATTGCTTTCGTAAAGGAATTTAAAGATGAAGAAGAAATAAACGAGAGAATTGGAGACCTAGGATATGGGTTTGGTTTGCTTCTTGGAATCATACAATTTGGAATTTCTTCGCCAATGATGGTTGAATGGGAATATCTGGGAGATGGAATTTTACTTGCTGAAAGTATTGAGAAAAAATGTGATGGCATTATGGTTGAGTTACAGAAAGCCAATAAGAATATTGTTCTTAAAGGAATTTCAGAAAGAGCAAACTATTTATCAGGTAAAAATAAAGCTAAAAGAAGCGATATTGGTTTGGCTTACCATACATTAGTTAATATTGCAGGTGCTCTTCAAACTAAAAATCTTGGTTAATCCTGTTGCTTTTCTAAATACTTTTTAAAAAGAAAAATACATTCTATATAATTTCCTCCCATCAGGGTTCTATTAAAACGTATGTAATACATGGTCGTATGGGATTAGGAATAAGTGCCTAATGCACCACCCCGTTTTCCATGAAAACATGGGGTGGGATTAGGACTTATTGGACTATGCACCGGCCGGGACTTTCGACAAACTGCCACGATTAGTTTAAGTGACTAAGCGAATGCAATGAGCGCAGTCGCTCCGCCTCTCAAGTGGCGTGACACTTGTTTCGAACCCGGACAACCGGCTTGGAAGGCCGGGATACTTTGCGGCACATTAAGAGTATTAGTCTTAATGTGAAGCCGTTATACTACCGGTGCATAGCTTGAAATGTTTTATACATTATTTATTAAGGTTTTGGTGTTCTTTTACTTTTATTAATCCAATCTTCGATATCTGCAAAATCTTTTTAAATCAACTCCGTTTCTACGAATCCATGTCAGAACTAACCGGCCAACAATGTGCCTTTTGCGGCGAGAACAAATTAAGCCTGCGCGAGGAAGAAGTAGAAATACCTTTCTTTGGCCGAGTCTTTGTCCTTTCCATGGAATGTACGGGCTGCGGCTACCGCAAGGCTGATGTAGAACCGGCAGAACAGAAAGAACCTTCTCGCTACACCTTAGAAGTAACCTCCGATGCTGATCTCAATATCAAAATCATTAAATCAGCTGAAGCTACCGTTAAAATTCCTCGTATCATCACTATTGAATCAGGTCCGGCTTCGGAAGGATACATTACTAACGTTGAAGGCTTGTTAGAAAGAGTCAAAAGTATGATTCAATCTGCTGGAGATGCAGAAGGTCAAGATGATCCTGCTGCCAAAACCAAAGCAAAAAATCTCATTAAAAAACTTAACAAAGTATTAGTCGGCCGAGAGCCATTAAAAATTATTGTTGAAGATCCCTCTGGCCATAGTGCTATTATCTCAGATAAGGCGCAGAAAAGTAAACTGTAAGAATTTTGTTATTATCTTTTTATTATAAGGTAGGATCATTTTCTAATATACCAATTTGCAAGAGCTCCTTCCATCTTATTCTTCTTTAATCCTATTCTCTTTCTTTACCAAACCTTGTCCTTGTATTAATAAAGAATCTAATGCTTCTGCAGCATCTTTGTTGACAAAGTATTCCCGGCCCCGTATAACGCCGTATTGATCTGAGCCAGTATCAGCAGTATTATCGCAATCCGTATCTCGAATGACCACCGTCCTCATTTCCCATCCATAGGGAAAAGAAACTTTTTGATCAGTAATAAAGATGCAGGTCTCTTTTTCCACGGTATATCGTGCTGGTCTCCCTTCCACTTGTCCTACATATACTCCTTCAAATAAGGGTCGTGTCTCTGGATTCCGCAGCTCTGACATTCCCTGCTTACAACCACTGAGAACAGCTAAACCTGATAGAATGGTATATAATTTATTGTGAAAGTTCATATTATTTCTTTTCTTTTTCGTCGTTATCATCCTTAGCTTTCTTAAAAGCTTGAGGAAGGTCAATCATGTACTTTCCTTCTTCTAGCTTGATGATCAACGGATCTTTCTTGAACAGATGCACTAGATCAATTTCAAACTTTCCTGGTTTTAATACTCGGATTGATTCAAGATCGAGAACTACCGGCGCATCATCATGCTCATTTCGTATTTCCAGAACTTCTGCTACATCTTTCTCAATGTTGACCTTATCTTCATCGCTTAAGTTGGTGAGAAGCTCTTTTCCGTACTCTACATCTTTCTTCTTAATGTAAAAAAATAATCTTGCTCCACAACTGCATCCTTTAAGAATTTCGGCAGCTCCATCAGGATAGAAAGCATTGCAACGTACACATTGGTGAGGCATATCAGAATAATTGTTTTTCCTGTTTTTATACGTTTCTATAAAAGACTATATACATTCGGTATCAATAATAGTCATTAATGCTTACTTTTCTGTTTGGCTTTGCTTTCCCTAGTAAATAATTCAATCTTATCGGGATTATTTTCAATTTTCTTTACTATTGAAGCTGGGCCTACAATAGTCAAGCCTTGACGATCACCGAGAAGGGCATTGGTCATAACTCCTCGTAACTTTTGCAAAGGATCTTGCTTATCTCGATCCGGATAAATGACACTTAATTCTATCCCTTTAAACTTAGGAGAAATTTCTTCCATCGTAATTTCAATTAAATCTGCTTCCTCTTGTTTACGCAGGCGACCTTCCATAATTACAATCTTATCTTCCTTCACGATTTTTAATAGTTTATTGACTCGTTTCGCAGAAGAAAGACCCGCAATCTCATAATACGGTACAAACTTAAAGGTAACCATTCTTATCGTAAATCCTCTTTTTTTCTCTACTATCTCTGTTATAATATATATTTTCTGGGTAATAGTAAACTCTTGGAGTTTTTAACATTTACTATTTTTAATCAGGCAGCAAACTATCCTAGTTAGTCAAAGTAAAGAGTTGTTCATAAAACTCCTCAATGTTTTTACCATATTTTGCCGATATCCCTACCACTTTATACTGCGGGAAGGCTGCTTTGACTGCATCAATGCTTGATTTTTTCAAATCAACTTTATTAGCAGCAATAAGTACAGGAATATTACGTGCCTGTAAATTTCCTATGATTGTAATGTTTACCTGAGAATAAGGATCTTTGGTTGCATCTAAGACTACTACTACTGAATCCATGTCATCCAGCCATTTAATAGAATCAATCACTCCTTTGGTAGCTTCTTTAGCTCGCTTCTTAGCTTCTAACTTCTTTAAGCCTTTTCTGATAAACTCTTCATAATCAATTTTAGTAGAAATTCCTGGTGTGTCTACCAGCGAGAAAGTTAATTCTTTTCCTTTCTTATTTTTGATATTAACCTGCTCTTTGATCTTAATTTCCCTGGTTTCATGTGCGATATGTGAAACTGTCGACATTTCTTCGCCCAGCCAATCCATACAAATTTTATTAGCTAAAGTCGACTTTCCTCCATTAGGAGGCCCATATAAGCCTAGTTTTACATGGCTCTTTTTACTAAAAGGACTCAACGATAATTTCTTGAATAAGCTTTTTAAAAATGACACCATCTTTTGAGACGTACCCCTTCGCTCTATTATTTTAGTGAGGTTCTTAAAGTTTTCTGTGCTCTAAGGGATAGATAGGGTGATGAGCTCTCGTAGTTCTTTGCCAATATATTTATAAGCCTAAATTCTCTTCCTCCACTATGGCGGAACGCTACTTAGTTGTGGATCGGCTTAAGCTAAGCCATGAAGGATTATTTAATGCCGATGAAATACATGCACTGATCTCTTCTTTTTTCTACGAAAAGGGCTATGATTGGTATGAAAAAATGAACCAAGCTATAAACACTCCTTCCGGTCGGCAGATCCGCATGACTCTCGAACCTTGGAAAAATATCACTGATTACTACAAACTCATTGTTTCCATTAAAATAAATATTGCCGATCTTAAAGATGTAGAAATAAAGTCTAACCAAACTACTCTCAAAACCGGTCAGGGAACATTGCGCTTAATCTTTGACGGCTATGTGCTCAGCGATCGAAAACACAAATGGAGTCGCAAGCCCTTGTATTGGTTTATGAGCATCATTTTTGAAAAATATTTCTTCAGGCAGCATTATGCCCGGGCGGAAAAATGGCTCAAGCACGATGTAGAGGAGTTGCACCAAAAGATAAAAACCTATCTTAACTCTTTTACCCATGCCTATGGGAGATAATTAACCATGGGTGAAAAAAACTTAATCATTAACCATCGAAAGGTTAGCCATCATGGCCTTTTCCGCGCTGATGAGCTTTTTGCTATTCTTAATCATGCTTTAGAAGAACGCGGCTATACTAAACGAGAAAAGAAAAGTGAGGAATTAATCACTCCTAATGGTCGGCTCTTTCAATTGGAATTACGACCCTTTAAAGTGGTTTCTCATTTTGCCACTTTAATGATTAAAATTCACTGCACCTTTGATGAAGTTACCGAGACTACTAAAGAAGTTTCTGGGGTTAAGCAAAAATTTGAACAAGGTGAAGTAGACATTTTGTTTGATGCCTGGCTCTTAACTGATTATGAAAATCGCCGTGGCGTCACGCCTTTCAAATTTTTCATGAAAGGAGTGATAAACAAATATATTTACAATTTTTCAGTTGATGATCAATTTCAGCAGCAACTTGCCGCTGATACTGCTTTTATTTATGCCCGAGTTAATGAATACTTACATACCTTTCAAGGAAAGAAAATACCTCCGCCTCGGGAAGAGGAAGTTAGAAAGAAAGTTGAACAAGAATTCTTGAAAAAAGATTAACTCTTCAAAAAGTATCTAACCACGCTTCTTGTAATTCCTGAGCACTCTGGTATCTCCACTCCGGATCTTTTTCCACCGCTTTCTCCAGCACTGCACCTTGCCTCTTGGTTATTTCTGAATTGAACTGTCGTGGGTTAGGTAAAGGATCACGTCTATGCGCGATGCTTTCTTCCTGCTCTGTTTTTCTAAAAAAAGGAGAATGTTTGGTTAAAAGTCGATAGAGAACTATACCTGCAGCATATATATCTACTAAAGGAGTAGGTCCTTCTCCCTCCCATACTTCAGGAGCCATGTAGGTAGCTGTTCCCACGGCGCATCCTTTTGCTTCAAGGTGTTTGACTTCTTGACAATAACTTATATCGAAGTCGAAGATTTTAGCTCGAACATAGTTTTCAGAACAAAGTAATTCTGGATTTACTTTCAATTCTAAACTTCCCGAAAGAGGATCAATAAAGTCTAGAAGAATATTTTCTAGTTTAATATCACGATGAATAATATCTAATTGGTGAAGGTAACTCATTCCCGCACAGATTTGAGAAAAAATATTTTTAGTTTGGATCGGTTTTAAAGGTTCTGTTTTGAATAATAATCGGCCCAAATCTCCCCCTTGAATAAAAGGATACATGATGTAGTTCCCAATCTTACCCTCGAGCTGTTCGTACATATATAGAATATTTTCGTGTCGCTTTGGTTGAGCTAGAAGTCCATTCTGAATGGCCATTTCCCGCCGAAAGCAATTAGTAGCATAATCTTTACTCTTCCAGTAAGCTTTGACCACTGCTTCTAGTTTTTGGTTGATACTAGCTTTATACACTCGATGTTTAGGATCAATACTTTGTAAGATAGTGTAAGTTTCTTCTCCCACTATCTTTTTTCCGGGAAGAAGAAAATCATAACTATATTCATCAAAAATATAAGGTGCATGGAGAGGTTCATAGTGAGTTTTTCCTAAACCAAAAAATCTTCTTTTTCCTACTCCTACCACCACCGCATTGCCATACGTTAAGAGTCCTTCTCCATTTTCATCCAGAAGATCATACAAATTTTGCTTTAAACTGTCTTTATCAGTATTCTTTCTCCACCGTTGACCAAATTCATCCAGATGTCTTGCCGTAGCCGCATTAATCTCTAGAAATTCTGCTTCAGCATGAGGCTCTCCTAAACGAAATAAAATCTTTTGTCCTTTATACTTTTTCAATAGCAACTTTAATTCTACTTCAGGTAAGGGAACACCGGTTGCAGTTTGTAGTATGTGTGTTTTTGTTATTACCATTTACTGTAGAATAATCATTGCAATACTCGGGCTCGTAAATCAAAAGTCTCTGCTTTAATAATTTGTACCTTGACTACTTGCCCTAATTTAAATTCACCTTCTACCAGAATCTGTTTGTAAGAATCATTTCTGCCGATCCATTGCCCATCTTTCTTGTCGTCAATAATTATTTCTCCTTGCCAATCCAGCCAGCGTTCGTTACGCAATTTGGAGATATTATGAAAGATATCCGTTAATACCCGAGAGCGATGCTGGACTACTTCCTCAGGTAATTCTTGCAGATCAGCAACAGGTAGATCCGGTCGGGGCCAAAAGCGGGAAATAGTAATTGAATCAGGAGTAGTCTTTCGTACTACTTCCAACGTTCCCCAATAATGATCATCCGTTTCGGTAGGATAACCAACCGTAACATCAGTTACAAAATTTATTTCCGGAATTTCTCTTTTAAAGGCATTGATAGTCTGCAAATATTCTTCTACGGTATAATTACGATGCATGGCTTTGAGCGTTTCATCATGTCCTGCTTCTAAGGGCAAGTGTAAAAACTTAAAAATTTTGGGATGCTTGTAGATCTCCACTAGTTTTGTTCCAATCTTAGTCATATGATCAGGATTTCCTATTCCTACTTTGATTTTGAAATTTCCCGGAATTTGCACTAACTGTTCTAACAGGGTCGGTAAATCTGTCCCTATATCCAGACCATAAGAAAAAGTGTCTTGTGAGGTTAACCAGATTTCTTGCACTCCTTCCGTAACCGCTTTCTTTGCTGCTGTCACAATCTCGGCTAAGGGATAGGAGACTAAACTTCCCTGTGCCGGTTTAGTTTTGTAAAAAGCACCAGCTTTTACACAGCCGCGGTTAATGGGAAGAATTTCCACCACTGCATTTTTTCGCACTTTGGGCAAATGTAAAGAAGGCATTTCTTCATTGCTCAACAATTGTAAGACATTGTCATGCAAAGCTTCTTCTACTACTTGGACAATATTATGAATCTGTTTACTGCTCACTAAAGAATAACCTTTCAATTTTTGTTTATCTGTCTGCGGAATACACCCGGCAATAACCACTATCTTGTAAGGATGTTCTTTCTTAAATAGCTCTAACTGAGTAAAAAAAGGATTTTCCTCAGAAGTCTTAACTGTGCAGGTGTTGAAAACCATCACATCGGCATTTTCAATCGTTTCCACTAATTCAAATTTAGCCTGCTTAAGCAAACCGGCCATCTGTTCTGAATCAGCTTGATTAGCTGCACAGCCTGAGGTTTGAATATGAAACGTAGTCATGAGGCTCTTTTTTGCCTCCATATTTTAAAAATGTTATCAAAGATAGTGCTATTATGGCTATTATTCACTCAAAATTAGTTTCTTTAATAGTTAGTATAACTGGAATCCTGATCACGTACCATTTGTAGATTTGTGTTCTGGTTGAGCAGATCTTCTATGTTTTTATAATCCGTACCTCTATTTGGATATATTTGCTTCATTTCCTCAGCAGTGAGATAAGCAATGCTATTGCCACTGCCACTCCATCGCCCATATAACGGAATTTTATGCCCTCCACTCAATTGCAAGTAAGCATCGGGAATTCTATCATTATTGAGATCTTTATCTAACATTATTACTTCGGTAGGTATATTTGTGGTTGTCTTACTTAGGTAAGAACCAATTCCCACCCCTACTCCTGTACTTATTAGCACTGCCCCCAGTATAACATATCGAGAGGCCAATTTTCCTACCAGTGAACTATAACCTGTCTTTTCCGCAGTAGCTTCTTCCTTGACTTCCTCTGCCTTTTCTGCAGCAACTTTCTTGGTAGAAGTAAGCTTTTTCTCCTTCTTTTTTTGTTTTAATTTGGTTTTAGAGGCCGGAGGAGTAGGTAAATTATCATTAATATACATGGTAAAAATTCCCTTTTTCACTTCTCTTGTACCTTCCGAGTCACTCATATTTTTTCTCCATTTTAAATTTGAGCAAAAAGGCGTCCCTCGGTAGTTAAATCTTATGTATATTCCTTCTATACCATTGCTATTGTTAATTCTATCAAAATAGCCCCATAGTCAGCCAGAACCTTCTCAGAATCTAATTAAAATTTTAATCTAAAAACCTAACCTACTCAGAATCTTATCGGCATTAAATTCTTCAAAATCTTCATAACCCTGGCCTATTCCTAAAAATAAGATCGGCTTTTTGATGGTATAAGAAATCGAGATTGGTGCGCCGCCTTTTTCATCTACATCAACTTTGGTTAAGATAGCTCCATCCATTTCTACTAATTCATTAAACTTTTTGGCTTGCTCAATACAATCATTGCCGGTAATACTTTCCCCTACGAAAATTTTGAAATCTGGTTTGGCTACTCGCATAATCTTTCCTAATTCCTGCATCAGATTAGTATTAGAATGCAACCTTCCTGCAGTATCTAATAATACCACCTTAACATTATTCTTTTCTGCATACTTAACTGCATCAAAAGCTACCGCGGCTGCATCTGCACCGTAATCATGTTTAATTATTTTTACTCCTAATTTGTCAGCATGTTCTTCTAACTGCTGGATTGCCGCGGCTCTAAAAGTATCACAAGCAGCCAACACTACGGATAATTTATGCTTCTGGAAATAATGCGTCATCTTAGCAATGGAAGTAGTTTTCCCGGTTCCGTTAATCCCAAAGAAGGCAATTACAAAAGGTCCTTTTTTCTCTTGCGCTTTTTGTAATAAATCAGTTCGTTCAAAGGATAAAATTTCTGTTAAGGTTCGTTTCAAAGTCTCTTCAATCTTAGTTGCTACATCGCGCGGTAGAGGTTTATCTACTAACTCAATTTTCAAATCTTCTTTTATCTTTTCAATAACTTCCACGGAAACATTATTTTCCAATAAAATCAATTCTAATTCCCAAAATAATTCATCAAATTTCTCGGCAGAAATCTTTTTGGTAGTTAAGGAAGTTTTAATTTTGCCAAAGAAAGATTTCTCTTCTGATTCAGCTTCTTCTTTCTTCTCTTCTTCTACAGTTTCTTTTTTGTCTACCTTTTCTTCTGCTTCCGGTAAATTTACTTTCTTCTCTTCAATTACTACTTTTGCTTCTTCTTTTTTACCAAATAACTTTGTAAAGAATGATTTTTTCTCCGTAGAAGGTTGTTCTGCAATCACTTCCGTTGCTTCCACTTCTTCAACAATATCCTTCTTCTTTTCTACTCTCGGAACTTCAACCTCGTCTGGAGCTTCTTCAACCTCCTGCCTGGCCTCTTTCTTTTTCTCTTTGACTACCTTCCCTTTTTTTGATTCTTGTTTTTTTCCTTTAGAAGACTTTTCCTTAACTTTTTGCTCTTTCTGTACTGCTTTTTTTTCAGGAGCTTTTTCTTTTTTCTCAACTTGAGCATCCTGCTTTTTGTGTTCAACCTTCTTTTCAACAAGCTCTTTAACCGGAATTTCAACTGCTTCTTCTTCCGTCTTCTTAGAAAAGATAGAGACTGCTTGTTTCAGTTTTTCTTTTAATTTGCCAAACATTTTATTCTACAGCCTCTCCTACTTCTTGATAAATCTTTTTTCCTTGTTCTTGCAATTGTTGATAAATCGTTTCTGCTTCAGAAATGTTTTTCATTATTTTTTCTTTTTGTTCTTCTAACAGTGTGATTACTTCAGGAATGCTTTTTTCTACGGTCACTCCTGATCCTACATTCACGATCAATCTCTGATTATCTTTAAGCTCTGCTTTCAAAAAGATGCCATTAGCAATAGGTGCTAGAATATCTGCATGTACTGCTGTCTTTTGCAATTCGCTCAAGGCTTCGATAGAAGTATCTAACTCTGTTTGTTGCAGCTGCAGTTTTTCTAAATAGTCTGCAATTTGCTCCACTTGCTGCTGCAAAAGTTGGAGCTGTACGTACCTGTCTTCAACATTCTTATCTTCAGCCATAATTACAATTTCTTCTTCAATTGTTCTAAGAAATCCTTATAGAGTTTTAAACTTTTAAGGAATAAAAATTCAGATTCATTAGTACTCATTTGGTTGATAAATGGAGCATTAGTAAGCAGGAATCCTTGGCCGTCTTTCTTGACGTGATGGAGCTCTTTTTCTATCAGGATCTTTAATACTGATTTTTCTTGGGGAGTTAAGCTCATCATAGAAGATAAAGTAAGAGATGTTTTATAAAGGTTTTGTAGCGATTTTTGGCTAAATTTTAGGCTTTATCTACCCTTCATAAAAACTTAATTCCTGGGTTTGTTCATCCACAAAAACATGTGCTTCCGGGTGTTCGGCCAAGTACTTCTTGCGCTTCTCTTCCGGCATATGGTATAATGTTCCCTTGCCGCTTAAGCCAACTTGCGGTGTCTTCAGCCTATAATCTTCAGAAGTAAATTCTTTTCCGGTTTGCAAATATTCATCATATAACTGATGGAATTTTGGGAAATCAATCCAGGTTTTCCAGACTCCGTCAATTTTATATTTCTTCTTGGCCAGCATTACCACTCGAGAGGCAATATGTTCAGAAACAATTTCATAATCAGGTAAATGTTGCGCTAATTCTTTGGAAAATACAATTACTTCCTCATGTAAGGGCATATTCTCTTTGCTCAAGCGTTCTTGTGAGGGTCCGACATGCATGTACGACTTTACTTCAATGAAATCTGGACTTCCCCGTTGGATCAACTCTGCGTACTTGTCCAGAGCACTCATATTAATGTGTTTAATCATGGTCAGTCTGATACAGGTGCGCTGTTTTTTCTGCGCTAGATAATCTAAACTGAGTAACATTCTCTCCCAGAAGTCTGCAAATAAAGGTTTATCTACTTCTTTAAGCATCTCTTTAGTAGGTGCATCTACGCTGCAATATAATTGGGTTATTGGTTTCAAGTTTTTGATCTGCTCGGGATATTGAGAATTAGTAACTAAAAAAGTAGAAATATGATCTTTATGAAAACCATCAATCAATTCATTCATTCGAGGATACGTAATTGGTTCGCCGGTCAATGACAAAGCTACATGTCTGATTTCGGTGGATTTTTCATAGGCAGTTTTATTCGCTACCGGGGATCCTTTAAACCCAATCAATAATTTGTGATGTGCTTTTTTACTTTCCTCTAAAATCATTTCCGGTTCATCTACACTCCATTTCCATTCCTTGCTCACCGGCGCTTTATATCCTCGCCAGCAAAAAGTACAGCGATTGGCACAGCTGATGCTAGTCGTCATTTGCATGCATTGATTGCTCATGATCCCATAGAATTTTAACTTGTAACAGCCACCTTCGCCATTGATCATGTTCTTAGTCCAGCCGCAGGTCTTGACCGCGCTGTGGCTGCCGACGATGCGATATTGTTGCTTCTCTAATTCTGCCTTGGCTTCCGGGGTTAACATCTATTCTTAAGAAAGGAGTTGTTTTAAAAGCTTTTTGAAGGAAATACCTCTACTTTTTTAACCATAATCTTATAAAAGTATTCCATAAACATAGATTATGAGAAATCAGAGAAAGTTAGATGAACCTTTTCCTTTAACTACTCTTGAATTTTTAGCTGCAACCGAAAGAAATCAAAGCACCTGAAGATAAACAACAAGAATTTTCCTCAAAACTGAGCGGTCATCAACAACCTGATTTTTATCAAGGCATGATTAACTATCTCTATGCTGTTTCCAAGAGTGTAGGTGAATCCTATGTTGATCTGGCAGAATCCTCTTCCATGGTTGCCTGTACCATTGCCCGTGGTCTTCTCTATGAAAATTTTGGACAGAAGCCCATAACGGTTTCTCCATCTTTATTAGATAATTCCATGGAAGAAAAAAACTTGAAGGACGCTGCACAAACCGTGCTGCCTCCATTTTTCCGGGAAGAAGTAAAAAAGTTATATCATAATTCTCAACCTCTTGCTTTTTATGAAGGCATGTTTCGGGCTGCAGTAGTCGTTTTTTCTGATGCTTACCAAAATAAGGTTAAGAAAAACCTCTTAGATAGTCTGCTCTGGAATTATGCATATATCGCTCAGCTCATTACCACAAAAAACTAGCAACAAAATATTTATCAACTAGTCTTAATTACTCTTCCTATGCAAAAACGTTGCCCCCAATGCGGCTCTTTTAACGTTACTGTACATAAAGAAGATATTGAATTTCTAGCTTGCAAAAGTTGTGGTTACCATGAGCTGGAAGAAGACACCTTTATTGGCCAGCGTACTTCTCAACGGGAGAAAGGAAGATATACTCCCTATAAAGCTGGTGGGAAAGGAAGGACTAGGAAGAAATGATTCTTAAAATTTTTTTTGGTCTATTCTTTTAATTCTTGCTTTTTCCATAAAGCGGTGAGTTTCGGTCATAACTTTCTCAGTTAAATCTCCCGGTGGTAAAGAAAGGGACATCCTCAGATAATCTTTTTGGTTATCAAAATCACCATCAATAATTACGCCAGGTTCAAGATGGCGGAGGTAACGGAAATTTGCAATCCAAAAAGGATGTGCTCCGGTCTCAAAATTTCCTCTTTGTAAATCAGTTTTTGCTACTAATTCATTTACATAAGCATTGACAAACAATTCTACAAAATCAACATACCCAAAGTCAGCTGTGATGGCGTTATGTTTAGCTAATCTCTTGATCAGATCAATATGGACAATATCGCTGGAATCACTGCTACAATATCGAGCTACTCTAATAGTAGGATCAGTTAGTTCCAGCCAGTATTCTAATAATTTGTTGTCATTCATTTTGCATTAGATTATGGTTTAAATAATTCAATCGCTTGAGGATACTTTTCTTCTACCGGAATTGTAAATGTTCTCGTTCCCCGATCATATAATCTTCCGACAGTTAAAACCGTGTACCAAAAAGTAGGATCTCTGGACTGCTGAATGGCCAGCTTTCTATCATTTTCACCTACTGGCGATAAAACTTCACGATCCATCACATGTAAATCCAAAACTTCATTCATGTCCAAGTTTTTATCTGCAAAATATTTTTTAACTTTTTCAACAACCATTCTTTGTTCAAATCTTTCCTTAAAAAGATCATCAATAGTTTCTAAAACCTTAAGATAAAATTCTGTTTTTGGATCTATGCTAACTTGTCCTAAATATGGAAGAGTCATAATACCTTCGTAAGTGTAATCTTCATCATTCCTAATTTTAGGAATCTCTGCTTCAAGAGCATCCATTATTTCATTACTTGCTTCATAATAATCTATAAATTCTGGCGAACCCATTTTTTTAAGTAACAGTGATGCTTTATATCTTCCATTTTCAATTTTTGCTTCTAAATCAAGTACCAGCCCACAACCGTCTTGATACTTTGTAAATTTTCCAAACTCTTCTAGGGGATAAAAATGATGAATCATGAGCAAATCGATATCGTGTGCTTCTCTAGTTAGTGTAGATCCAAACAGTAAAATATCATCAACTGATTTTGCATAGCAATTATCAAGTATAACCTCAGCTACATTTTGCGCAAGTTCCAACGCATTGTTGATAAGGGGCTTTTCTGACTTCATTTTATTCTTTCAAATAGCTTTACAATATAAATATTACACCAGAAACCTTAAAATATAATCCCCTCTTTCAAGAAAAACATGGTTAAACCAATCCACGGCAAGCATTCCGAGTACTTTGAAGCAATCTTACAATTACGTGACGTAGCCGATGAAGTGGTTGATTTTGTGGATGATCAGATCGATCGCAAGAACATTCCTTTAGCTAAGGTAAAGAAAGTCACTAATGGCTATGATTATTATCTCGGTGATGGCAATCTCGCTAAAAATCTAGGAAAAAGTTTACAGGAAGAATTTGGCGGTGAATTTACGGTTACTGCCAGTCTCTTCAGCTGGAAAGACGGCAAAGGTATCTATCGCATTACCGTTTTATTCCGCGGCATTTCTTTCAAAAAAGGCGATCAGGTAGATTACCAAGGAGAGGCTTATACCATTTTAGTATTAGGCAAAAAAATGATGCTTAAGAATCTTAATAACGGTAAGAAAGTGCACTTGCGCTATCAGGATATGAAACGGATTAAGAAGAAAGAGTGAATTTAATTGAAAAAGGCAATGAAAAGAAATTCTATTGGAGATGCAATGTTTGGGATACTAAAGTTTTATTGTCATTCCCCAACAGATCAATTATATTCACAAAGAACTGCTTTAGATGCCTTAAATAAAGGAATAGAAATAGATGCTCCTTACTATGGTTATGGACAAAGAGAAATTGAGATTTTAATCGAAGAAGGTTATCTTTGTTATTGGGATAATAAATATGGATATGAAGAAAAGCATCCAGATTATGAAAAATCTCTTCTTCCAACACCAAAAGCTTTTGAGTTAATTGAAGCAAGAAAAAATAGAATTGCAACTAATAAGGCTATAAATGTAGCTATTTTTGTGGGTGCTTTGTCAATTGCACTTAATATTATGATCTTTTATTATGAAATAAGCCATAATCTTAGTTCTACTTTCTTGATTGGTTTACCAGTTATAGCTTTTATTATAGTTCTGTTGCTAAGACTTAAATGAATTTAACATCACAACAATCTTTATATCCTTCTTTTAGTTTCATTCTGCTATGCTCACTAAGCTCTGGGAAAAAGTATCTGCCAAACAATCTGAGATCAAGCGTTTCTGCATTGTAAGCGCCTCCATCACTGCCGCTGCTGCTATAATTGACGGTGGAAATTATCTGACTCATAACCAGGTTACTGAAGATTCTCCTACTAGTTTTACTCTCTATAAAAAGGATGGATTGCTTTCCTATAGCAGCGTAGTTTTCTCCTACAAGCAAAACGATGTTATCTTGTATCGCACCGATCCTTTCGGTCGAGGTTCTCGAAGATACAGCGACAACAATCGTGATGGAATCTTAGATGCGGTAGAGATAGATACTCCGTGGTTTAGCATAGGTGGGATTCAAGGAACATTTAACACTCAAAACAATGCTTCCACTCATGCTCAGCTTCTTGAAACAGAAAACAAACTCTATCAACAAGAATTACGAGAATTTGCCCAACAGTATCAGCAGCGCTATCCGGAAAAATTCAAACAATTAGGTTTAGAAAAAATCTTAACCCGGTAATGCAACCTTTTTTTTGTAATTTTCTATATTATATTCTAAATCTTTAACCATCAAAGGTGCAATTTTTCTTCCTAGGGGAATATAAAGTTCTTCTGAATCTCTTACTTTGCGTTCTCTTCCTTCTGGTTTCAGCGAAAACAGATCCCCACTATTATGAATGGTGTCCGCAATTTTCACCCTTTGAGTACTCTCCCGAGCCGCCAATAAGCGTATCTTGAAAAATTGTTCTTTAGTGAGATCTCCTATGGTAAGAACTTTACTCGTCATTTCGATGGTCTCGTCCTTGATAGTATTTTTTGACAAGACGTAAACACTGTTTGCGATTTCATAGCCAAATCTATCTTTGATTTCTCTCATAATTAAGTCAGTGTCCTCTACCGTATCATGCAGCAAAGCTGCACATTGAGTTACGTAATCAGAATATCCATAGCGCTCTAAAATGTTAGCAACCGCCATGGGGTGGGTATGGTACGGTTGATTACTGCCTTTTCTAAATTGTTCTCTATGATAATGAAGACAATGCTCTCGAGCTAATTGAATTAATCGTTGGCCTTCCATACTTTCTATGCAGTAGACTTTTATTTAAATTTTTCCCAATACAGTATGCTCCAATTCTTACAACGTAACCTTTATAATCCTAAAAATTCTTCCCGACTTATGAAAAAGATGTGTCTGATCTTATTTCTAGTTTTAGCTCTGACCACCCCAGTTTTAGCTCAAAAGCAATATCATCTCAAACTCTTAGCGGTACAGGAAGGTCCTAACGGTATTCTCTCTGGAAGTGATGCTGATTTGTATCTTGAACTAAAAGAAGGTACGGGCAGAGTATTCCTCGATACCTATCCGCTTACCAAAATGGATACTCAAATTTCTACTCGTTTTGCTAAAGAAATTGCCTGCCACCAATATCAACTTACCTGCGATAATTATGATTTTATTTACACTATTAAAGCCAGATCTAACATCATTGGCGGTCCTTCTGCCGGTGCTGCTATTTCTGCCTTAACTGCCATTGCCATGATGGATATGGAATATCGTAAGGATATTGCTATTACGGGGACCATAAATTCTGGCGGCATTGTCGGTCCGGTCGGCGGGGTAAAGCAAAAGATCGAAGCTGCTTCCAAGGCTGGATTAAGTACTGTTTTAGTTGCTAAAGGAACTTTAGCCATGTTAGCAGAAGAGAATAATAAAACCAACCAAAGCGATTCCAATAAATCTTCTCTGGCAGTAACTAATGTAAATCAATCCTTTTTCCCTGACCCCTTTCCTCACGAAGATCCGATCAAAGTTATAGAGGTAAGCGACTTAGATGAAGTAATGTTTTACCTTACCGGTAAAAAGTTTGGCCATCAAGAAGCGGCGATAGAAGAAAATAAAGAATACACCACTATTATGAGCGACTTGCGCAATGTCCTTTGCTCCCGTGCCGATAAACTAGAAGTCCAACTCCAGCAAAAAGGAATTTCTCTCAATGAAACGGTTTCCAAAAGAGTAACCGAACAAAAAGCTAAAGCAGATAACGAAACTTTACAAAAAGATTATTATTCTGCTGCCAGTTATTGTTTTACGGCTAGTATTGCTTTACGTACTAATTATTATCAACAAAAAAAATTGACTTTGCCCCAGCTTTGGGATAGTGTGATGCAGTTAGAAGAAAAAATTAAAACGGTAGAGAAAAATCTTTCTCAGCAAAAAATTGAAACCATTACCGATCTCCAGACCATGATTATTGTTCAAGAGCGTCTTAATGATGTTAAAGAACAGCTGGCTATTTTTCGCAGCCAGCCCTCTAAAAATCCGGAGGAATTGTATAGTTTGCTGAGTTATAGCGAAGAGCGTTACTTCTCTGCTCTGGCCTGGATGAAGTTTTTTAACATGGGCGGAAAAAAAGTGATGGTTGATGCCAGTCATCAGCAACAATTCTGTACCCAGAAAATTTTGGAAGCAGAGGATCGCTATCAATATATTACCCTCTTTATCAATGAAGCTAATTTAGGCGGTATTACCAAAAAACTTGATGCCGCTAAAGAAGCATCGCAAAATCATAACTTTGAATTATGCTTTGTCAAAGCCATTCAGGCTAAAGGTGATGCTAATGTCGTCTTAAGTTCCTTAGGCATGCGTCCGGATGAATTGATTAGTTTGGTAGACAGCAAAGCCACGGCCGTGAAGAGAGTTATTGCCGAAAATACTGCGGAAGGAGAATTTCCTATTTTAGGATATTCTTATTATCAATATTCTAATTCTTTAAAAAATCAAGATCCTATTACTGCTCTCTTTTATTTGGAATATTCTCTCGAGATGAGCGATCTAAGCATCTATTTCCCCGTAGAAAAATCTTCACTGGAAACAACTTGGCAAAAAATACGCCTCAATCCAGCTTGGCTAGAAGGATTTGTAGTAGGTGCTTTAATGGTGCTCATCATTATAGTCTTCTGGCAAATAAAACCAAAAAAGACTTCTAAAAAAATGAAAACATATTTCAAATCATTACGAAAGTAAATTATTAAAAAAAATCATTTATGGTCAGGATTGTCCTCGGGAAATACCCTGCAGTCCTTACTTAAAACTATGATCTTTTTCTCCAAAGCATCTAGTTCTGAGACAGTAGCAAAGGGACCGAATTTATTATCTAAAAAAGCGTGATCCAAAAATTTCCTGCCTTCTTTGCAGTACTGTTGCAATACTTCTTGGTACGGAAAATTGATAACACTTTTAAAATGATGAATCATACTGTTATGTGCTGCAGTATGATCATGGATTGGATAAATCAGAACATTCTCTTTCCAAAACTTATAACTGCCCATCAACTCTGAAGAAGGAGTGTTCTCTTGGTCAATATAAGGATCATCGCCATGTGCGAGAACTTGATCCGTAAATTCAAATAAAGCAGAGCGATGATTTGCCGCCGAATAATATCCTCGCAAGGTTGTTCCGGGAATGTTAAGTGCATTTCCTAACTGCACTACATATGGCGACATGGTCTGGCAGCCATAACGGGAAATTTTTTCTTCTTCCATCCCGGCCAGAGTTACAATCTCTCCCGGATCTTTTTTCACAAAATTTCCTTCGCTATCATAGGTAGTGCTGCCATGCAAAAATGATCTGGTAGATTTGATAATATCTACCAGCGCTGTTCTTTGATCAGAAAAAGAATGAACTGCATCCCTCGCTACGCTAAAAGCTTCTCGGGGTGAATAATCCAGAATGTATGAAAAGGAATACTCTCCTTTTTTATCATTCCAGCCTGTGAACCAAGCTCTGGGCTGCAGTAAATCTTCTAATTGTTTCTCGTTATAATCAACCAAGCTCCAGGGAACTATTTTGTTCTTTTCCAGCCATAATGAATGAGCGAGATGAGCAGCATAGATTTCAGAAGCTTCTTCTGAAGTTACATTTACGCTATATTGATCTTTTTCTAATTTGTAAAAGATTTTAGGCATACTTGCATCCGGCGGCAATCCTGTTTCTTCTGCTTCTAAAATTTTATCCCAGAATTTATCATATAACCCTGGAGAAAGATGGCAAAATCCTGCCGCAGTTACTTTATCGTTCTCAGCAATAAATTCATAATAAGGCTGTAATACTTTTTCTTTAGGAGCTGCAGGCAAACAAGCATCTACATGTTTCTGGGCAGGAGAACTGCAGGCAGTAATAAGAAACGGCAAAGTATAAACTAAACCCTTCTCCAACACCTCTTTCATGCTTGAAAAAATTGAAATTAAACTTATAAAAATTTAGAGACTCTAATGATTATGAAGAAAAAGTGAATATAAACCCCTGGCCAGCCCCGAAAGGCTGGCTGGGGAAAAAGAGGTGATAGATGTTTACTACTTTAGAATAGGCACTTATATATAAATATTGTGGTCTTTAGTATTCCAAAGTAGTGACTGGGAAAGCTAGATTATCGTTGCTTTTTAAGTCTTCTACAACTAAAATCAAGCTAACTCTTGGATTTACAAACAAAATGTTTTTATATCCCCGAAAGTCCAAAATAAGATGAAAAAAAAGGGATTGCTGGGGCTGCTTTTTATGCTATTAGCGGTAGTGTTGCTAGTAGGTTGTACTAAAATTACTGCTTCCTTGGATGGAATTTCTACCGAAAATCCAGCAGACATTTCTAACTCGCAAGCTGTACCAACTCCGCAAAATCCGGCTGCTTCTATAATTGAAAATTCTGATCCTTCACAGATTACTGGTAATACCGTAGCCGATGTTACCGTGCCAGAGCATCAAAACTACACGGTTAAATTAACCTCTACTGGATTTAATCCGGATAAAATAACTATTAAAGTAGGTGATACTATCACCTGGGAAAATGATCGTTCTGGAAAGGTTAATCAAGGTATGATTATCGGGGTAAGGGAATGTCATCAGGTGCGCAGCGAATTTTTAAAACCTGGCCAATCTTATTCCTGGACTTTTGATCAGGCCATGACTTGCACCATTACTGATGGTGTTATGACTACCAGATCAAGTAAAGTGACAGTTGAGTAATAGTTGAAAATCATAATCTTTTTATATCCTCTTTTTTGCTGAAGGTGGATGGGTTTAGAGCAAGATTTAGAAATTATTAATGATTATGTCAAGGAATACCGCGATAAATACAATGTAGTTCCTTCCTACGGAACAAAACTTGAATTATCCTGCCTGGCCTTTGGTGAAGGATATAACTTACTCTATCGTCAACTTATTCCTACCATTAACGGGGATGGATATTGGAATTCCATGGATGATCCGGAAATACGCCAATTAGTCCTTGATGAAATTACTAAAGCTAAACAGACTAAGCCTAGGTAAATAGTATCTATAGATAGTTTTTATAACCTGATTAAGCATTTTTGTTCTTATGGCAAACAATCATTCTCTGACTGAAAAATTACGTTCTAACCAAGAGACAGATAAATTTGAAATGGCCACGGAAATAGTACGGCTGTACCGGGAAAAGGATGTACCTGGATTTAAGGATCTGATAACTGCCTTTAAAGATTTTAAATTGCAAGCTCTGGCCGGACAAGGAAAATCAAAAGCGGAGGTTATCCAATGCGCGTATCGAAATATTGATATCGCTTCTTTCTATGCTGATTATGAACATAGTGGAAAATCTGTTTTTGAAGCAGAAGCAGAACAGCATAAACAACTCTATCATCTCTTGCCGATCGGACCGCTCCGAGCTTTTTATCATAACCTCAGCTCTTACTACTCGCCTCTGCAACTTCGCGGAAAGATGCGAACTCTGTTTGACAATGAAGTTTATTATCGAGATGATCCCCAGACTCCTGGGCAGTATAAAATAGAAGATGTTCAACGTCAATTAGTTCTTTTCCGTAAGTTCAACTCTCCTTCTGAGCAAGAAATTTTGAATATGGTTCCCGTCTCCGCAGTTCCTGATCCTATTGCTTCCAAGCAAGTCTTGCAAGAACTTCTCCCTGCTACAGCAGGAAAAAAATATCTACAGATTATTTTTGCAACAGTACCACTTTCCACCATCATTGAAGGTGTTTCATCTGGAAAAATAGAAGATGCTCAATGGTATCATGCTGCCGCCTCGACCAGTATTGCTGGAACTCCTTCCCTACTGCGCTACTTGTATAGTTTTGGAATTCCCTACCATTCCTGGTCTAATGGAAAAGAAATGAATAGTGAAATTAATAATGAAATACAAAAATTGCCAATTTCAAATGCAGAAGAAGTTTCGAGAATTATTGAATCGGCACGAACCGGTTTTAGCAATTATAAACGCTTCACTGATTTACCAGATGTATCTTTAGAAATACGCGCGAGGTATGTGCAAAAAGTGCTTCAGCACTTCCAAGAAAGAAAAGAAAAAAAAGAAATAGAGCAACTAGCCCAGCAGTATCTTAAAATGCTTCATGCTCCCTCTAAATTGAATAATTAACTTCGCCCCTAATACTGACTAATTTGTCTCACTTTTTAGCAAAGATTTAAATTGTATTTTATCTTATACTACTATATATGTATCATACGTCTCAGGGTGGATTAGAATATATTACTCAAAGTACTTCTAGTTATACTTCCTCTTCCCAACCATTTTATTCCATCACCGCAAATTCTGTTTCTTCATATCAGGATGGAATGTTTATTCCTTCACGAGATCTACCTTTTAACTATTCCTCCAACTCAGCAGAAAAATCTTTGCCCTATTCATTAAACCAGCAAAATTATACCTTTCATATTCCCACTGCAGAATATCATTTTGTACCTGATACTTTTCTGAAACCAGGAAAGGAAGGAGCGTTTGTTGGAAAAGCGGAAGAAGTGCGCGAATTTGTAGAAGAAGCGTTTGAAAAAATCTGTGATCAGAAATTTCCTACCAATATTAAAATAAGCATCCTTAATGGAGAGGAATTCAGGAAAATTGCTCCCTCACCTGGTACGATTGGTTTATCACTTAACCGTGGTCAGCAGGGATTGCTTTCAGAAATTTTTATTCTCAATGATACTGTAGGTCGAGTCATGCTTACTATTGGCCATGAATTAGGTCATGTCTTAACTCAAACTTTAGGCAATGCTCATGATGAAGAAGCCAAAGCTTATGCTTTCTCCTTACTATGGATAAAAACTATTCAGGAACACAATATTGCTAACCTTGGTGAAGCTATTATCACTGAACACCCGGCTGAAAACGGATTACACAATATTGCTTTTAGTTTTGTCCATCAATTATTATCGCAAGGAAAAGATGCAGCACAAATATATGAACAACTTATTTCTAGAGAATTAACTTTGCCCTTTCTCATACCATAAATGATTTTTATGTCTAAAATAATGTAATCGATCTTGGTCGATGGAAAGCAAGTCTTGAGCATTCTCGTAGATATTCTGATTAGCAATAATTAGTCTTTGTCGAATCTCGTCAAGATTATTTTTGGTGTAATCAACAACGATTTCTTCAAAGAAATATTTACCGAGCAACGCTCCATCTCGCAGAACTTTATCAAAAGAAACTTGCAACTTGGTTCGCCCTATAATCTCTTCCAACTCTACTGCTGAGGATTTGGAAAAACGTTGAAAAAAGGAAAGCCAGAAACTATTAAATCCTTTTAGTTCTTTCTTCATTTCTAATCGATGATTTTGTAATGTTCGTAAATAGATTTTATGTGCTTCTTCTTGTACAACCAGGTAATCCTGGATCTCCTCTTTGGCTAGCGAAGAAATACTATAATTGACCCCTACTCCATAAAAATTCAAGAACACTCCATGGTCATTATAGGTCACAATCTCTTGAACCCTGCCGCGTTTTTGACATTCTCCATTAAATTCTTCTAACGTCGCTTTAAATCGTTCTTCTAACTCTTCTCCATCCATTCTATCCTAAAAGTGAGATCACTATAAAAATATTCAGAAAAGATAATATATACCTAAACCATTTTCTATTAAAATGATCAGGCAATTATCCCTTACCTTTGGTTCTAAAACCAAGGCTGGGGAAATAGTGCTGTTGTTGCAAGGCGCCAAGAAAGTAGTTCGTCAGGGCTTTTATGGTTCTGAGCTCTTCAAGATAGAGCAATTCTGTCAAAAGAATAGTCTTTTCCTGATTAAATCAAATTTTAAAGTACTCTTTGCAGATGAAGGAGTGTATTCCAATAAAGGAGTCAGAATTCCCGAGAGCGATAAGCGTCCTGGTCTCTATTTTGTCTATATTTCAAAAGATGAACAGCAAGCCTGGCTGGCCAGCTATCACGAGTTAATGCAAAATCATAAAGATCTAGGGTTAGTATTAGAATATCCCAAATGCTGTGTAGATTTTTTTTGCAGAAATTTTAGTGCCCAGCAGAGTAACCCCGAACATGCTCCTACTAATCCCCATACTAATCTTTCTAAACGAGAACAGGATTTAGTTATCCTTTCTCATTTTCCTTGTAAGTCTGAATGCAAAGAGAGTATTACCTTGGGAGAAAAATATCTGCAGGCAATTTATAGTGTGGATAAAGAACGAGCCCGAGAATTACTTATACAGCTAAAGGTAGGCAAATAATCTTTCGTTCTCCATCATACTTTACCTTGAATCCTTTTTCTAAGACTAGTTCTCCATCAACTTGCGCAAATTTTTCTGAAGGAAGTTCCAGCAAACTGATATGGTTGTAAACCGCCTTAGAAAGCTTTTTGCCAGCGATAACCTGGTGAAGTTCCGGAATAATAGAAAATGGATTTCCGTAAGGAACAACCACTTGAAATTTTCCCTTTTCTTTTCGTGCTTCTGGAGTTGGTTTTGGGTTTAAGTTTCCTAATCCTAAGTTAGCTTCTTCATAACAGGAAAGATATAATCCTAAGGGCGCTTCGGGAAAAGATTGCGCTTCACCATCATAGCTGATCTCTCCATCGAGAGGCTTATGAAGCATATATTGCTCATCCGTATGTCTTCGTAATCCATTCAATAAGCGTAGCGCCGTTTTAGCCGCGCCCCACAATCCTCGTTCTTTTGATAAAATATCAAAAAGATCCGCTTCCTTTTTTCCGGTAATCTCTTTGTACTTTGCTTCATACTCTTCCTGCTTACAGTTAGGCAAGGCTTCTTCTAATTCCCGATACTGTTTAGCACTGTGTCCATAATACAGCCACAATAATTTTGGTATTAATCCAAAGCCGATGTTGAATCCTTTTTTACCGTTGATGTCTAAGGATGGGAAAGAGGTAGTGTAATATTTCAAAGTATCTGTACCGATAATTGCGACCATATGCTCAGCTAGTTTGACTGATGAATTGACTCTTCCCAATCCGACCGCGCGATGGATATTATTCATGGTCCCTTCCGGAAAGAAGGCATAGGTAGGGGTATAACTCCAGATATTTTCAATCAAGGTTCGAGTATGCATAACCGTGCCATCACCACCAACAATGCCCACAATCGTTTTTTCTGGTCCTTGCTCGAGAATAGAATGTTTATGCTCTTCAATACTTTTTTCTAATTGTGACAGGCTCTGGGTTATGATAAATTCTCCTTCTAATGCTCCTTTTCCTGAAGAAAAAATAGTGCTCAGTTTGCGAATCTTCTCCGGTGTTACATTCTTGCCATGAGGATTAGCGAAAATACGATACTTGTAAGACATGTCCGTTTCTAAGACAGTTACAATAAAAAGGTTGTGGATAATAAACCCTAAACTGCTTTTACTGTTTTCTTACTGTTCCCTCGTACCGAGCGGTAAAAGAAATAGGCTAATACTCCTACCGTGATAAGCGGAGATACCCAGACTGGAATATGCGCACCAAAACTTTCTGCTAACATAATTATGCCTAAAAATAAGACTGAATACATTGCTCCATTTTTCAAGAATTTATATTTTTTAATACGTTCAATGTTACTAGTAGTTAGTTTGCGCACCACCAATGCACCCAAACCATTTCCCAGCAAGATTAAAGGAATGGATAAAGTAAAGGCAAAAGCTCCTAAAACTGAATCTACTGAAAAAGTTGCATCAATAACTTCTAAATACAAAATTTTGCTGATATCACTCAAGCCTTCTTTCTTGTGCAGCAGTTCATGTTCTGCTTTTTCGGCATTTTCTTTAAAACCGTGGGTGATGAAAAATGCAGTTGATCCTAACACTGCTGAGAAAGCCATAAACATATTTTTGTGCAAGGCAAACCAGACAATGCTAGAGAGTATTACCGAAGCTACGGCAAAAAACCAAATAGCATGCTTGTGAAAGAACTTTTCAAAATGCAGCCCATACACCTTGGGCTCCATAAACAACCAATGGAAAAATAAAAGTACCAGGAACGTTCCCCCGCCTGCTAGGAGCAAGGGAGCAGATTGTTCGATTGCCTCGATCACTTTAGGATCAGAACTGAACGTCGCAGTCAATGAACCAATAAATCCTAGAGAGGGATTAGAAAACCAGATAATCATCCAGGGTAATAAACCTCGCACTACAAACACCGCAATTAACATTCCCCAAACTAAGAACCAGCGTTGTGCTTTCTTAGACATAGTCCTGAGCACTTCAGCATTAATGACTGCGTTATCAATACCACTTACTGTTTCGAATAAACAGAGGCCTATCACTACCAGAACTATTGAAACGATGTTGATAGGCATTATTAGTAGAAGGAAGATTTAGTTTTTAAAGGTTTTGAGAAGTCCTTCTCTATTCCCACAATCTTTTTAACTTCCAACCACTACTCAAATCTATTATGAACGCAAAATATCTTCCCTTAACTTTGCTTCTAGGTTGTAGTCCTGCAGCACCTACTAAAGTAGCAGCGCCAGTTCCACAACTCTCTCAACCCAATTGCAGTTCTCTCGATTTAACTCAGAAAGTTGGCTTCTCTACCGCTTTTACTATCGATGAGAAGAGATTTTGTTACGGCATTTCCGCCAAAGAAAACCATTATTATGATCGGATCACCAGATGCGATACTCAAGGAATGCCTCTTCCACAGCAAGGCATAATCAGTCGTGAATTCGCCGGTCCTAGAAAGGATGCTATGGAGCTGCTCTATATCCAAGAAATTGATGGGGATAACGTTAAATATATTCCTTTCTGGCGCGAACCTTCCGGTGAAGTGAGTACTGTCCCCACTCAGAGCGTACCGGAAAATATAGGCCAAGTCTTTCAGAAAGGGAGAAAGATGCTGGATGTTCTTAAAACTACTCCAGAAATCTGTCAACAGTTAACGGAATATAAATCATCTCAATAAATAGAACCTTCTATCGAAATCCTTATATAGCAGGATCAAATTTCTATTCTTAAGTGGTAAAATGGATTCAGAGAAAACTCTTGCTTCATTGTTAGGTGCAGATGCTTTTGCTGCCATACGGCATGAAAGTACTAGCAAACATCTAACTGCAATTCTAGATCAACAAGCTCAAGTTACTTTTTCAGATAAAACTGAGCATCAGGATTACCTTCAGTTTCGACAACAGTTAGCACAATCTGTTACTCTAGCAGCAATAGCTGGTGATTCACGTTTAGATAATTATGTTCATCAATGGAATGAATTACAGAAACAATATGCTCATAACGTGATCAAAGGCGTTAGCAGAGGTCTCGCAGAACAACAAGAATTTCTCGAAACATGCGATCAGGATTTGATCAAAGGTGAACCAGTTCGCCAAAAACATAATTTATTTCGTAATAAAAATCCTGTCGAATTAAGTTTTGCAGAAATCGAAGAACTAGTGAATTTAAAGAAAGAAATTGAAAGACTAGATGAAACTGCAAAAGAGCGAGAACGACTCTACCGCGCCATTGCCGGTGTTTCTCGAGTTGAACAAACTCTTACTACTCTTATTCAAAGTGGAAATCAATCAATTCATTACTTAATACCATCGGTGAATGAGGCTCAACAAAAATTAGGAGCAAATACTTACGATGGCCCTGTTTTTGAACCATTCCTCCTCTCCAATAGGACAGAAGTCAGGGATATCTTTATGCGTGAAGTAGTTTCTCCACATAAAGTTCCACTTGAACCTAAGACTACCTTACGAGTTGCGGAGATTCCTCCAATATTAACAGAGTTAGTTCAAGTCTATCAACATATTGCTGAACAAAATCCAGGAACACCGATCAGTCCTCGACAGGTTAGTGAAACCTTGAATTTAGAAGCTCTTGGTGTGAAAGGATTAGCTGGGTATCTTGACGATAACCCCGAAATATTTGGAGTTCAAAAACGAGATGCAGTTGGTTCCAGAAGCTTTATCCGCAAAGAATCTGGTGCGATAGTTGACCGCAATGCTTTTCTATCCTATATGATTGAAGGGAAATTACAACAACATGATCTCAAAGAAGTAAATGATTTCTATTTCCAAAAAACTCTTAGCCTTTTACGGGAAACTCCCCAAGCTTACCTTGGATTTAGCAAAGAAAATGTACATGATCTTGCCGCAAAACATCATTTTCCCGTCGGTAAAATATACATCTCTCGAAATCTCAAAGATATTGCTGAGGTCAAGCTTAAGGATCCAGCTTCAGAATCAGAAGGATATGTATTCAGAGAAGTAATTCCTACTCCTACTCAGGTCCAATATGCCCGAGAAGCAGTAAATCATTTTGGGAGAAGCAGGTTTGCAATTAAAGATCTGGTTACTAAAACTCGTGAATTACATCCACAATATAACGTCTCTCCTCGCGTAACCGAAAAAGTATTAGAATTAAATTGTAAAGATTGGGGATTGAAAGTTGTCGAAAATACGCCACCACGATACCAACTTGAAAATCAAACTACTTCCCAGGCTGCATCAGCAGCAAAACCTTCCACTGAAAGGTTAATGTAAATTTCTTTTTAAAATGCCATTTCCACCAAAAACTGCAGAATGGGCCGCAGAACTGGGAGAAACACTTTCTCCTATAATATCACTTTCAGCAGATGCAGACTTAGAAAAAATTCTTACTGACTTTATTCCTAATTCTGACGAAAGAAGCAAAGCAATTTCTTCACTTCCTCGCGGCGCATGGTTTTCAGCAAAAAAAGTAATTGCCGCTACTTTGTATTATGGATTGCATATTCGATATGGATTTGAAGAAGCCATAAAAACGGGAAACTGGACCCCCTGGCCAGATCAGTCTTCAGAAGTAAATTGTTACGGCCAATCCATTGCCACTTACCTAGTTGCACAAAATTGCGGCCTAAAACCAGAACTAATTGAGTTAGTTGGACTTCAGCAAGAAAAATCTATGCAACGTGGTGGGCATAGTCTAGTGGTTGTTGATGTTGGTAGAGAACGTCCAGAAAAATGGGTCATTGATCCGGCTATGCAAATGTATGGCCCAGTACAGATTGGGAATAATTCTATGGTAGTGGAAAATCTTGATGCTAACCAAAAGAAAACCCATCGAAATGATTATCGTACTAAACATTTTGATTTTATTTTGAAAATTATTAATAATCATGATGAAGCAATAATCTCCCATGTGGAACAGTTACGCGCTAATCCAGAAACAGTTCTCTATCCCGGACAACGTATGGGGATTCCGCTCATTGACGCTTGGCAAAGTGAAGAAGCTTTGGAAGCGCTCTGGTATTTGCGATTTATTCCAAATCATGATAAACATAATTCTCAAGATCGTGGCTATCTGGTCTCGCGGGTTGAAATTGAACGACCTGGAATTAAGAGTCGAGGATTAGAATATAAAATTAAAATTAATCAAGATAACAGTATCAGGGAAGAAAAAGTTACCGGCTATTATTGTAATGGTATGGCCTGGACTGATTTTGTCAATCCCATTCCCATGGTTGTTCTTACTCCCAGCGAATTGATTCCTCTTCTCGAGGGAATAGCTCAAATCCCACTTAAAGAACGTTCTGCATTTGAACACAAATTAATGAAAGAAAGCAATTCTGCAGATAATCCTGATATTAAAGCAGCACGCACTTCTTTCCAAACCTTGCAAGAATCAGAATATGGGAGAATAGTTTCTGCTATTTCTGCGGTCGAAGCATTGTATCAACATGGAAAAGGTTTGAAAGAAACGTATCTTACCGCTGAGGAAAGGCAGTTTGCTATTCAGAAATATAAAGGCACTGATCAATTATTTAACTACTATGCCAAAACAGCACAATTTCTTAAACAAAGCAGCAAAATGAAAGATCGTGTCGAAGGCCGTCTCCATGATCGTTCTCGAATGCTGCCTCCTAATAGGCAAGAAGATCCTAGAATGAAACGCTTCCTTGCTTTGGAAACAGAGGAGGAAAGACTACAGCATATCCTTGCCCATAAACCTAATTATATTGATGACGCTCTGGATAGAATTGTTTTTTATGATCGGCGAATTAAAGGAAAAGAAGCCCAGGTAGAAAGTATGGCTCGTTCCACCTTTAGTGATAATTATGATAATAGAGTATTTAGCGGTTATACTAGAATATTTGCTGAATTCTTAGGGCACTTTGCGGTCACCTTGCCACAACTTTGTTTGCAAGAATATAAACAAAAAATACTTGATAAATTACTGAATCAAATCTAATTCTATCATCATTAAATTAAGAAGAAATAAAAATAAAGATAATAAAAAAATTACATTAAAGCGTAAGGGCTGCTTAAAGAGACAGGATCCTTTGCTGCAGGTTGAGCTGCTCGAGGTAAGGTTTTGCTGCTGGTAATAATCATGGGCACAGCCATACCTTCTTCGTTCACTGCTATTGATCCTTCAGGTTGTCCATAGATCATAACCTGTGACCGTTGTTCATAGACAGTGCTTTTTACCTTTTTGGATTTAGTTGCAGCTCGTGTTTCTGCATCTTCTAAAGATTGCTTACTGACAGCTTCGGATACAATTGAAAATTTTCTTTGAATCCAGGACATTTCATCTTTAGGAAGATTAGTGTCGTTGACATATCCTGTTTTTGAATGTAGTACTTTGTAGTCTATTGATGTAGGATTAGCATTCACTCTATTCCCGTAGGTATTCTGTAATTCCCGAACTGCTTGGGTACTGTACTGTTCTAATTTTTCCTTGGAAAGGGATCTAACTACAACTGGAACAGTGAAGTAAGGTACTTCTGCAACTACTTCTAATTGTGCAGTAACATTTTCTGTATTAAAACTGCTTTTAGTTGCATTTACAACTGCATCGTCGAGGCTACTGGTACTAGTGCCACTGTATCCTACACTTGCTCGAGAATCATTTGCTGGTTGTAAAATAACAGCATATCGAAGATTTGTTAAACTAACATCACCCATTAATCCTGTTTTAGATCGCAACTCGCGTGACACTGCTGATTCTAACCCAGCACTAACTTCTTCTAACTTTCCTTGATAAGAAACCTTTAATTCCACATTGTCTTTTTGCATATTATAATCACCTAAGCGCAAGATAAATAAACCATTAATAAGCTTTTTGGTACTGGAGATCACTCAACAATACTTCAAACTATATATTCTATTGCTAATTTTTTGAGATTGTCTTTCTGCTGTTCTAATGATTTTAATGAAGCATTAAGAAGATAAGACTTATCTCCCACAAAATGATACATCTGTCTAATCTTCTCCTTCTTTTCATCATCTGAAACAGTTCTATATTCAAATACTTCTTTCAGTATCCAAGCTATCTTTTTACGCTTTAATTGTGTTGTTGTAGCTAAGACGCCGTTATTATAATGTATTCCCTGATCGTAGAGGAATTGGATATTTGCTTGTAGTGTTCTCGGCGAGATTGCTAATAGCTGTGGTTGTTTCAAAATTTTTTCTCCCCCAGAATTGTTATCTTTATCATCTCCTAGTAAGGATATATGATGTTGGTAATTTTGCTCAATAGTACTTGGGTTAAAGGCTAAGAGAGAAACATTTTTTCTTATTTTATCTTCAGACAATCCTACTTTTTTTAATACATTGTATATCTTCTGAATGTTTTCTGGTTTAAGGGTGAGGAGGCGGGGATGAGAGGCAATCTGATGGTCTTTCACACCAAGAGCAACCAAGCCTTGATATCGTTGTTCTATAACGTCTGGATTTCGTAATAATAATGACATTGAAAACGTATTGTATTTCAAACCTAGTACTGCTAAGCGTTGAAGATTTTTTTCCAGGGTTTCCGATTTCATTTCTAATACATTTGGAAGAGAGGTTATAATCTTAGCATCCAATCCCAGGGCAATTAATCGATGGTAGTTACTTTCAATTGTTTCAGGACTTCTTAACAATAACTCAGCAGAAGAGTAAATAGTTTTATTCTTTATTCCTAGAGCAGATAAGCGCTGATAGTTTCTTTCAATAGTTTCCGCAGTAGTGGTCAGGAAACGCGGTTGAGAGGCAATCTTTTTACTGCTTATGCCTAAACTTATTAAAGCATCATACCTTTTCTTTAAGGAAGTTGGATCGGAGTTAAATAACCAAGAATTTACTGCAATTTTTTTATCCGTTAAACCCATTCTTTTCAATTCTTCATGATTATTTTTGACGGTTTCTGGATTTCTGATAAGTAAGACCGGATTGGAGATAATTTTTTGTTCACTCAGGCCAAATTGTTTTAATTGTTCATAATTTTTCATTATAGTTTGAGGGGAAGTGTAAAGTAGACTCTTATAAACTCCAAAATATTTATTGCTTATTCCTAATTCTTTCAATGTGCTAATCGTTCTTTCCATAGTATTTATAGGTACAAGATTAGGTAATTTTCGTAAAATATTTTTGGCATTATCTTCCCCAATCTGTTCTGCCAGCCATTCTTCTCTTTTAGAAAGAATATATCTATTCATAAACACAATTAATTCTTTTTCAATTTCATCTTTTACTTTTCTTTTGTCAGCGCTTCCTTTTGTCCACGTTTCTACTAAATTCTCTAGTTGTTCTGGTTTAACTTCTCGAGCCAGATCAGTCATCAAATCTCCTCTTTCTTCAAAGAGTTCTTTTACAAAACGTTGATGTTTCTCAGTGACGGCTGAAATATATGTATCAACTAATTCTGAATTTCCAGTAGTAGTATCATAACTTTCTCCCTCTAAGTCAATCACTTCATCAATAATAGGAGCAGCAACTTTGTCAACTAATCTTCGTCCATGCTGGTCTTCCTTATCTGCGGAAATCCAAGATGTTTCAGACATTCTTTTTGTTTTCTTGATGGCTTTGGTTGGAGTTAATTCAGGTTCCAAAATCATTGTTCCAATTACACTAAGAAGTTCTTCTTTCTTGAGATAAAGATCTGTTTTAGTACAATATTCTTTTATTTTCTTTTCTAATTCTGAAATATCAACCATTACCTTTAACCAACAAGGCCGTCTTAAAGATTATTTTTAAACCTTTTGGAATATCTATTCCAACTCAATCCCTACCGGACAATGATCCGATCCCATTACTGCAGGAAGGATAAATGCTTTTTTCAAATTCTTACGTGCCTTTGGTGATACTAAAAAATAATCAATTCTCCAGCCAACATTGCGTGCTCGAGCATTAAACATTTGGCTCCAAAAAGAATAATGTCCTTTTTCCTTGACAAACTCACGAAAAGAGTCAATATATCCGGCATCAAATATCTTTTGTATTCCATCGATTTCTATTTGGGTATATCCCGCTGTTTTATTGTAATTGGATTTAGGATTAGCTAAATCAATCTCAGTATGGGCTACATTCAAATCGCCACAAATAATCACTGGCTTTTTCTTCTCCAGCTTTAGAACATAATTCAAAAAGAGGTCGTCCCATTCTTGTCGATATTTTAAGCGCACTAATTCTCGCCCCGAATTAGGTGTATACACATTCACCAGATAGAAATTCTCAAATTCCACTGTAATAATTCGTCCCTCTTCTTTGTGATTTTCCTTCCCGCCAAAATTGTACTGAACAGAAATCGGTTTTATTTTACTAAACACTGCCGTGCCCGCATAGCCTGGCCGCTCAGCCGAATTCCAAAAATGATGTTCATATTCAGTTAATTTTTGATCAACCTGATCTGGGTGTGCTTTGGTTTCCTGAATACATAAAACATCAGGATTTTCGGCCTTGACAAAATCAAGAAACCCTTTCTTCCATACCGCGCGAATTCCGTTCACGTTCCAAGATATTATTTTTACCATTCTTCTTCATCCAAATCTTCTGCTTCCATTCCCAATTCTTCTTCTAACTCCGGGCAAGTATAGCATCTGCCTTTAGGAGTTAAATACGATTTGCAGCAGGAAATATTAAATTTTCTTGGCAACAAGTCTGGGTCGGATAGTATTATGTTTTCCATATTCTGTAATTTCCTCGACGATTTCTTTCCAGGAATGCACTCGTTTGCTGTTCTTAGGAAGTTTTGCAGTTTGATTCCAAGGATATTGAAAATCTGCCAATAGGGTGTAAATTCCCTGTGAAGCGCAGTCCTGGACATGATTCAAGCTGTCATCAATCATTAAATCAATTTTCTTTTTTCTGCCCACTTCTGATTTTAATTGTTTAGCACCCTCACCATGCCATTGATTAGTAAGATTAATACTATGAAAACAGTCAGGAAAATGCTGCTGCAGCCATTGTTCAGTTTGGACTCGAATGATATGCGGTCGGGCGGTGATGATTGATAGCTGATGTTCTTCCGCTAATTTTGAAACTGCTTTTAATGAACCGGAAACTGGTTTTATCTTGTGAAAGAAATCGCTTTTAAAAAAATTCAATATCTTCTGTTTATTTTCTTGATGCGTTCCCCCAAATACATCTTCAAAGGAATATGAAAACATATCCTTCTTTTGCACTTTAGTATCATAGTTATGGTTATGATACTTCAGATAAGCTTCTAACAATTCTGCTAATACCTCATCCACATCCAGACCAATATTCATAATCAAAGAAAAAGAATGCCCTGATTAAATAGTTTGTGATAAAAAGCGCCGCGACCCGGACTTTCAATCCTTACACCTTAGTGTAGCAGGCAATTTGAACCGGGATATCCTTGCGGAAACAAGCTCTACGGTACTTCCTTGGAAGTGATTCCAGGCTTGCGCAGTACCGGGTTGTGCCATCGCGGCATAGGAGACAAAATCGGCCTTTAATTTATAAAAGCTTCTAAACTTAAGATTTAGAGAAGATAAAAAAAAATTAAATCTCTCTTACTCCTTTCTCATTTTCAGGAGCGAACATTTTGGCAATCTTCTGATCCCTCATAAGTTCTTCTTTCCAGGTAGTCCATTCACCAATGTTTAATCCTGCCCATTGTAAAGATTGCAGTAATCCTAACATGGAAGCATCTGCACTGGAAAATGTGTTGGTGAAGAATTTACTTGTTTTTAAGGTAGCTAATTTCGCTAACCGGTACGAAACTTCTTTTTGTAAATGAGCTTTTTGTTCTGTAGTATAGGTTATGGCCCGGTGAGTTGTGCCTGCTTGTTTCATTACTTCAGCGAGATTGTACTTCTCAACGTAGAAAGGACCCAAGTAGGAGCTAATTTTATCTACTGCCCAGATTATATTTAGAATTTTTGATTTATCCTGCCAGTTGCTTCCTAGCATTTTTAGGTTTGGGTATTGTTCATCAAGGTAGTGCATCGCATCAATACTCTCAGTAATGATTATCTGCCCATCCTGCAGTACGGGAATGGTTTCAGCAGGACTTAATTTTTGAAATTCTGCTGATCTCTTGGCTAAATTAACACTAACGTGCTCAAAATCAAGCCCTTTCTGTACTAAAGCAGCCCTTAGCCGAGCCACATGATGTCCCCGTATTCCGTATATAGTTATCATATTGTAATTCCTCCTGTTCTTAAGTAGGTAGAACTATAGCCTCTTTTTAAAGACTCGCAGCTTTTTATGCTACTCTAATTCCTAGCATCGTTAATTTTCATGCTCACAATCCTTAAATACTTCTTCCACTTACAACAAAGTATGATTACCCAAGACTTTGTCAAAGAGTTGGAGATGGCTTTATACCGTTCTTATGGTCGATCTAATACCAAAATAAAATCACGCAGTGAGCACCAACCTAATTTTGTTGGTGATACTACCTATAAAGAAGAAGTAGTAAAAGTATTTACTGATGTGCTGCTAGAACGCCGGCCAGTCTTAGAAAGTGAAATCCTTAAAGGCGGGCATAAAAATACCGCAGAAATGTTTAGCCGAGTCACTTCCATGGTCGAAAACAAGATTCGTTCTACCATGACCAGATCATCCTTATCCAATAAAGGATTCGATCAATCTTCCTTTGAAAAAATGGTACGGGATTTGAAAGTTGAAGTTCGCGACATTTTCTATAAAGGATATTTAGGCAGTTAAGGATGAAAAATCTTGAAGCAAAGATAGAAGAAAGAAAAAGAGAAGCAATTCAGAAAAAAATAGAATCAAAAGCTCAAGCCATAGCTGAATTTTTAGGATCAGGATATTCCTGTCACGATCCAAGAGAGGAAATATCTAGACATTTTAGGTTTCATCAGGACAAATTTCTAATTACAGATCAGTTTTGTTCGCTGCCAGAAAGAGGTACTGAATCCGGGATAGATGTCATTCATCTGGGCCACTTGGTTTACCAAAGTAGAAAGTATTATGTCGATCCGGAAGTTCGGATAACCTCTTACATTCCAGGGGAATGGGAAGCAGAGTTTAATCTTTTATATGAAAAATCGCAAAGAGTTCAAAATGGCGGAGAAACACGCCCTGAAGCACTAACAGAAGAAGTTCAATTAAGAGCCAGATGGGGATTGTAATCTAATTCTTGATTACTTCTTCATAGCCACAATCTAAACAGGCTTGATATTTCTTACCTTTATCTTCATAGATATCTATATGCATAGATTTACATCTCTTGCAAGAATACTTGTCATTTTCGGTAGCGGTGTGGACCATGATAAAAAGGATGGCGGTGGGGAGATTTGAACTCCCGACTTCCAGATTATGAGTCTGGCGCTATAGCCAGGCTAAGCTACACCGCCAAGTGTTGCTGTAACATTGCCTTTCGGTAAAAATAAGCTGGGCTTTATAAAAAGGTTTCTAATCGAAAGAAATGCAAGTATCTATTTAACAGTTATTTTATCCCATTCTGTGTTATATCTACCTCTACTATAAAGAGTAAGGTTTCCTTCTTCATCACGACAAAGCACTTGATATAATCCTGGATGTTCTAGCCTGATATCTTCTGTTTTATAACAGCCCTCTGGTTTAGTTAAGGTTACATTTTCACCTACAGCAGAAATTTCTCTTTTTTCACATCCTAATAATCCTACTAAACCCAAAACCATTAATTCTTTTCTCATTTTTCCACCCTTAGATTAATTTTAAATTCCAAATCAGAATTCTTTCTTTTAAATATTATGCTTTAATCTTCTCAATCGTATCAACGGTAATCCAGGCCGCCATCAAGCCATAGCCTTTCTTGTTTATTTGGAAAGGTTTAATCTTCTCTACCTTTTCTAAAAAAATCAGAGTACAGAAATTCTTATCCTTCACCTTCTCTAAATATGACATAGAAACTCCTAACTTCGGGCCATATTCTTCTAAAATATTCTTAATTTTACTTTCATTTAAGATATAAAAAAATAAAACTTTAACCACTCTCGCCTTAGCAGTTACCAACTCTCCCGACTCTTTGAAATAAATAACCTCTCCAGCAGAAATATTTTCATATGGCGTTTTCTTAAACTTATACCAGCGCGATTCAATAGTTTTCTCTCCGGAAAGAATTTTTGCTAGTAAATTGCTCTGCTTTGACAAAATTGCCAGATGCTCCATTATGTAAATGGTGTCAATAATCTTTATAAAAACTCTCTTCATCAACTGTCCATGTCATTTAATTTTTCTTTTAGAACTCCCGATAATACTCATGATCTAAAGCAATTAATAGATTTTCTCATCAAACAAGATCTAGGCTATCCAAACTATGAAGATTGGATACAACGAGCAGAACAGGAAATAAATCAAGGCTACAAAGTTCCCATCCTAGCTTTTAGTGAAGGAAAAATGGTTGGAGATATAATTTACCAACCGCACAAACAATTTCCTCGAATGAGGGAGATAAAAAATATTCGCGTCCATCCAGAATTACGTGGTCGAGCTTTTGCTCAATTCATGCTCCGGCAGGCCGAAGCAGAAAATAAAGATCAGTATGATGCGTTACTGGTAGATGCTCGTACTGATCAAAAAGATATCATTACTTTACTTCTACGAAATGGTTATCTTCCTCTGGGACAAAAAACCCTCTACGATTCAAATATGCTTGATGTGATTATGATCAAAACGTTAGATAACAGTTCTGAAAATCTATTGTATTCTGCAAAAAGGTTATTGTTAAAGTAAGTTAACTCGATGGACCTACTACTGCTTCCCCAACTGTAACTTCATTTTGTAAATTTTCTGGCAAATAGCTTACTAAATACTCATGGAATTTGAAAGTCGCCAGAGAAACTCCTTGATTTTCCTGCTGCCATTCTTGATACAAGCGAATGAACGTTCCTTTACCCTTACCCATAGATCTCTGAGTTAGAGGATCATAACTTAGCACATACCTCCCTCCATTAACATCACACATGCTCCGATCCATTTTAATCCAGTCTTGCACAAATGCAACATACTTCAGCGCAACTTCTCTCAGCAAAATTTCTTTATCTTCTATAGAGAGATGTTCTTTTGAAATAATTTCCGTTAAATCAACCATTTCTTGTAAACAATTTTCCCACTTCATCCACACTCATGCTTCCTGGATTCTTAATGATTGAATGCATGCTCCCACCGCCATCATTAAGATACCTAGGCATAATGTGAACATGCAAATGTGGCACTACTTGTCCAGCGGCAGAATTATGATTCCAACCTACATTAAATCCATCTGGAGATAAAACCTTCTGGATTTTATCCATACTCTTCCTCACCGCCACCATTAATTCCTGCAATTGTTTATCACTATAATCAAACACTGTCATCCCATGTGCTTTAGGAATGACTACGGTATGTCCTTTGCTATGTGGTTTTACATCTAAAAAAGCCAAAACTTTAGAATCTTCATAGACCTTGTAAGCAGGAATCTCGCCTTTACCAATTTTGCAGAAAATACAATTATCCATCTTCTTTATAGTGACAAGCTCCTTTATTTATTTTTCCTAAATGTATAGACAACATATCACTAAAATATATATTTCTCAGCCCATATTTAATTGATAGATGAAAAAAGGTCTCTATGCAGCATTTTTCTCTGTCCTCGTTAATGCCTGCGCTCCGCGCTATGCTCCCCCGCCTGATCTTCCTTCTTCAGTAAAACAAATCAGCAAGCCCCAAGAAGCTCAGCAATGGCTGGAAACCGTACTATCCTACAAACGTGACCCACTTTTGTACGGAGAACCTGATTTTTGGGCGCCTTGCGCTTTAACGTATCAACTTAAAGCCGGTGATTGTGAAGATTACGCTATCTGTGCAGCTGCTTTGTTAGAAGGAGATATTCAGCAGGGCTACTTTATTTATGTTGATAAACCTGAAGCATTTAAAGGAGAGGAAAAGGATAGTGCTCATGCCGTGTTTGCCTATCAGCTCAATGACCGCTGGGGTATAGTGAGCAATAATCTTTCTGAATTTCGTCAACCTCTTTATTCCAGTTTAGAAGGAGCCTTAAAAAATTCTCTAAGCTATCGCTACAGCAGATACATTATTTATGATTATTCTGGGGTGGATATGATCAATGGCAATAAAAGTTTAGAACCCCAGATGAAAGAAATAAGAGAAGGTTCATTAAAATAACACAACTTTTATATAAAAATAAACTCTTATTACCCTATGACTACCTTAGTAGTGCGCACTCAAGTTAAAGACATTTTGAAAGAATCAGGTTTAGGGTTAGACAACCTTTCTGCTGATTTTATGGACAAATTAGATCAGAAAGTAAAACTGCTTATTCTAGATGCTGCTAAGCGCGCTAAAGAAAACGGCCGAAGAACCATTATGGGTAAAGATGTTTGAGTTTTACGCGAAGCGTTACTTTTGATGAACCTTTTTGTAAAATACTTTTCTAATCTCTTCTTCTCATCCTTGGTGGTGGCGGCAAGGGCAATTCTCGTTCTGCTTCCTTAACCTCCTCTTCAACTTCTACCGCTTCTTTAGGTTCAGCAAATAGCAAAGTATGTTTAACTTCAGGAACAGGACCTTCTACTCCACCCTCTTCTGGCATCGCTTCAGGATAATGTTCATAGAATTCACGTAACTTCTCTTCAAAGGCTTTTATTCTTTCTTCAATCTGTCGTATCTCTGCTGGGGTCTTATTACCCAGCTCTTTAGTAATATTCAATTCTTGTTTAAGAGCTTCTAAACGCTTCTGAAGCATTTCTGCTTTCTTAGCCAGATCTGCATTTGTAGTTGGTAGCGGCGCGGCAATTTCTAAACTACTTAAAGCAACTTCACTGGGAATCTCTTTCCGAGCTAAATGCTCTCCTAATAAAAAAGAAAGGTGGTTTACTTTTTTTTCAAGGGCTAAATCTTCCACTGCCTTAAGTTTATTTTTTAAAATAGTGATCTGCTGCTTTAATGCGGCCACAGCGATTGATTCTTTATCCTTTTCTTTGCTTAATTTTTCTTCCACTTCTACTACTTTTTGTAGCTGATTTTCGAGCAGAATAACTTCTTTGCGTAAACTTAATCTGGGAACTTTTTTTTGTGACGATAAATATTTTATATCTTGAATTTTTTTGCTAATCCCCTCTCCTGAAAATGTTTTCCGCTCTTCTTTAGCAATGAGCGCTGCTTTGGAAAGCAATTGTATAGCTTTAAGAGAACTCATGGTCTGTTAAAATAAGCCAACTCTATTTTTTCTGTTTGCAGTAGGAGGTGGTGAGGGAAATCCTCCGGAATCCGCAGGCGGCATAGACAGGTCTAATCGCGGCGCAACTCGCCCCATGTTCGTAGGGCTTCCCATACTATGCTGTACGGGCATGGCTGGTTTGTTAGACATGGTTTGCCTGCCGCTCAATTCATCAATCCGATCAGATAAGGCTACCATACCTTTGGCAATAGTTTCATTCTGGTTAGCGATGGTATTTACTTTTTCAATTAAAGAGTGGAATATTCTAGAAAGATCTTCTTCTCGCATTTCCTTAAGTGCTTTTTCAAAAATGACATTCAGTTGATGTATCCCTTCTTTCATGCTCTCAATTTCAAGAATAAGCTCATGACTTTTAGTATCAGGTTGAGTCAACTTTTTTTTCAACGCTTCCACGTCATGTTTTAAATCTACAATAAGGCTATGGGGTAATTGTTCTTCCGGTTTATGAGTCATAGGATCACCTTCTTTAAAGCAGATTAACCTAATTTTCTATATAAATGTTTTGGCTACCTAAAATTCAGAATAAAGGTAATAAGAAATAAAAATCACAAACTTTAAGATAGTTGTAACGATATATCTCATCATGAACCAGCTAAAGAAAACACCCTGGGCACAACTTCCGACTTCCTATGGGACTTTTGAAATGAGTGGTTATAAAGATAATACTGGTGAGCATTTAGTCCTGAAAAAAGGAATCATCAAAGATAATATTCTGGTTCGAGTGCATTCTCAATGTCTGACCGGTGATGCTCTTACCTCCTTACGCTGCGATTGTGGAGAACAGTTAGAATTATCCTTGCACCAGATTGCTCGAGAAGGAGGAATTCTCCTCTATCTTCAACAGGAAGGGAGGGGTATCGGTTTATTCAACAAGATTAATGCTTATTATTATCAAGATCAGGGCCTTGATACCGTAGATGCTAATGCCAAACTTGGTTTTAAGGATGATCTCCGAGAATATGCTGTGGCGGCAGAGATCTTACAAGATCTGGGAACAAAATCAATTTGTTTGCTTACCAACAATCCCCGCAAAGTACTCGCCTTGCAACAAGCGGGTATAAAAATCACTCAAATACTTCCACTCTTAGTAAAACCTAATTCCGTTAATACTCAATATCTGGTCACTAAACAAACAAGGTTAGGGCATGATTTAAAATTAGAAAAAATTGAAATTAAAAAAATAAAATAAAAAGCCTAATACTTAGGTACAACCAAGTTAGGGTTAACCGGATTGATGGTGTTATTTACCGCAATAATTTGTGAATTCTGTACAGGTTGCACCACTGGTGTAGCGACAATCTTATTCAAGCTTTCTACCATGCTGGTCTTTTCAGCTTCTACTACTGGTAGATTTTGTACTGAAGGTAATAGAACAGCGGCGATAGAACTCTTCTCTGCTTCTTGAACCGGTAACACTTGCACCACGCTAACTAAATCCTTAACGATGTTAGTCTTGAGCGCATCTTCAGGAAGAGCTTGTACCATGTTTACTAAATTCTTTACTGCCGTGGTTTTACTTTTGTCTGCGGGTAGCTTTTGAACTTCTGGTATTAAATCTTTCACCAGATTTGCTTTAGCACTATCATCAGGCAAGAGAGCTACCACCGGAACTAACTTGTTCAGTACTTCTCCTTTATCTTTATTGTCCGGTAATTTTTGTACTACCTTGATAATATTTTTGATAAAGTCTGGCTGCTCTTCTACCGGAAGGATCTGAGAGATGTTTATCAGATCTTTAGTCAAGTTTAACTTTAATTTACCCTGGGGCAAAACCTGCACTTCAGTAATAAAACCGTTGACCACATCTGTTTTCTGTTTAGAAAGGTCTGCAGAGGAAGCTTGGATTGCTTCTATTAAGTCTTTAACTATTTCAGTTTTATCATTGTTTGCCGGTAATTTTTGCGCTTCCGAAGCAATAATTTTGATTAAAGCATCTTTATTATCGCTGGCAGGCATCACTTGTACGACCTTCATGAAATCTTTGACAACTGCGTTTTTACCTTCATTTGCAGGTAAATTTTGTACTTCATCCAAGATCTTTTTATTTACTTCTTGTTTTTTTGGACTTTCTGCCAGATTTTTTGCCTGATCAATAATATCTTGAATAAATGCAGGCTTATCCTTTTGCGGGAGATTGGGAACTTCTTTCAACAGTTGTTCTATGTTTGCTACATCCTTACTGTCTACAATTTTATTGTCTGCCGGAGGTGCTTCTTCCTGGACTAATTTCTTTGGTCCTTGTTTTTTTGCTTTTTCCAGAGCATCCAGAAACTCTTTAGCCTTATCGGCAATTTGCTTTAATTCTTCTGCCTTCTTTTTAGATTCTTCAACTTGCTTTTGCGCTTCATCTACTTTTTTCTGCAATTCTTGTACTTGCTCTGATTTTTTCTTTTCAGCTTCATCTAATTGTTTTTTTAAATCATCAAGCTGCTTTTGTAATTCATCTGCTTTTTTTTGTGCATTATCAGATTGTTGTTTTGATTCTTGCGCTTCTTTTTTAACTACATTGTCCAGAGCTTTCTGTAATCCCTCTTTAGCTGCTGCTGGAGCATCTGCAAGAACTTTTTGCAAGACTTCTGCTACTGCTTGCTGGCCATTTGCGCCTTTAAGATCTTTTAATTTCTTGACTGAATCGCTCACTCTTTGCGCAGTTTTTTCTATTACTTTTTGAATAGAAGGTTTGGCGGTCTCGGGAACTTGTTCCAAGACTTTTGTCAACACCGCTAAGTGCTTACTTACTTGTTCTGCAATTTTAGCAGTTTTCTCTTCATCATTTTCCGCATTTTTCTTTTGCTTATCTAATGCTTTTTCATATCTGTCCATAGCTTTGGCGAGTGCTTTTTCATCGCCCTTTTCCGCCATAGCCACTACTTCTGCTACCTTTTCATCCGTTACTGATTCCGGCGCTTGAAATGCATCAGAAATATCGTCCAGAAAATAGAATGGGCTATCAGGAGTCATGCCCGGATCGGCTAGTTCTCCTTTTGCAAATGCCACTGTGGATAGCAGCATAATCATCATAATTAATACACTTATTTGTTTTCTCATCGTAAAAAACCTCCTTGTGGATAAATAGTAAAAATTATTGTTACTATTATAGTAAATCCGATAAATCTTTCTCCTCTATTTATACTTTTCTTTTCTCATAAATGGTAAAAACTCAACATTAATATAATCGAATTGTTTTTTCTAAGAGATGATGGATGTCATTTTGATAGCCGTAGCTTTAGTAGTACTGCTCATTGCTTCCTACACCGATTTACGAACCAAGGAAGTTCCCGATTGGCTCAGTTACGGATTTATTTTTGCAACTTTAGGAATTCGCGGCTTGTATTCATTTCAGGATGGTTGGCAAATAATAGTGAGTGGATTACTCGGTTTTGCTGTCTTTTATCTTTTGGCTTTACTCTTTTATTATACTCACCAATGGGGTGGTGGTGACAGTAAATTATTAATGGGTATGGGTGCCGCTTTAGGGATCAGTTATCCTTTTACCCAAGCTAGTTTCACTCCACTCTGGTTTTTATTACTCTTATTATTCTCTGGCGCGGTTTATGGAATGTTCTGGCTGGGAGTTCTGGCGGTACAGAGAAGAAATTGTTTATTCCCTGAACTGCGTTCCTTACTCGGTAATCATAAGAAAGTCCATCTTAGCGTTGGTTTTGGCTCTCTTCTTTTTGTTGGCGCAGGTTTTTTTGTAAATTCTCTTTTATTCATCATCGTCTTGCTGGTTACCTTATACTATCTGCTGCTCTTCCTCGTCGCAGTGCAAAGTTGTTGTTTTATTAACGAAAAAGACACCCAGACTTTAACTGAAGGCGATTGGCTGGCAGATGAAGTGGTAGTTAAAGGAAAAGTAATCTTAAAGAAAAAAACCTTAACCCAGCATGATATTGAAAAATTACATACTCACAAAATTAGTTCAGTCTTAGTTAAAGAAGGCATTCCCTTTGTACCTAGCTTCTTGATTGCCTATTTGTTCTTATTATTTGGCAAAGAATGGATTTCCGTGCTTATGGGAAGATTGTGGGGGTAGAATATGCATTTTGAGCAGGAAGAATTTAAACTTAAATCTTATACTCAAAAATATCCTCATATACATTCATTTTTGGATTATTTTTTAATTTTTCTTCAAGGTTATCCCATATTACTTGCGTTTCAGTTTCCGTGATTCTTTCAGAACTAACAGCTAGAGTATACTGATCCCAATTAGTATCTTTAACATACATCATTGCAGGTAAATTTCTTCCATTGTAAACTTGTTCTATTGCTTTTTCAAGATCTTTAGCTTCTGGAATTTCTCCACAGCCCCAGATTAGAAATCTAAGTTTTATATCCTTCATTATACCTACAAAATTATTGATTTATATTTAAATTATCACTTAATGACTCCCCGAAAATGGCAACTATGTTTGGAAACCTTTAAATACCAAAAAGCTTTCTTTCCAATCTAGTTATTCAAACATACGTATCAAAAAGAGGTGTAGTGGATGAGATTTACTAAGAAAGGTTCTCTGAATATTTCCATTGAGGCTATTGTTATCATTGTCATTGCTTTTGTTGTTCTCGGTTTGGGGTTAGGCTTTGTAAAAGGCCTCTTCAAAGATATTTCTGGAACAACTCATGAAGTTCAAGCAAAGATCAAAGAGCAAATCCTGGAAGACATGCGTGTTTCCGGAAAAAAAGTTTCAGTAACGTCTCAAATCACCTTAGAACGAGGAAGTCAAGTTATTGAAAACGTGGGGATTGTCAATACTGGCTTAAGTGAAAAAACATTTGGCATTAAAATAAGTTTCATTAAGAAACAAAACGTAGATGGTTCTGCTGGTCCGGAAGGAACTGCAAATGATCCGCAAGAAATAGGTTTCTTTTACAATAATCTGGTGGAGAAGAAATTAACTCCTACTGCCGGAGATGTTTTATCCTTAACTATCTCTGCTAAGAGCAATGCTGCAGGAAATTATCTTTACAAAGTAGATGTCTACGCCGAAGATTCCAATGCACCTGGCGCTTGTGCTGCTGGCACGGTTGGAGCAGGCTGTGAATTATACGACACCCGTAGTTTCTTCGTCCGGGTAGCTTAGAGGTTGAAAAAAATGGTACAATCATCTGGAAAAAAACGTCTTTCAGCAATGCAAGAATTTGAAATCATGAAGTTAGTATTAGACAAATTCCTATGGTTAGGTTTTGTGGTCATGGGTTGGGGTATGTATGTGTCTTTGACCTCAGCTAAGATCACTGATGGAGTTTGGCACATGATTGCTGGAGCAGTCTTACTACTGCTGTTCTTGATCATCATTGTCAAAGAATACGAAATCGTACGATAATTATTTATTTTTTTACTCTTTTTATTCACACTTTACTTCTACTGAATCAACTTCAACTATATCTATAAGTCCTGAGGTCAGCTGCAAAGAACCAATATTTTGATTGCAGGGAATATTGGTTTGCATTTTTCCATTAAGATAGGCTGAAAGCACTCCTTGTTTTTTCTTTAATAAATATGTACTATCTGCTCCGGAATAGATCGTAAAATTCTTGCTTACATTCCCACAAACCAATTTGCCAATATTATTAACTGCATAAAAATCAATACCGTTTCCTAGAGATATGTTTCCGCCATCAACAATAGCGGTTAGGGTAACACTTTTATCGGCACAAGAAGTACCAAAACCTTTCTGGGCAGCAATTGAAGAACCTTGGTTCAAGCTAAGCCAACCACCATAAGCAATGATACCTTTGTCATTAATGATATTCCATTTATTAGTATTGAGTGAGGTTCCTTTGAAATAATCGCAGAACAATAAATTTCCACAGTCAGCCTTACTTTGATCGGTATCCTTAGCAGTACTGTTATTTCCATTTTGATTAGGTAGCGGATCATCTGCACATTTCCCGCCCACTTTGATCTCTAATGCAGTTATGGTAGTGGTGCCAATCAATCCATGCTGAGAAGGAATAAAAACATACATCTCTGCCACTGCTGATTCTGGGATATTATCTTTGACATATTGTACCCCTTTGTCAAATTTCTCCTCTGAAAAACCAAGAGTCTCTACAATACCCAGTTTTTTCATTAAATATGCACCAGGTTTCATTAGCGTTACCATATTTTCTCGATTTAAACATCCGGTATGGATCCAGTTAGCTTCTGCCCACGAAAGATACTTCTCTGCACCAGGTTGTGATTGTTCCTTGGCCGGTGTTGCTTTATTGTGGGCAATTTGCAGTGGAGATGGTGTCAAAGAGTAAAGATGTTCACTGTTATGCAAAGCAATATTCAACTGCGGTTGAAAGGCGGGATGAGCAATTAAAAAACCTTTAAAATCTGGATTATCAAAATAAACAACATTCGCATTGGCGATAGGAAAGTCTGAACCCGCAATAGTTACTTCCACTTCTACTTTTTCATCAGTTCCATCTTCATTAAAATAGGCTTTTCCTTTATTGTCAGTACTTGCTTCCGCTATTCCCACTCCACCTAAAGTAGTGATATTATTTTTATGGGTACAACTGGCGAGGTTAACCGCCGCAAACATTCCCATAGCTATTCTTTTTTCTAATGACATACTTCTCCCTTAACCATAAACGTAATAAAGTCCCAGTAGTAAAGTACAACTAAAACCTGAAAAAATTTTAAAGATTAGATTTATAAAGACTGTTTGGCTTGTAACTAGAGGATGAAAAAGAGACACTCTAATAGAGATACTAATACAGACACGAAAGGTGCTATTGGCCTCTCGGTAGAAACGTTAGTTATCATTATCATATCTTTAGTCATTCTTTCTGGTGGTATAACTCTGATCTATCAATTCATTCACGGCGCCGAGGATATCAAAGGACAGTTAGATCAAAAAACTCAAGATGAATTAGAACGTTTGTTAGTTGGGCAAGGAAATAAAGTTGCCCTTCCTCTTCATGTTGCTATCATCTCGCGAGGTGAAAGTCATGTCTTTGGTTTAGGAATACAAAATATTAATGATAATACTGAATCCTTCACGGTGAGCATCCATTTGAATAAGATAACTGATGAAAGCAAAAAAGATGTTACTGCTTCCATTGACCCGCAGAGTGTTGCCAGCTGGGCTTTATACAATTCTGCCCCTATCAGTGTTGAGAGTAACGCTAATAAGAAAGAAGCTATTCTTATTCAAGTGCCTAAGAGTGCTATCAAAGGAGAATATATCTTTGTAGCTGAAGTCTTGGACAGTAAGAATATTCGCTACGGCAATCCTCAGACTTTTATTGTGACAGTAGTGTAAGAAAACTATTCTTTATATTGCGTATTTAAATATTCAAACCGTTCTTTCAAAGTTTGAAAAAATAAAGTCTTTTCATTAAACCCAGCTAACACTATTTTAGCATTATACCATAAATTCCCGCCGGGAAGATGTAATCTTTCTTCGCAAAACATATTGACATCATTGGTGTAGGTAAGCACCGTTCCTTGCTCAGGGATTTCATATAATTGCATCAATCCCACTGCATATGAAAGCGGATATCCCATCTGCACTACCTTTTTTCCTTTATATTGGTCAATAATCTCTTCTAAATTAGTGCGTAACTGCTTAGTTTCTATCCCCGGCGGAAGATGGAGGGTAATAGTGTGCATACTAGTTCAAAACGAGAGAAATTGATAAATCTTAGTCATAAAAACTATATACTTATTTCACAGCCAGGACGATTAGGCTAAAAATTATTGAAGCAATTCTTGCAAAAACTTTGCCGGATCTTTCGCCTTAGGCACCGCATGGCCAATCAATACTCCTTTTGCACCAAGCTCTAACGCTTTTAGAATATCCTCTCGGGAACGAACCCCTGCTCCACATAATAATCTGGTTTTAGGACTGACCTTCTTAACGACTTGCGCTGCTTTGGCAATCACTTCTGGTTTGGCTTTGGTGACGGAAATATCGCCACCAATTAATTCAGCAGGTTCATAGGCAATATAATCAGGAGTAAATTTTGCCACTTTTTTAGTTTCTACGAGAGATGAGGCACAAACTACGGTAATCAGCTTTTGTTTTTTACATTCCGCAATAATCTTTTGTAATATAGATAGAGGAATTTTTCGCTCAGAATGATTGAGGATGGTACCTGTGACTTTGATTGCTTTCAATTCTTCTGGGGCAATTTTTCCGGTAAAAGCACCTAGGCCAGCCAGATCAGTATGTTGAGCAAATGCTTTCAAAGAAGTCTTTTCAGCAACTTCTTTAAGTGTTAATAGTGAAGGTGCAACTACAATCTCATATCTTTTTGATTTCACTTTTTCTAATTTTCTAGCTAAAAGTAAAGCACCCAGACCGGCCGCTTCCGGATAGGTTTTAAAATTAAGTAAGATGAGTGGTTTCATTTTAACATCGATTAAAATGTAACCTCAACATTTTTAATTTTGTTGGTTTCATTTTCGTTTTCTCTTTTTATGTTTCTTGAATTTGTTTAATCCTTTAAATAGAAAAAATACCATGATCACTACCAAAAGCACGGGTAGCAGAAATAAAATGAGACTGAATAACAAAATTAAGAAAGTAACAATGAGGATTAATATTATTAAAACCGCAATCCAAGTTTTAATTCCGGTTATCATGAACATTCTTGAAGTAATGTCCTAGAAGTATAAAAATCATTCCCAAAAATAAGCTCAACAGAAAGATATTGCGGCTAATGCTCATAAAAAAATCTATGGGAAAGGTCTGAATAATCGTTGAATCAGCTGCAAACTGCCAATTTCCTTGCGGAAAGAAAATACTATGAAACAGGGTAAAAATAGTATCAAAAAAGAGTACTGCCAGTCCAACGATAACAAGCATGCTGACGACTGAAACCTTTCCTCCATATTCACATAGTTGAGCAAGAAATTTCTTATTTTGCCCAAAGTAGGTAATCATCACTGTTACTAATAGCAGCAAAATATAAAATATATAATCAGCATAATTCATAACACGCTTAACATCTTGTAAATGAGAAACTTCTAAGGCGGTAAACTCTGGGGAGAGATTTTCTTTTCCTGCTAAAAAATGAAAGACCTTTTCTTGTGCCGTCGTAGTATGAGAAATATACAAAATGATTTTATATGATAACAGCACTAACAATAGTGGTAGTATCACACAAAAAAGTACTAACAGAATTTTATTCCTTTTTGTGTTTTTCATAAAACATAAAGAATATTTTTTCTACATTTTCTTGCGGATGAGCAAATTGACCATATCGACCTCGACCCTTGATACACCTTCTCCGTTCTTTTCGAAGCTTTTTTGATTCATCACAAGGGATAGAAGCCCAAGTCCAAGACAAGGAATTCCATATTTCCGTAAAATTCTTGTTCTTCACCGCTTCATCTACTACTTTCTGAGTTATTCCTTGTTTTTCCATCAAATATTTCGCTGCTTTATCTTGTTCTTCAGGAGTAAAACCAGTTTGAAACAATCCAGCATCATTCTTCAAGATCAGATATGTGCCATGCAGAAATTGATATCTTCCGGCTGCAGTAGTATAGACTTTTCTCCAGCGTACCGTAAATGGTGTTCCCTTTTCCGGCATTTCGCCAGTCTCAATTGGATGTTTTTTAAAATTAGTAAAGAGCATTCTTCCCGCCATCATATTATAATGGCAATCAGTTCCCTCTGCCCAGGCTATAGTATCGAGAAGAGCTCGGTATTCTGGACTCATAAAATCCTTCTTTTGATTGTCTACCCTTTGCTCACAAACATTTGCGGTAATAATCTTTTCTAGCGAGGGCACAGTTTGTTCTTCTTGTGGGCGATATTTATAATCAACATACCCAGTCGGAACCGAATATGGTTGAGAAACACAGGAATTCAATAAGAAACCGCCTAGCGCATACACTGCTTCTCTTTTATTCATCTACAATAGAAGAGGGAAGATGCTTATATAGATTTAGGAATATTTTAGTAATAACCTAAAACAATTCGATTCAAGAGCCTATCCAGAGGATCATTGGTAGAATTTTTAAAAAAATCCTTATTGACTAAAGATGGATCTATTGCTCGAGGTTTTGTTTCTTCCATCATAGAATAAGGCACTTCAATTTTTGCCGCCCGACTCATTCTTGCCTCTCTAATAACCAGTTGCAGTAATTCTTTATCAGCCATTTTATTTTTTATTAAAATCTGCTTCGAATTTTCCATTCTTAAGAGCACAAACCCATTTCTGAGGTTCACAATTATACTCTTCTACTACTTCGTTCCGCTTTAGAACAATAGTACCTAGGCTACCATCATACAGATTGTCAATGGTCTTCTGACTGCAGTCTTTCCCAAATCGTAATCGAAAAGGTTCTAATTGCTGATTGCAAATCTTTTCCTTTTGCTCTTCAGATAAAACAGTTTCATCTTTTTTGATAGCGTAGCTTTCAGTAGAATGTAGATTATAACCAATTACCGTTCCTACAGCTGCTCCAGCTAACAATAATACTAATCCATTTTTATTTTTCATTTTTATTCCTCTCTGGCATCTTAAAATTTGCTTTATACTTAGCATCAGTAGACCAGGATAAGATATCATGATAGATTTCTTCATCACAAGTCCAGTGTTCATATTCACAGCTGTACTTCATTACTACTGAATCTTGTTCATTCCAAACTTTGAACAGAGCGCCATGGTTTGGGCTTTTTGGCTTCTCACATTCTGCTTCAAATCTCTGTTGTAATGGAGCAAGCTTTTGTTCGCATACCGTTTCAGTTCTACAGGTGTTATAAATAGCCCCGCTAAACAGCACCGTGCCTATACCTAGTGCTGTTACGATATCTTGACCAATTGAATTTCTTTTTGTCATATTCTCCTCTTTTGAATAATGTCTTTTAGATAAGAATAGCCTTTATAAAACTTTCCAAGAAATAATCACTAGTAAGTAACAACTAATTATGGCCTTTAGCTATGATCCTTTGCAGCTGTTCAGAAATGAACTTCCCGGAAGCTTTCCCAGCCAGCCGTTTCATGGCCAAGCCCATTAAAGCGGGAAAAGGAGCACCTTTGTTCTCAGCGACAATTTTCAATAATTCCTTATGTATTTCTTCCGTGCCCAAGGTAGCATAGCGTTTTATATCAAATTTATCGGTAATCATATCTATAAGTACGTCAATGACAATATCCTTGTGAATCTTTCCTTCCGTTAAATACTTGAATAAATCCTTAAAATTCTCATCAGCTAATTTTTCCGGATCATGATGAAATTGACGTTTAATATCTAAGGGTACGGAAATAAGCGTTTCTGCTATAAAAGCTGGTTTTACTGATGAATATTGGGCTACTAAGTCTGCAAATAACTCAACTTTATCCGATTTAGCTACAAATTCAGCGAGGTCTTTACCTAGCCCAAAATCCTTCTGAAAGCGAGCCATTTTTTCTTCCAGTGTTTCCGGTAATTCTATCTCCTTTAAGCTAGGCCTAATCAAGGGAACGTCAGTTTCGGGATACATTCGCGCTGCTCCGGGAATAGGACGTAAATAGCTGGTTGTTCCATCAGCATTAGCTTTACGTACTTCTTCTGGGATTCCTCGTAATAACTGTTGCGCGCGTTCTTGTACCGCTCCTAATGCCAGTCGTGCTTTTCTCTCCTCATCCGCAACCAGTACAAAAGCATCATTTTTGCCACAAGCCAGCTTCTCCTTGACTGCAATAACTTCTGTTTCAGAAATACCATATTTTGGTAATTCATCAGAATGGAAAATACCACCCACACCAGCCTGAATTTTGGCCCGATCAGAAAACTCTGTTCCTATTCGTCGACCGGGTTGCACTTCTCTACCAATGTAACCTGCTAAACCAGGTAACTTTATTGCCAACACTTTTCCTTTTTTAGCCAGGGTATTTTTAATTAGATTTGCTTCAGAATTCATAAACAACTGAGTAACTTCAACCATATTCAACACAGATAACTTAACGTTCTTCAACTCCGCTTTAATCTTGAGCAACTCTTCCTGCCTCTTAACTTCCAACTCCACTAAGAGCGGCAACTGTCGTAAATCCTGTGCTCCTTTAATTTCAATTCGAGCCCCACCTTTAATAGAAACATTCACATCTTGACGAATTGTTCCTAAACCCCTTTTCACTCCCGGTAATGAGCGCAATAGCATCCCAATTTTCTTGGCTGTTTCCTGACATTGCTCTGGTGAAGTGATATCTGGAGCAGTACCTATTTCAACTAAAGGTATCCCTAGTCGGTCTAAAGAATACACTTTTTCTTCTGGACTTTCTCGAACAATTTTACAGGAATCTTCTTCAACAGAAATGTTAGTGATCCGTACCTCTCCGGTACTGGTTGAAATTTTTCCATTCCGCGCCGCTAAAGCGGTTCTCTGAAATCCGGAAGTGTTAGAACCATCAACAATCGTCTTCCGCATTACTTGCACTACCGGAAATACTTCTGCATCCACCATCTTGCAGAGTTGTAAGGCAGTATACAATGCTTCAGGATTGATTTCATGCGGTGGTTCACAATCACTTTCTACCAAACAAGTACTATCCTTATATCCTTGATAAACAAAATTCTTACCTTTCAACTGCTCTTGCTTTGCAGCTATGTCAACTTTTCCTTCCTCTCCGGCTACGGCACGTAATTTACGTTGGATCACAAAATCAGGTTGATCATCACGAATAAGAGTAGGACAATGACAGAATAACTTCTTGCCTTCTAATTGCTGGTGAATTTCCAGGCCGCATTTAAGACCGAGCTGAGAATAGTTCATAATGTCTAGCAAAGAATAGATATTTAAAAAAGTAACTCAACAAAATCATTTTTCCTTTCTAAAAGCTTCATATTCCGATCCAAAACTCTGGTAAAGCCAATTATAGATATTAACAAAATAAGGTTCTTTTCGTACTCTTAGTTCATCGATTAAATCAGGTAAATTATGACTTTTATACTTAGTATTTCTTTTAAAAATAGGAGCAGAAATGGTTATAGTTTCTTCATTTTTATGTTCTGCTTTGTATTTCTTCTGCATAAAATCAAGAAAATCATTATCGATAATTATTTCATTGTCCACAGTACAAAGTCACATCGTCAAGAGTAAAATTTTGTTGAGCAACTACCGAACCGAGATTTAAGTCTGTTTCCTTGATTGGTAGTTTAGTAACATTAGTACAAGTAGTTGATCCTGAAGGTTTGCCTTCTACATAAAGATCAAATAAAATTCCAGTTTTACGGACTTCAATGTTTTTGATATCTTTCAAATCAAAGTCCCCAAAAGTTTCAGGGATACCGTTGCATTCAAGGGTAATTTTATTGTTCTGACCATACATATGAGTAAAGGTAACGCCCGTTGATTCTGGGCTTGCATCCCGCAATGAAATATAATAGCTTCCCGGAATATCTGAAGTATTTGATTGTACCTTATATTTAACTGCAAAATCACTGTCGCAATTAGAAGGTAAAACAACTTTATTTTTTATTTTTAAAAGTGTATTACCAGTCATGATAAGACTTTCATTCACGACACTAGGAACACCATTAACAATATTCCAAAGGCAGACATCATTTTTAAAAGCATCATATAGCTGGCAACCTTGTTCCTGGCAATCAGCTATCAAATCTATCTTCGCCGGACAATTGTATTTATCTACACATGCTCCGTTTTCACATTTCTGAGTAGTCATGCATTGTTTGTATAAATCTTCTAATTGGTCACAGCTATTATTCCAATAAACATCACCTTGGAAACAATCTAGTTTTGCGTGAGGCATACATTGAGATACTTCTCCACCCATACCACCATTGCCACCTTGGCCAGCTCCACCATTACCGCCCTCGTTCATATAACTTGAATTTCCTTGTTGTTCTAGCGTAACTTCTGCTCTGCATCCTGCATAAACGAGTGCAGCAGTAACCACAGGGATTACTGTAGATAAAATTGTTTTTCCACTCTTTTGTACGATTGTTTCCAGTTTCATAATCTTTCAATTATGAGTAGGGTTTATAAATATTTCTACTTGTTTGTAACCCTACGGTGGTGACAAAAATGATTCTTCTCTGGCTCATGATAAAATTCATGAGTTTATAATTTGCGTCTTACCTGGTAGAGGCAAATATATAAACCATAAAGTTTTCTGAAAGTCAACGTAATGTACTTTACAAAAAAGAGCGAGGTAGCTGTTTTACTAGCAGTTCTGCTAGTTCTAATAGGTAGTTCTCTATTCTTTAGTAAAGGAGGAATAACTGGCGCAGTAACAGTCTATCCACAGGAACTTCATCCACAATCTACTACCTTAACAACTTGCGGTCAACTTAACATCAGCGGTGAGTCATACATACTAGCTAATGATCTTTCTGGTACGACAGCTAATTGTATTGATATTGTTGCTCCTGGTGTAACCTTGGATTGTAACAAAAAGATGATAACGTATAATCTTGCTGCAGGAACTACCGTAGCCATCAATGACACTGACGGCTTTGATAATGTTCACATCCTAAATTGTAACATCCGCGAAGCTGCAGGCAGATCACCGGGAGCAATATTTTTTGTAGGTGTAGATAATTCCAGCATTGAAAATAATAACATTACTGCCACTGGAACAGGTTCCAGTGGTATAGTCTTAGATGATTCATCAGGTAACTTGCTTATCAATAATTATGTTAATGTTACATCAGTTCAAGGTGTTTCTAGCATAATTATCAATGGTTCTTTGGCTACTGGAAATACTCTTATTAACAATAATATCAGCTCAGAAACTGCTTATGATATTTTTCATCAAAATACACGGCAAAATAGTTTAATCTATACCAATCCATTTGGCTCTATCATTTGGAATAAAACAAATATTACTACTGGTGTTGATCTTTCGGTAAGTATTAATGTTTTTCTCAACAACAACTCTATTGGTATACTTGATTTAGCCGCAGGCAGTAGCACTGCCATAGCTTATAACATTAATAGTACTGCCCAGATTGAAATTAGAAACTTAACGTATCAAAATACTCCTGATCTGCTCAAAAACAGCGTACGTTGTGACAATAGTACAAATGATGTCGGATTTGCTTGCAATATTACTTATTCTGCCAGCTTAGGGATACTATTTGCCAACGTTACCGGTTTCAGTAACTACACCACCCAAGAAAATGATCCGCCTCGGGTTACCATCCTCGCTCCTACTAATGGCAGTAATTATAGTTTCACCATCCAAGATTTTAATGCCAGCGTCGCTGATAACCACTCTTTTGTCGACACGGTTATTTTTGTATTTACGAACGGCAGCAACCCCTTCAATCTGACCGCCAGTAATAACAGTATTACTGCTCGATTATGGAACGTTACCGGAGTAAGTTCTACTCTTTTTTCAGAAGGTAATCATAGTTTTCGAGTCTATGCCAATGACTCGTATAAAAACGTCAACTATACCGAGACCATTAACTTTACTATTGATCGCAGCGCGCCTTTGGTGGCAACAAACCAGCCTGCCAGTGGCCAAACCGTAAGCGGAACCGCAGCCACTTTCAACGCCATTGTTTCTGATATGTTTACTCGGGTTGAAGCAGTTACCTTCCAGATAAGTAACGGCTCTACTCCTTTTAACCGTAGTGTAACTAATACCGGTTCTTTTAATATCTGGCAAGTAACCGGGGGTATCGACACGACAGCTATCACTAACGGACAAAATACCCTTACTATTTTTGCGAACGACACGGTAAGTAATGTCAACACTACCTTTAGCATCAACATTTTTGTGGATAACGCTGCCCCAACCGTGAATATTACCAATCCTCTTGCCAATACTAATTTTAGTACTGGAACAACTAACTTTAATGCCACTATTCGAAACGTAAGTACCATTACTGAAACTCAATTTAGTACCGTTACTTTTCAATTTAGCAATAGTACCGGGACACCTTTTAACCGTAGTGCTTCTAATACTTCAGGAACCTGGAACTTATCTTTAGATCTTACTACTCTCAGCGAAGGATCAACGGTGATGACCGTCTTTGCTAATGATACTAAAAATAATATGAATATGACGGTAAATGTTTCTTTTATCGTTGATCGAACTGCACCCTTGGTAAATTCGTTGTGGCTTAATTATAGTGGCCCAAGCCAGAATAATAATACGAATCATAGCCTTGCTATCATTCGCTTTAATGCTACGGTCAATGATACTTCTTTAAGCACCCAAGAAGTCCGCTTTGGATTCTATAATGGTAATGCCAGCGGATTTAATGTGAGCGGCTTTCATGATCAAGCCGGTGTCTGGAGTGCTAATATCAGTACAGCTTCCCTCAGTGATGGTACCTACACTGTTTTAATTTCAGCTAATGATACTCTTAATAACCTCAACAACACCATTGCTAATCTTACTTTTGTATCCGATCGCACTGCGCCTTTCATCAGTGCCTTCTGGTTTAATACCAGTAATGCCAGTAACTTTAGTAGTAGTTTAGTCAGTATTTTATATTTCAACGCTACCGTCAATGATACCACCTTAGGTGTACAGGAAGTGCGCTTCGGATTTTATAATGGAAATACTACGGGAGTTAATATCACTGGTATCAAAAATGCAGCAGGAGTTTGGACCGCCAATGTTACTGCATCAGCTTTAAGTGATGCTGTATACACGGTGATTCTCTCTGCTAATGATACTGTTGACAATAGAAATAATAGCATTGCTAACCTCAGCTTTACTTTGGACAGAACTGCTCCTATCGTGAGGGCCTTCTCGATGAATGCCAGTAACGCCAGTAACTTCAGTAGTAGTTTAGTCAGTATTTTATACTTTAACGCCACGGTAAATGATACAACCCTGGGCGTACAGGAAGTGCGCTTTGGATTTTACAATGGCAATGCTAGTGGAGTTAATATTACTGGGATGAAAAATGTTGCTGGTGTCTGGACTGCCAATGTTACTGCCTCAGCTTTGAGTGATGGTATTTATACTGTCATTCTTTCTGCTAATGATACTGTTGATAACAGAAATAATACCATTGCTAATCTTACTTTCACTTTAGATCGCACTCCTCCTACTGTTAGCATTACTTCACCAGCAGATGGTGCAACTTTGACCGGTACGCAATCTTTCAATGCTACCATACGTGATGCAATTATGGGAGTTAATGCAGTTATCTTCCAATTCTCCAATGGAACAACTCCATTTAATAGAACAGCAACTAATAGTTCCGGAAATTGGAATGTAACTATAGATACAACTACCCTAAAAGAAGGAGCGCTTACAGTTACTGTCTTTGCTAACGATACTCTTGGCAACATGAATAATTCCAATAGCATCTCAATTACTATAGACAATATCCCGGTTACTTCTTCTTCTAGTTCGGGAGCTTCCACATCTAGTGATAATAAACAGTCTCCTCCTACTCCCAAACCATCACCTCCTCCTCCGCAACCAGCTCCATCATTAGCAGAAACAGCCAATGCTTTAGAAACGTATAATGCCTTTCGTGATGGAGAAGCTTCCATGGAAATAAATTTCAAGGATAATGGTTTTCAAAATCTTCAGTCTTACACTTCCGAAGAAAATTATCTGTTAACCATTACCAACAATCTTAAGAAAAAAATAATACTTTCCGGAATATTAGCCGAAGAGCAGCTGCCTCTAGAAAATGAAGAAAATGCCCGTAAACTAATCACCGAAAAATTATCTTTACAAGGAAAAGTGGATGAAGCTGCAATAGAAAAAGAATTAGCTATTTTGAAATTATTACAAAATGTTAAAGTGTTAGAAGTTTATAAAACCAAAGAATCCCACTTCTTTCCTCTGGCCTTAACTGGTGCAGCTATTGCTTCCCTTCAACCCAGCGGTGAGCATATCCAAGCCACCCTTCTGAAAGATTTACTGCTTAATGCTGGGGAGTTAGAAGGAATAGAAGTTAACCCTGGACAAACCCTGCAGAAGGAAGTTAAAATTCGCCGTGGCTTAAGTCTAGAGAAAAAAAGACCGCCAAAAATAATCTTTTCTTCGCAAAACCTGGAGATTTTAAGCAAAGATCTCGACAGTATTGAAAAGATTGTTACCGGCACGGCCGTAGATGTTAATCCCCAAACCAAAAAATTAGATCTTTATATTGTCATTGCCCCGAAACCAGATGGTGGAAAGGAAACCTTTACCATGGAATTAAATATTAACTCTCCCAAGAGTAAATTACTTAATTCGCTGCCCTTGAAACTAAAGCTGCCTTTCATCTTTAGTGGTGATACTCAAAGTATCTATAGTGAATTATACGGCCCCTATACCATAGATCTTAGTCAAGGAGCTTTGCTGGCTACTCAATATGATGCTTCCTCTATACCTAGTGATTATGAAGTAGTGGGAAAAGTCTACTTGAAAGGAACGGATCTTATTGCGGAAAATCATTTTGATATAAAATCGCACTAAGATAGAAAAGCTTTTTAATCTAAAGAACATTAATCATATAAAAGGTGAAACATGTTAGCATTTGGCGTCGATATTCCCATTGTTGAAATTATTCTTATTTTTGGTGTAGTAGTATTCATTCTGCTAATCGAGTCAGTTATTATTATTGCTTTGTTAGTAAAGCAACTGCAAAAAACTAAAAACGTCGGTCTGCTGCTGGAAAGATTATCTCAAGTTTTACTAGAAATCAAAAAAGCAGAAATTGATGAATTAGATAAGTTACGAAGGAAGTAGAGTTAGTTTTCTTGAATCTTAAAGTTCTTTCCTATTTCTCTATCAATAAAAAGTGTTTTTACACCGCTTGCTTTCCAGAAATGAGTAAGAAATGCTATTGCTTTTTTCCTATCAAATGCTTTACAGCTATAAATATCAAGCTGTACATATTGTTCAACAGTCCAATAATGAAAAGAAATATGTGAAGTAACAATGCCCATAATTCCTGTCCACGCTTTTTGCTGACTAAACTTAAATTGTGGAGTAATTAATATTTTCATATCAACTTCTTTTAGTAAATCAAACATGAATTTTTTTAGTATTTCTTCGGCATTAAAATCTAAATCAGTTCTTCCAACTCGGGCTTGATAAATTAAATGATGATGAAGTATAGTCATGTTCTAAGATATAAACAGGAAATTAATAAACATTCTTACAATAAAATAGAAAATAAATAAAAAGAAAAACAAAAAGAAGAAAATCTACTTCTTAGCGCCAGGGGCAGCTTCTTTCTTCTCTTCAACTGGAGCAATTTCCTTGATGATCTGCTGCGGAATTCCTGCATCAACCATGGCTTTCTTAGCCTTCTTAGGATCTGCTTCAAACAGCTTGAGAATTTCTTTCGCTTTCGCTTCGAATTCTGCGCGACGTTTCTCGATGTCTTCCTGTAAGCGCTTCTTCTCTGCTTCCTGCTCGCGTCTTTCTTCTGCGGTAAGTTCAGTTTTACCTGAAGCAATTTCTTTGTCAAATTGTCCCGCGTTAATAGCTTGGATCGCGCCTGGAGCATCCATTCCTTCTACCATAATACCCATAGAATGGCAAGTTCCAACAATTTCTTTAATTTTAGATTTTAAAGTAGCTCCTAACAAAGAATCTTCTTTTGTTTTAGCAATTTTAATGATCTGCTCAATTTTAAGATCAGCAACCTTATCAGTTAAGGGATTTCCTGCTCCTTTTTCGATACCTGCTTCTCGCTTAATTAAAGCTGAAGCCGGTGGAGTACCAATTTCAATTGTAAAAGTCTTAGATTCAGTATCAACGATAACTTTAACAGGTACCTGCATGCCTTTAAGTTCAGCAGTCTTTTTGTTAATTTCCATTACTACTTGCCCGATGTTTAAGCCAGTCGGACCTAAAGCAGGACCTAATGGTGGAGCAGCAGTAGCCTTTCCACCTTCAACCATTGTTTCAACAACTTGTTTTGCCATTATTATTTCACCATTTAGATTGTAAGCGCGTAACTTTAAACCTGAAATGGGGGTTATTTATAAGGATTTTGATAGGAAATACTGAGTATGGTTATAAAAAAACGTAACCATCTAGTAATAATTTTCAAGAAATCTTATAAATAATCATTAATCCTATCTAAAAATGGCATTCAAAGCATGGAAAGGACCGGTTCTGGGATTTTTACTAGGTGCAGGTACGATAGGTGGTCTTTCATATTATGCTTTACGGGAAGTTTGTGATGATTATGAAGAAGATTCGATCAAATACCAGAAAGAAATAGGAGAATGCAAGCAAGAAATACAACATAATCTTTCTGAGCATGTAGCAAAAGCTGAGATAAGAGTACCCCGGCCTAATCGTGAATTTAACATTCCTCAGAACATTGCCTATGATAAAGCTCTCATCATGGCTTACGCCGGAAATATAAATAATCATGACTTCAAATTACCTATTCCTACTTCTGAATATTTTAGGTTTAAACAAATGCGTCATACTACAAGAGATAATGCGGCAGATTATGTCAACTGGGTTACCTATGACAATAAAATAATTAAGGGATTTGCTGAGGCGATGACCAAGAATGTTGCTCTTCCCGAAAATAAGGCACAAATATTGTTAGATTATGTACACCAACAAATGTATGATGTAAGCATTGAAGAAAAAGAAGATTATATACGATATCCTTTAGAAACTTTAGTAGAACGTAATGGAGATTGTGAAGATTTAGCCATATTAGGTGCAGCGTTAATGAAATCCGTCAATCTAGATGTTGCCTTAGTTTATTTTATACCCCGACCAGGAGATAAAGAGACCCATATGGCCTTAGCAGTTGCAGGAAATTTTTCAGGAAGTTATTTTAATGTAAATGGAAAAAAATATTTCTATACTGAAGCAACTGGCACTTTCTGGTTAAACAATCAATCAAAATCAAAGATAGGATCTATTCATCCCGACTTTGCATCCAGAAAAGCTGAAATTTACGTTATAAATTAATTAAAAAATACTTATATTTAGATAGTAAATAATTAAATAGTTCTACCTTTTCTACATCTTCATGTTTGCAAAAATGCCTGTTCTCTTCATTGGCCACGGTTCGCCGGAAAATGCTCTTGAAGATAATGAATTTACCCGCAATTGGAAAAAAGTTGCTACGCAAATTCCTAAACCAAAAGCTATTCTCTGCATTTCTGCACACTGGCTTAAGGAAGGTACGGCGGAAACGGCCATGAAACATCCACGTACTATTCATGATTTTTATGGATTTCCCCAGGAGTTGTATAAAGTACACTATCCTGCACCCGGATCGCTAGAATATGCAAAACTGATTAAGAATTCTGTCAAGACCGTTTCGGTAGAATTTGATCAGGAATGGGGTTTAGATCATGGCACTTGGTCAGTCTTAAAACACATGTATCCTAAGGCCGATATCCCCGTCTTACAACTTAGTTTGGATTATCAACTACCGTTAGAAAAATTATTTCAGATTGGTAAAGAACTTTCAGTTTTGCGCACGCAAGGTGTTTTAATCATCGGCAGTGGAAATCTAGTTCACAATCTAATGATGTTTCATCCTGATGCAAAACCCTATCCCTGGGCGGTTGACTTTGATACCTTTGTCAAGAAAAATATCCTAGATGGTAATTATGATCAGCTTATCAACTATAACCAGCATCCTGCGGCTATAAAAGCACATCCAACTAACGACCATTATTTACCTTTACTCTACGTTCTTGGAGCTGCAGGTAAAGAAAAAGCACAGTTCTTCAATGAAAAAATAGTCTATGGGTCTGTCTCCATGCGTTGTATTGCTTTTGGCATGGAAAAGTTGAAGTTGTAGATAGAGTAACCTTTATCTACCTAAAAATAATTCTAAGCTTATGGAAAAAGTATTGCTTCTCATCCTGGATGGCTGGGGCTATAGAGCAGAAAAAAGAGCCAATGCCATTCAGCAAGCTAAAACTCCAAATTTACATAAGCTCTGGAAACAATATCCACATGTTCTTCTCAAAGCTTCCGGTCCTGCGGTAGGACTTCCAGCAGGTTTCATGGGCAACTCTGAAGTTGGTCATTTAACTCTTGGTGCCGGAAGAGTGATGGATACTGATTTAGCACGCATCAATAAAGCTATTAAAAACAATTCTTTTTTCAAAAACAAAGCCTTGTTGGAAGCTATTCATCATTCTAAAAAAAATAAAACTAAATTACATTTAATGGGCTTGCTCAGCGATGCCGGAGTACATTCTCATCTTGATCATCTCTTTGCTTTACTAGAACTGGCCAAAGATCATGGTTTAAAAGAAGTGTATGTCCATGCTTTTCTCGACGGTCGAGATACGCCACCCAAATCTGCGAAAAAATATCTTACAAAATTGCAACAGAAAATGAAAGAAGTAGGTGTAGGTCAACTTGCAACTATGATGGGGCGCTTTTATGCCATGGATCGTGATAATCGCTGGAAACGTGAACACAAAGCGTATGAATGCATGGTAGATTGTATAGGTAGAAAAGGAATTACTGATCCGATAAAAGCCTTGAGGCATGCTTACAAAAAAGGAGAAACCGATGAGTTTGTGAAACCAACTATTCTCACTAACAAATGCGTAGTTGAAGAACATGACTCGGTTATTTTTTTTAACTTCCGTTCCGATCGCGCGCGCGAATTAACTCGAGCTTTCATCTGGGGAAAGTTCAAAGAATTTCAACGTAAAAAAATTATTGATTTGAAATTTATTTCTTTAACTCAATATGATTCCTTAGTTAAACATCCGGTTGCGTTTCCTCCGCTAATTCCAAAAAAAACCTTAGGAGAAATAATTTCTGATCAAGGTATTTCTCAAGTACGCATAGCCGAAACAGAAAAATGGGCCCATGTTACTTATTTCTTTAATGGCTTGTGTGAATGTGTTTTTCCTCACGAGAAACGCATTCATATTCAAAGTCCTAAGAGTGTGATGACCTACGATAAAAAACCGGAGATGAAAGTAAAAGAGATCACCAATGCGTTATTAAAAAATATTGGTGAACATGACTTCTTCGTGGTCAATTTTGCCAACGCCGACATGGTCGGACATACCGGAAATCTCAAAGCTGCCAGCAAAGCAGTAGAAGCAGTTGATAAACAAATCGGCAGAATCGCTAAGAATTTTCCAGGAATAATTTTTATCACTGCCGATCACGGTAACTGCGAAGAGATGGAAGGAAACTACATCACTTCACACACCATCAATAATGTTCCATTGATTGTAGTTGATACACAAAGTAAAATCAAGGCAAAAATAAAATTACAATCCGGCGGACTTGCAGATGTCGCGCCAACGATTTTAGAACTAATGAAAATTAAAAAACCAAAAGAAATGACCGGAAGAAGTCTAATCAATTAACTTAGTATCCGGAGCTTCTAAGGAAAGAATAGTTGTGCATTGCGCTGGCTGCGCATAAAGATTGATAAACAAACAGTCAGGTGATTTTTCTATGAGAGCAGAGTCGTTAGTAGCAATAAAAAATTGTAATCTTGAGCTGTATTTCTCAGATAATTGTTGTATTTTTCTAACAAAATACATTTTATTTTTATAATCTAGGTAAATAGTGGGTTCATCTAGGCACAAAATTAGTCCAGCATTATCCTGCACTTTCTCTACTCTTTCTTTATACGGACCTAAACTAAAATTTTTTTTAATCCTTCCTTCTGGCGAATGATCTTCTTGTTCCCACAATGGATTTACTCCTTCAATAAAAAAGCGTTCTATTTGGACAAAAGAAGCGTTGATCTTATCTAAAAGATCTTGTCCAGGACTACTTCTGTAACGGCTTGGTTTTGGTGGTGAAAATCCCATCTCTTGAAGCATTCTCTTTGTTTCAGGTCTATACTGATCATAAGGATTAACGATCTTATTTCCATGATAATGAGGGTTAAAATGCATATAGCGCTCTAAACCAAGCTCTAGCTGGCGTTGTGTTTCTTTGTTAAAAGGTAAAACAAATTCTTGCCAGTATAAAGGAGAAACCGAAGAATCTAATTTTAGATATTTTTGCAAATTCTCTGTTTCATGATATCGCTCAAAATCTATTGATGTAGCTAACATTCTCATAAAGGCAGTTTTTCCACTACCATTTGGACCTACCAGAAGAATAACATTAGCCTCCGTATTTAATTCTAAACCTTGAGGAAAATATTGTTCTAACCCAGAATATTGAGCATCTAATACTGTTATTTTCTTAATCATTTACTAACTCCTAATCATAGTCTGCAATTTTCTCTTCGGTTTTTCTTGCTCAAAATAATGTTCTAAAGAAATAAATTGTCCAATTTCCTTATTTATTTTTTCCAACTCTGGTAATCCTAGTTCTGTAAACATGATCATCTTATTTTGGTACGAAATTAATTTTTTCTGTCCTAATGTTTCTAAATTCTTATACAACGCACGTTCCTGCTTAGAAATTATTTTTGCAGCTAACAAGTGTTCAATGAAGGCAATCTTTGATGTTCGTACCTGTACCGGTTTTTCAACTAAAGGTTGGTTAAGCGCAGTATAAAAGTGCCCTAAAGCATACAGAATTAAACGCTGGGTTTTGGTAAGCTTCATGGTTTTATTTCAATAGATTCAGCAATATAAAAACCTAATTGCAGAAAACCTTAAAAACTCAAAAGGAATTATACAGTAAAAAGAAATAGGTGATGCTCATGAAATTAGTTCTTAACAAAAAACCAAAGAATGTAACAATTATTGAAGGATTTCCCGGCTTCGGGCTTATTGGAACCATTGCTATAGAATTTTTAATGGATCATTTAGAAACCGAAAAGATTGGCGTAATTGAAATGGATGAAGTTCCAGCCATGATTGCTATTCATCAAAATAAAGTAATTGAACCAGTTTCTTTACACTATAATAAAGAATATAATATGGTTCTGGTACACGCTATCAACATCGGAAAAAATACTGGCTGGAAATTGTCAGAAGTAGTTGAAGAATTAGCACAAGAACTTTCCGCTAAAGAAATAGTTTCATTAGAAGGGGTAGGAAGTCCTAATCCCGGAAATAAAGTTTTCTATTACAGCACTCAAGGAGGTGCAGTCAGCAAAAAATTATCTAGTGCCGCAAGTCCCTTAAGTGAGGGAATTGTCGTCGGCGTAACCGGAGCATTGTTAGCACGACAAATGAAGACACCAGTCATCGCTTTATTTGCGGAAGCACAAAGCGGCATGCCCGATAGTCGCGCAGCTGCAGAAATAATCAAAGCTTTAGATGCGTATACTGGCCTGAAAATAGATACCAAACCGTTATTGCAACAAGCTAAGATGTTCGAAGAAAAACTAAAAGGCATCGTCCAAAAGAGCGGCAAAGCAGAAGAACTGCAAGAAGAGAAACAAGATAATTATTTTGGTTAATTTTTTATTTTTTTTCTTAATTTATAATTCAATTTTTATATAATTAGGTTCTAGCCCGATAATTATGATAAAAATTGATAATATAATTTTAGGGTACGAACGTGAAATTATCCACTGGATCAAAGAACACTATAAAAAATTAGGTTATGATAAAATCATAAAATGTGATACTAGGGGTTTTCCTGACTTTATCATGGAAAAAGACGGTAAAGAGATCAGAGTTGAAGTTGAAATCTATTCAAAGTCGTTTTTGAAACATAAACATGGTATTAATAAAATTGATGAAATCCTTTGCATTGTTGATGATGCAAAATTACCTGTAAAAACAGTTGAGATCAAAGATTTGAGGCTCTGGTACCATTTAAGTGCTGATGAACGAGTTGATCTATTTATGGAATTACCAGATTCTCTCTTAATTAATCATAAGACTGGAGAACAAGTTTATCATTTTCAAGATGATTGGTTAAATTTATCAAAAGAAAGAGAGCAAGAAATCAGAAAAAATTTGCGCGAAACAGAATCTGTTTGGGCGAGATTCATGAAATAAAATATTTAAGCATCGATTAAAGATAAATAGAAAGAAGACCGCAGTTTAAAACTGAAATATGTTGCAAGGCCAGATAAAATTTTCTAGATTAAACCAAATATTTTACAATTAAACTATTTAATCTTAATCAATAAGTTTTATTCTTTAATCTGTACTGCACTTTATCAAACAACTCTTGTTCAATTAATGCTTTATGGCTGCCTTTATTTACTTCTCCTGCAAACTTTACTTCTCCTAAATATGATGTATTACTAAGCGCTTTTTTGAGGCCATTAACAGAAAAACCGTGCTTTTTTGCCAGTTTATTGAGGCTTAGGTCTCCCAATAGATATTCTTCGAAAATTTGGCGTACCTGTGTTGCACTTTCCGGATCAAATTCAAGGCTTTTTTCTATCATTTTATAGCCAAATGGTGGCTTGTTTACAAAGCCGCCTTCCTTGCTTTTACGCTGCATACCAAAGGTGGTTCTTTCGCCAATAATATTACGTTCAAATTCAGCAAAAGCAGATATAATGTGGAACATTAGTTTTCCGGAGGCAGAAGCAGTTTCAATCCTATCCTGGAGGGATACGAAATCAATGCCCCACTCTTTCAGTTTCTCGATAGTAAGAATCAAATCTTTTAAGCTCCGACTAAACCGATCTAATTTATAGATAAAAATGGAAGAGAATTTTTTATTTTCAGCATCGCTTAAAAGTTCCTGCATTGCCGGCCGGTGTTTAATATCTTTAGCGGATTTTCCTTCGTCCCGATACATTTTGTAGACGTCGTATCCCAATGCAGAACAATAGTTTTTGAGTGCATCCTCCTGCCCGGCCAGAGAAAATCCATGCAGGGCTTGATCTTCAGTAGAAACGCGAATATAGATGGCTGCTAAAGGCTTATTTTGTGCACTTTGGGTCAATTCAAACACCTCTTTGTTCACTTAGGGCTCCCTAAGTATATAAAATTTACCCTAAAACTAGGAAAACATCGCCGGACAGCTAGTTTTGATCAAAAAGGCCGGCCTCGAAAACAAAGATTTTTTTAATAAATTTTAAAACGGGCTTGCAAATTTTACGGATTCCTCTTTCTAAAACTTAATCATTTCGCTTAAAAGTTATTGAAAATAAACTTATGCCTTTTGATCGAAGTTATTTTTAGAAATTGATTTTTATTTCGATTTTCTCTTAATATCTTCTTACCAGGAATCTTTAATCTTCGCTTAAAATATTAATTTTGAAAAATACCCTATTTTTCCAGAAATTATATAATGTAAACCCTAATATTTAACATTATGCCTCAACTCCAAGAGCATTTACATAATATCTTACACCAGAACTATCGTATCAATAAAGGTTGTTTTATTCTTTTAATTCATGATCAGGATTGTGCCTTGGCAAAACTCTTAGGCGAAGCCTACAGTAAAGAAATTCAAAGTAATCCGCATCAGATAATTAATTTTCCCACGGTTGAGGAAGTTTTAGTAGAAGAGGCCGTGGCAAAACTACCAGCTCATTCTTTAGTCATTCTGGTGCAAAGCCTATCCTTTCGCATGACCAAGCATCGCCTGCGTGCTGATCTTTTCAGAGCCGGCCACATGGTAATCGAACATGCGCGCTTATCTCTCAACAGCGATGATGAAATAGAGCATTACGTTGATTCCTTACAGTATGATACACCGTACTATGTCCAGGCCAGCACCGCTATTGAAAAATTACTGCAGCAAAATACTCAATTACGTGTAGAATCAGGAGAGAATTTTACTTTGGAAGTTAATTCTGCTTTTGATAAACCACTCAAAAATACTGGCGACTTTTCCGATAATCCCATTGTCGCTGCCGGTTTTCCCATTGGCGAAATCTTTACCGAAGCTTCCGAACTAGACAAAATGAATGGCTCAGTGATGGTCTTCGGCTTTCCTACTTTAGAACATAAAACCCATTTCTGCGAGCCTTTTGAAGTACAAATTAAGAATGGCTGCGTAGTGAGCCACACTGGCCCGGCGCTCTTTGCAGACATATTGCAACGTATTTCCTCAGAAGAAGTTAATGCGGCCGTGCAAGTGCGAGAAATAGGCTTTGGATTGAATCGTGGCATTGGTTTCGAAAAAACATTACACGAACCTACATCCTTTGAACGTTTCGCGGGAATGCATTTTTCTCTAGGATTAAAACATGCCATGTATGCCAAGAAATTAGGTCGTAAAGTCTACCAGAAATACCATATTGATATCTTTTGCAAAGTGAACAATGTCTTTATTGGTAATACTCAGATTATGAAAGAAGGAAAGTATGTAATTTGAACAAAACCTTAATTCACAAATATTATAAATGTCTTTTTGGCACCATAAAATATGAGCAAAATTATCTACGAACCACGAACCATTAAACAAATTAGAAATTATGGAGCGATCCTCGTCAGAGGCGAAGTAGTTGATCCTAAATTTGTTAGTGTTGAAGGAAGTGTTGCCGCTTTCAAAGTTCAAGCTACACCGTACGAAGAATTAAATCAAACCCATATGACTAGAGAACGATGGGAAGAACTTCATGGAGCAGGCCTAGTTACTGGTTTCTTATACAATAATGATCTTCTTAAACCTCTCAAAAAAGAAGATAGTTTTTTGTATTTTTCAGCCAGATTGGCAGGAAGCGATGGGATGGGTGAATGTAGTGAGTTAGCCATGATCCTTGAAGCATCAAAAATTACCAATCATCATGTCCGCATGGAAGCAGAGATCCAAACCGGTGACGCTCCAAGAATATGGCTGCATAAAGTTAGCTTAACTAACAATTTCACCTACACCACGCATAATGGCTATAAAGCTAACAAATAATTTTCTTATTATCTTAAAATTTCTAATTGTCCATAAAACTCTGCAAGCTTAAATTGACAATATTTTCCTTAGCTTGTAATTCTTTAAAGCCCGGTTCTAAGCCTACAAACAGTTGGTTCTCAAAGAAAGATCTTCTAAAGGGAACACCTTTCTGAATCAATGAAGAAATACATTCAGGGATAATAGAGATAGAAAGTTCTGCTTTTTCCGCAATTTCTTGATAAGTTAACAATGATTCACCAGTATATAAAACTAAGAACACCTTGCGTTCCATTTGGTTTAATGGGGCAATAGTAGTTTTAGGCTTGGGCATGCCTAAATTTAATTGAGTTTGATCCAGTCGTTGAGAAATTTTCTCCATCTTAATTTCTAATTCTTGCAGGTAATCAAAAAGTGCTTGAATCTCTGCGGTGTTGTCATTAATGGCCGCAAGATGCTCTTCCAGCATTTTTTTCATATCAGTAAAGTCTTTCATCTCTAATGTATACCTCATCTCTACCACCCGCTCCCCAGCGTAGCAACAATACATTTCTTTAAATTTAAATAGCTTTCTATTTTGAGTCATACTGTTACTAAACAATAGTCATGCCAATTTTAGAAAAGCATTTAAAGGAGTTATTTTTCTTTGAACTGAAATTTTACCGTCGAGAAATCAAGAAAAATTCAAAACTCTTTCTTTTTGTCGTCTGAAAAATCTTATCAAAAAATAACAGTAAAAATGTAGCTAAATTAGATCAATGGAGGTAATTTTTCAAAATGTTTATGATTTGATAAAATGATAATTATTCTAATTTTCTGACGCTCCAGGTACAACAAAAATTTATAAACGAGTCTAATCTCTTGACCAGTATGGGATCAAAAGATATTACACGCGGTATGGGTGACTCTGCAGATGTTAATATAGACCGTCAAATTAACAATGAGCTTACAGAAATTGAAGTTAATATTCAAAGGTCCATAAAGCTAAGTTTATCACTTACAGCAAAGGATAAAAGCGACATTAATGATAAATTAGATAGTGTCAAAGATGGATTAGGTGTTGTTATAGGGGAAACACAAGCTGAGATTAGAAGTATACAAAAAAAATTAGAAAAAAAGATAGAAAATCTAGCAGGTTTACAAGCTATGGTAGCAACACTAATGGGTGAAGTTAAAAAGGAGAGTAATCCAGAGCTTATTATGTCTAAAGTGGAAAATCTAAGAAGAATTATCAAACAAAAACTTTAATTATTATTACTCATTCTAAAACTATATAAATAAGTTTGTTCTTACCTCTTATATGAGCTTAAAGACTACCAATGCATCTACTATTGTATCAGCTGTTAATCTTAGTCAAAGAATCAAAAAAGAATTAAATGATATTATTCCACTAATTGAAATTAAAACTAAAGGTGGTCTTACCGAAGCTGAAACGAAATTAAAGTTCTTGATTAAATTAATTGGACAGTTTAAACGTGATGAAATAAAATCTTTGCATAAAAGCGACCTAGTTGCTTTGGATATTCTATTTGAGAGTGTAGTTAACTTTGTAAGCAACTTTGAAGAGAAGTCGAATAATGAACGTATTGAGACAGCCCAATATTTATTAGTACTTGCTAAAAATACCTTTGGCTAGCAACATAAATCTTAAATACTTTCTAACTGTCTATTTCTTAAAAAGAGTGTTAAATGACTTCCATAGAAGAATTTAGAAATTATCTCCAAGGAGAAGGAAGAGCAGTATTCTCAAAAATAGAAACAGCTATTCGAAACCTTCCATTTGAAAAGCCAGAACTTCTTTTAGATTTACAAGCACTAGCTGCCCAAGAACTTAACAATCTTTATTTTGAAATGCTAGATTTCATTACCTGGCTGGAGCAGGAGCAGAAACAAGTAAAGTCAAAAACCATTCGTGTTCTTTTGGATGATCTAAGAAAAGATAGCGAAGTAGTACGTAATTTTCAGCATCACCTCTCTACCTACTCACCCCAAGCTGCGGTTTATAAAAACAGAGAATTGTTTGCTGGAATGCAGCACAATCTTATCAAAATAACCCGAAATCTGGCTGCAGAAATTGCCCAATATCTTGAAGAATTAGATTGGGTAGAAAAAGAACTGCTTAATAGTATCGTGATTATGAAAAGAATAGATAATTTTTTATTGCAAAGTGATGAAGTGCTGACAAAGGTAAAATTAAGAATTCAAGCCAGTACCCTGAGTACTTTCCCTGGCCAAAAATTAACTTTTACTTCTTCTCTGGAGTATTTTACAGATGAACTTAGAGACCATTATAAGCGTTTACAGAAACTGCGAAAAGTTTCCGCTTTGCCAAGAGTCTTAGCTAAACTGGAAATAGTGATGGAAAGTATTACTCAACTTCTTAGGATGATTAAAAAAACTAATACTTCTGAATGGAAAGATCCAGCCGCTTTTGAAGTATTCAAAAAGCGGCGCTTGGAAGAATTAGATGCAGTCATTAAGACTATTGCCATAATTGTTCAAGATCTACAGGATGCTCAAAAACAGATAGCCGCATAATCAACGTAAACATTTTAAATAAGAGAAGAGAAAAATTAAAGTATGATTCGCTCCAAACGAGATTTAGAAATAATCCTCAGCAAGCTGCCAGGCTTTGAAAATCCTTCTTTACAATTAGAACAATATCCTACTCCCAGCCATATCGCTGCCGAATGGGTCTGGAGCATGGCTATGAAAGGAGAAGTAGCAGGCAAGGTTATTGTTGATGCCGGTTGCGGTCCTGGCATACTGGGCATAGGCCTGCTTCTGCTGGGAGCCAGAAAAATCATTTTCATTGACAAGGATGCAGAAGCCATACGTATCTGCCGGCAAAATTATCAAAAAATACAAGATGAATATGAAATTGGCATGGCTGAGTTCATTACTCATGATTTCAGCTTATTTGATGCTGAAGCAGAGTTGGTAGTGCAAAATCCGCCTTTCGGCACCAAACAAGAACACGCTGACAAGAAATTCTTAGAAAAAGCCTTTGCTATCGCACCAATTGTTTATAGTATGCATAAATGGTCCACTCAGAAGTTTGTAGAAGCAATTGCGAAAGACTTTCATTTTACGATTACTGAAGTTTGGCGTTATGAGTTTCCTATCAAAGCCACTTTTGCCTTTCATGAAAAGCCTAAGCAGATGATTGACGTAGGTTTGTGGCGTATGAAAAAGGGATAGTATAGTAGTATATGCGCAATAATTAAGAGTTTGTAAATAGAAATTCTATCATGGAGAGCAATTCTGAATTCTTCAAAGGAATTGAAGCTACTTTTGTTAAGCATGCTATTAAGCCTCATTTAATTGCTCCTCTCTCTGCTCACATCATTACTCAACTTACTTCCATTCTTGAAGAACAAGACCAAGAAAAAAGTGAGGTAGGGGGAGCAATTCTTCAAGATCAACATGGTTTGGAACTAAAAGTAATCAAACCTCTCAAAGTAATTAATCTGGAAAAAGCCCTGGCTGAATTTAAAGAAGGTAAATATGATCATTCTGCTCTGCTTCTGAATTATCTTGCTGAAACTATAACCAACCAGAAAGCATACCACTCTGAAAAAAGTCGGGAAATCTTATTTTTAAATTATTTGCAAGAAGAAATTCAGCTAACCAGCACCAAAAGAAGCTCACTAGAAACAAGAAATGAAATTATTGAAGATTATCAACGATATATTTTGGGAACTTCCTATCCCGGAGAGCTGGAGGAGCTATTAGTAAACTCACCTTATTTTCGGGGGGTGTTTCATGTACATTATAATGGTTCGGAACCATCTCCAGCCGATATTAGCAATAACAAAAAACTTTCCATACCCAGTTTAGTACTATCAGCTACTCCAAAATATAAAGAAGAAGTGATAAAATTGTATCTTATCCATGCCGGCTCCTTTGAACTTCTGTACCAAGGTTTACTGCAATCTGTAAAGAAAGAATAAAGATTATATACTTCTTTTATTTTCTATCTGTAGGTGCATAGATGAAACTGACTATTGATACTCAAGTAGATACCTACGAAGATATCCGCAAAATTCTCCACATTCTTACTTCTATTCTAGAAAAGAAGGATTCTGATCTAACTACCTCTTCCTCAACCGCTTCCGCTGATACTACTAATTTAATGAGCATGTTTTCTGATACTCCGGCATCTAAAGGAAGCGGAACTGTAGAAACCAGTGGAAATCCTCCTGATTTCAGCTCCTTCTTGAGTTTAACTCAGAAAAAAGAACAGAAAGATAATGATGAAGGGCAGATTGAATATTATTAGTTATTTGCTATCTTTATCTCTCGTGGCACAATACCTTTTCCCAACAACAACGAAGCATAATACTTGTCCCTTGTTTTTTCCCAGCGTTCATAAATTTCTAAAGTCTTCTGCTCATCTAGCTGTGGTAAGTGTAAATCAGCAATGACTAAGTATAATTCATTGAATTTTTGTCCAACTTCCACAAAAGGAGTTTTTCCAGTTTGTCTGTAAGCACTTGAACCGACGGAAGAATAGTAATGAATATTGGCTTTTCCATGACGACGGAGGAAATCATAAAAATAGCCTACCAAAAACAAGCAATGGTCACCTAATTGCTGCTGTTGATTTCGCCGCTGCATGATGTTAGTTTCTTCGGTAATACGATGACACTGCATCGTCAAAGGCTCTAGCCAAATCCCCGCGTTTTGCTCTGGGAATAGTTTTATGGTCTCAGTAAACTTTGTTAGCATAGTGGTGAGATATTTCTTTATCTCGGACGATACCTCTAAACGGTGTCGAGCAACAGCAAGCTCAATATTTTGACTTACATAATTTTCCAATTCGGAAGCATTTTCAATCATTTTTCGATCCTCAAAAGATAAACAGTAATCCTACCGCAACCACGATCAGTAAACCAAACCCTGCTGCTACCATCCGGCTAAATCTGTGCTCGCCCAAAAAGAGCACAATGCCGGTCTTAGTAGCGATATTAGCAATAACTCCAATAATTACTCCTCTTGCTGCAGTTTCTAAAGGAAGAGAAGTTCCTGCCAGTTGAGATAGGGAAACGGTAATTGCATCTGTCTCTGCTAAGCCGGAAAGAAAACTGACCAAATAAACTCCATGCGAAGATAAATACACTTGCGCCAGTTTTAAGAAAGCTAAAACCAAGGCAAAAATACCGGCAAATTTCAGGGCTGGTTTTAATGTAAAGGGCGAGGCCAGTTCAATACTTTCACGAGCGGGGGAAGTACCTTTCCAGATGAAGTAAGAAAGACCAGCCGTAATTACAATTAAGACTATCAAGGTTGGCAGTACCTGTAGAAATAAAGCAGTATTCAGGACAAACATTTCTAATAACACTCGAGCAAACATCACTCCATTTGCTAAAATAACCCCTAACGCTAAAGCTTTATGTATTTTTTGCTGCTGCTTACTTCGTTGAGAAAAACTCAAGGTTACTGCGGTGCTGCTGGCTAAGCCGCCTAACATCGCCCCTAAAACCATGCCCTTCTCTCCCACCCATTTCATCAAAATATATCCTACAAAACTTATTCCGGAAATGAATACTACCATTAGCCAGAACAAAAAGGGATTAAAGATTTGATAAGGACCATACCCTTTATTGGGCAGAAAGGGCAATACTACAAAAGCAATCACTGCAAAGATCAACGTGCTACGCATCTCTTCCTTCTTTAAATGTTGAGCAAAGCCATGCAGCACTGAACGTGAGTAGAGAATGACTGTAATCACTACCGTCAAAACTACTGCTAATTGAACTTCACCAAAATAGGAAAGTACACCCATAAAAAAAGCTAAAAATCCAGCTACTTCTGAAGTAGCACCGTGATATTTCTTATTACCAGTAGAAAGCACAAAATAAGAGATAATAATTAAGAGACCCATCAGCAGAATTCCTACAATTAAAATCCAGGGATTGAGGATATTACCTAAAAAAGCAGACAATGCTCCAAACAGAGCGATTAAAGGAAAAGTTCTGATACCTGCATAATCATGAGCATGTTTTCTATATCGTGCATACTCTCGCTCTAATCCGATCAATGCTCCTAAAGCTAGCGCTAGCAGGAAATTACCTATGAGAGCAAAATCAGCCATTCATCACACCTTTTTCTCTAAGAGGGATTTTCGATTATATATATTTAGTGGTGCAATTAACTCACAAAAAAGGTTCTAAACCCCAACGTTTAGTCCAATAACTCAAGAACCTTCCGTAAACTCCACCGGTTAATGCGCCCACCGCAAAACCTAAAGCTAAAGCCTTGTATTTTTCTTCAGTAGAAGTTCCAACAACATTTAATAACAAAGCATAAGGAATCATCGCCGCTACACCAGTGATGGTATCTACCAATCCTTTCTTTAGCCCAGAACTTTTTGTATCCGCGCCAAATCTTTTTGCCCATTCTTTTTGCGATAAAGAATACAAATATCCTGTTGAAAGAGCTACCAAAACCCCAATGCTTCTTGATTCAAGCATTCGTTCAAACTTATTTGTTTGTTCCAGAGAAAGATATTCAGTACCCATCATGATCGGTGTATAAAAAAGAGCATTTGCTGAACCATGCACCACCATTTTCCGTAACCAGCTAGGCTCGGTAGGAGAATTGTTGGGATTACTTTCTGATAACCTTTCCTCCAAACTAGGTTTTTGCTCCATTAAGCTGATTTTTGAGCAAGTGCCTTTAATAATATTTCTCCTAAATTTATATAAAATCCTTCAATCTTTTGAAGAGTATGGAACAATACATCTTGCCAAAGGAATTAGACTTTGAACATCTGCGACTTTGTTTAGGCCATTACCAAGCTGAGCAACTTTTCATCAGGGATTGCGGCGGATTTGAGAACGGCAAATACTACGCCCACGGCCGTACTAAAGTTAATCAATCATTAGAGGATAAAACACTTGACTTCCATAAAAACGAAGCAGGATTGTATTTATCTATTGATACAAAAGAAGTCTTTCATTTCCCATTACAAGATTATGATCAGGAAAATAGTAAAGGCTTCTCGCTCGCTTATGAACGAATCGAAAAAGGAGGTGATTATGAAAGACCAATCATGTTACCGAGAGGAGTAAATCCCTATGATTCAAAACTTCCAGAGCCGCGTAAATCCATCTTACGACACGATCTTGATCACCATCTCTTAGAAATTACCTTCAAGGATAGAATTAATCTACGATTTCATTCTTGGTGGAAAAAACCCTACTGGAAATATTGGAAGATTGTAAAATAAGAGACTTATAACCTTTAACCTTAAATTGTAGCGATCAAGAATAATCTTTTCTTATCCTTTGCATAATGATTGATATACTGAAGATATCGATGAAGATTCTTCTTTCGCTCGACTAAAGCTACAGAATTAGCGGCTGGAGCGAGTGGATAAACCGTTCCTTGCCCATCGGTATAGGTAATTATTCCACCCCAATCAGAACTCCAATCACCGGTCAAATCAATAATGATATCAGTGCCTGATTTTTCTAGATATCGATCGTTTAAAATTTGATAATCCTTCCAAGTCAAGAGATAAGCATTAAAATTCACTTCTTCAATCTTCTTTTTAGTCACAAAAGAAATAAAGTCACAGAATTCTGGAGATGAAATCATAAAGCTGGAAACAGCGTAAGCATGATGCAGAACCACCGTATCTCTTTTAAAATGCAAAGAAGAAATCTTTTTTTGAAGTTCTTGGTAAAAAAATTTCGAAAAAAAATCTTTCAAAATTACTGCAGGAAAATCAGACTGAAGAAACGTTTTACGCACTTTCTGCTTGGTTTCCTCTCTTAGATAAATGCTATTTAATTCATCAATCTTTTTGTTAACCATAAAACCACCCGCTTAAGGTAATACGTTGGGTATCCATAAGGACTTCTTCTACAGTATGAAAAGAAAGTGGTGAGACTCCAAAAAATAGCAATGTTCCTACTCGAGGGGAAATTCTTTTGACTATTCTATCAGCATTTTTATTTTTAGATTCGTACAAAGCTAAAGCTCCACCATCGCTTTCATCAAGATCATTCAAATACAACATGAAAGCAATTTTTCTTCCTGACAATTGATCATCATGCGGCAGCAGAAAATTAGTATCCTGGTAAATTGAAGCAAATAAGTCAATTTTTCCATTCAATTTTAGCTTAGTTACTTTTTTCATAAATCTCAGCCAGGCTGGAGAAGAGAATATCGCAATAAATTCTTTTAGAACCGTATCATTCGTATATAATAAGTCAGCAGTCTGGGAGAATTGAAATAAATCAGATTGCTTGGGAGAAAATTCTTGTTCGCCTAAGGCTTGCAACAATAATATTATTTTTTCTTCAGAGATAAAATTAGCTAATTCCAAATAAGGAAAAGGTTTATTATTGGAAAAAGTAGTTTGCAATTTCTTAATGCTTTCTTCCAAAAGCAGTTCCGGTTTAATCCAATTATAGAGAGTCATTTTTGGTCCAATAGCCAGGATAATTTTTGTCAAAGATATAATAATCAAGAATATAAGCACAAAGGAAGACTGCTATTCCGGTCATGGCCGGGGCAATTTCATTTTTATGTGTGTCGTTAACAGAATAAAGCAAAGTGGCATCTGCTCCCAACCGCAATACTCCCCTCATGGCGGTCCGAAAATATCCCTGATCTCTATTACTCCTTTTTACTGCCCCTTCATCTAACGGTTCCAGAAACTTATTTATGTTGCCTATATCTTGAACCAGATCGTGAAGAGTTACTCTTCTTCCTACTTCCTTCAAGAGATTTATCATCAACCGATGTTCTTCAGAATATATAAAAATATATCGGGGATTTACACTGCTTCATGAAGAGCAGTTACCATTTCTGAAATAGTTCTATATCTGTCAGATATTTCATATTCACAAGCAGTTCTGATCACAGATAGAAAAGAAGAGGGTATCCTTTTATCCTTAGGGATTGTTTTTTTCCTATTACTTTCTTTTTTAAAGAGAAACCGATTGGTAAACAGTTCATACATTACTACTCCCAGCGAATAAATATCAGATGCAGCAGTTGGTCTACAAAGACCAGTAAGATTTTCTGGAGCCATGAGTTGGGGAGTTCCTGCACCCCATCGAGGTTCTGAAACTTCAGATAAACTTAATCCAAAATCAGATAATTTTGCGAGAGGATGGTAAGAGGATGAACCTCCAGCATAAGTAAGGAGAATATTTTCAGGCTTAATATCATTGTGGATCATGCCCACCGCATGAATATCGTCCAATGCAAAGCAGACTTGAATAGTAATTGCATAGACTTCTTTAGGAGTCAGTCCATTTTTATTTCCACATAAATTCATGACATCTCCTCCTTCCATGTACGGCATCACTAAATACATCTGTTCTGGATACGCTGCCAGAACTGGGACAATATGCTCATTATCCCCTTTTGAAAACATTTTCATAGAAGCCACAACTTCCCGAAAATATTCCTCCTCTCTTAAACTTTTTTTTACTATAACCTGTCTATCATTTTCCTGATCCAAACCACGATAAAGATCAGAAAGATTTGTTTTCCTTTCCAAATTAGTAATACTATATCGCGGATCTAATCCAGGAAGTTTGGGGGGCATTTTATTACTACTCTTACTCTTATTTTATAAATATAATCTCCGTAATTGAAGAATAGTTTTATATACCAAAAATAACCTCATCTTAAAATGGACTTCCAAAAATTAGCTGAATTATACCAAGAACTGGAAAAGACCTCTTCCGGCAATAAGATGCGGGAGATTCTGGCTGAATTTTTTAAGAAAGTACCTGAAGATGATCTTGCGGTTATTTCGTACCTCACTCTGGGACAAATTGCCTCTGACTATGAGGGGGTGGTTCTGGGAATAGCTGAAAAATCTGCGCTCAAAGCGGTTGCTAAAGCATCTGGCCTGGATGAATCTAAAGTCAAGAAAACGATGCAAGAAACCGGTGATGCCGGTCTAACTGCCGAAAAATTACTACAGAAAAAACCGCAAACTCTCGTTCCCATGGGAAAGTTAACAGTCAAAGAACTGTTTGAAAAATTACATAAAATTACCCAGACTACCGGAACAGGATCGCAGGAAGAAAAAATAAACATTCTCGTCAATCTGCTGCAAAAATCATCTCCGCAAGGCGCTAAATACATTATCAGAATTGCCCTGGGAACTTTACGCATGGGTGCAGGTGACATGACCGTGCTGGATGCTTTAGCCATAGCCTATACTGGTGACAAAAAAAATAAAGAACTTTTGGAGAAAGCGTACAATATCTGTCCCGATGTAGGTATTATTGCTGAAACCTTAGCAAAAAAAGGAATAAAGGGTATTGAAAAAATTGATGTGCACGTCGGCAGACCCATAAAAATGATGTTAGCGCAGCGAGTAGAAGATTTAGAAGAAGTGCCCAAAAAAATTTCCGGAAAATTGGCAGTAGAAGCAAAATATGACGGCGAAAGAATGCAGGTGCATAAAAGCAAGGAAGGTATTACCATTTTCTCCCGAAGCATGGAAAATATTACTCAGCAATATCCTGATGTGGTAAATTATCTATTGGAGCATGTGACTGGAAAAGAATTTGTGATCGAAGGAGAAATCGTGGCTATTGACCAAGATGGAAAACCACTCCATTTCCAGATTTTAATGCAGCGCAAACGCAAAACGGATATCGAAGACTATACCAAAAAAGTCCCGGTGCAATTAAAATTATTTGACTTACTGTATTATAACGGAAAATCATTTTTACATGAATCGTATGAAAAAAGAACTGAACAATTAGCTAAGATTGTTAGCAAAGGAAAAAATATAACCCTAGCTGATCGCATCATTACTGATGATCTAGAAGAAGTCAATAAATTCTTTCAAAAGATGCTCAAGGAAAAACAAGAGGGTATTATGATCAAAGGAATGGAATCAGAATATCAAGCCGGGACGCGAGGCTGGAACTGGATCAAATGGAAAAAAGAATATGCTAGCGAAATGACTGACACCTTTGATTTAGTTATCGTAGGCGCATTCCATGGCAAAGGAAAACGTTCCGGAGCGTATGGAGCCTTGCTTTGCGCCTGTTACAATGAAAAGAATGATACCTTTGAAACCATTACTAAATTAGGAACCGGATTAACCGACGAAGTTCTGACGGAACTTCCTAAAAAGCTACAAAAATATCAAGTTGAGCATAAACCAGCTCGAGTAGTGATCAGTGATATCAAACCAGAAGTGTGGTTCGAACCGGCCCTGGTAGTTGAAGTTTTGGCTGCAGAAATTACCAAAAGTCCCAGCCATGCGCTAGGCTTAGCCTTACGCTTTCCTCGTTTCATAAAATTTAGAGAAGACAAGAAAGCTGAACAGGCTACCACCAGCAAAGAAATTCAACAGATGTTTAAAAAAAAGTAATTAAAGCTAGAATTTTTATTCACTACTTAACTATTTCTTCTAATTTAGAATCTTTACAAACACTTTTACCAAACTGAATGTCTTTAATTGATTCCTCTGTCACATTAAATGTTACAACATCTTGCGCTCCATCATGATTAATATCAAGAGAACAAATCATTTCATCTTTATTTTTGACTACACAAAGATCAGGATCACCATTTCCATCAAAATCCTTGAAAACATATGCTGATTTATGTTCGCTAGTTGCTCTTTCATATCCTCTTTTGTTGCCAACATATAAGCCTCCCAGCAGGCCGGCATTTCCAGCAATAAATGAACCAACCATTCCCCCCACCACATACTTCCACCAATGTGACATGAGAATTAAATGTATTCTACAGTATATAATACTGAAGTAAATAAAGTAAATAGGGTATATAGGAAAAAAGTTATAAAAATGAGAAGTTGAACTAAGTAATCAAAATCAGTTTAAATTTAATCTAAAAGAATCAAAGCTCATCCAAAGTAAGTTACTTTTTCATGGATTTCTTTGGCTCGAGCAGTAGTAAAGTATTCTTCCAAATGTTTATAGACTTCTTCAATTTCTTTATCCACTGAAGGCTTAACCACATCCAGGGCTTTAAGGAAGTGTTCCATTTTTACTTGTTTAACGTTCAAATCTTCCCGCAGTGCAATCATCGCTGCTTCTCGGCAGACACCTTCAATATCGGCACCTACGTAGCCTTCTGTCTTTTCTGCCAATTCCGTGATATCAAAATTCTTAGCCTTAGGCATCGCTTCGGTATAAATTTGAAAGATCTTCTTACGTCCTGCTACATCCGGAATCGGGGTTAAAATAATACGATCAAATCGTCCCTGTCGCAATAAAGCAGGGTCAACAATGTCCGGCCTATTGGTAGCGGCTACAATAACTACATCATTTAAGGTTTCCAGACCATCCATTTCCGTCAACATCTGATTTACTACTCTTTCTGTATTGTGATTATCTCCGCCACCAGAACTTCGCCTTGGAACTAAAGCATCAATCTCGTCAAAGAATAAAATTGTTGGCGCAGTCTGTCGTGCTTTTCTAAAAATCTCACGTACTGCTTTTTCACTCTCACCCACCCATTTACTTAACAAGCTTGGCCCATTGACTAAAATAAAATTTGCTTCACTTTCTTTCGCAATAGCTTTTGCCAACAAGGTCTTCCCAGTTCCTGGAGGTCCATATAATAAAATTCCCCGTGGCGGGCGAATGCCTAAGCGCTTGAACACTTCTGGTTTCTTCAGCGGCCATTCCACTGCTTCCCGTAACTTTCCTTTTATTTCTTCTAAGCCGCCGATATCTTCCCAGCTTACATCAGGGATTTCTACTAATACTTCGCGCATGGCGCTCGGTCGAACCACCTTGAGCGCTTCCATAAAATCTTCTTGAGTAACCATCAATTTTTCTAAAATTTCTTTGGGAATAGGCTGATCTTCTTCAATACCTTCCACTTTTAAGTCTGGCAAGATTCTTCGTAAGACAATCATCGCCGCTTCCTTCGCTAAAGAATTCAAATCTGCACCAACAAAACCGTGCGTTACCCGAGCCAGTTCTTCTAAAATAACATTTTTTGCTAAAGGCATATTTCGGGTATGAATCTTCAAAATATCCAATCTTCCGCGTCGATCAGGAACTCGAATTTCAATTTCACGATCAAATCGTCCCGGCCGGCGCAAAGCCCCATCCAATTGGTTAGGGATATTAGTCGCAGCAATAACAATAACTTTACCGCGACTCTTCAAACCATCCATCAAACCCAGTAATTGAGCAACCACGCGCTTTTCGACATCGCCTTTGGTTTCTTCTCTCTTGGTAGCGATAGCATCAATTTCATCAAAGAAAATAATGGAAGGTGCATTTTGTTCTGCTTCTTCAAACTTCTTACGTAAATTAGCTTCTGATTCACCATAAAATTTAGAGATTACTTCCGGACCATTAATCAAAATGAAATGTGAATTCGTTTCTGAGGCTACCGCTTTAGCCAGCAATGTTTTCCCAGTTCCCGGCGGGCCATGTAACAACACTCCTTTGGGTGGTTCAATACCCAGCTTTTGGAAAATTTCTGGATGCTTCAAAGGCAATTCAATCATTTCTCGAACTTTTTTTATCTCCTCACCTAAACCGCCAATATCTTCGTAGTTAATTCCTAAGCCGATACTTTCTTCTTCTATACTTTCAACTGCTTTAGGATTAAATTCAACCTCAGTATCTTGAGTAACCACCACAATATCTTTTTTAGGATTGGTATCCGCTACAATAAATTTGAGTGCTCCAAAACCATATCCGGCAAAATGAGATTCCATCATGGTAAAAATATCATTCACATCATTATCAGAAAAAGGATGGGTTCTACGCCGTGACCGGCCTAAGGAAACTATATCACCTTTCACCAACGCTTTTCCTAAAAGACCTTGTTTAAACAATTCAGAAGAGGCTTTAATCATTACTCCTTTGTTAACCGGAGCGATAGACACTTTTTGAGCTGGCTTAACTTCTGCTTTTCGTACCGTTACTAACTCGCCAATGGAAGTGCGAGCATTTTTACGGACATTCCCATCCATGCGCACAATGTTTAATCCGATATCGCCGGGATAAGCTCGATCTACGATGGCCGCCGTTTTTCGTTCTCCTACAATTTCAACTACATCACCGGGATTGACATCTATCTGCTTCATGTAATTAGAATCAATCTTGACGATGCCCTTATTGACATCATCCTGTACTGCTTCCATTACTTTTAGTTTTATTTCTTCAGCCATGGTTTAGTAAGATTCCTGCTTATTAAGTAAATAGTTTACAATTATTTACAATTAAATAGTCACAACTTTTTTACCCTATCCTCCCTCACACTTTCTGTGTAGCCTTCATTTTAAAAAGTTTATGGTACTTGAACAGAAATAAGCATTTATAACTAGTATTCTCGTTTTATATAACTTTCCTTCAGACCTACAACTCATTTAAAGTAGAAGATTCCAAGCATATTCTATCTCAATCCTACTACTTTTCCATCCAAATCCCAAGCTGCTTTAAGCGGAACACCTAGGTGTTGTAATAATGTCGGTACTATATCCGCTTGAGAAGGTGTAGGAGTAATTTTTCCCGGTTTTACCGCAAGACCATGCATGACTACTGGAATAGTTTTTTCTTCCGGGGAAGTCCCTCCATGTCCAGTTCCTTTTCCACCGTGATCGCTGGTAACCATGACCAGCCAACTTTCCTGATTATAACTTGGTCGTCGAGTAATGGCTTTCATTAGTTTTCCTACATATTTGTCTACTTTCAGAATAGCTTCTTTGTATTCCGGAACAGCATCATCAAAACCATGATCATGTCCAGCTGTATCCACCGGCATGAAATAGGCAAACAAAAAATCTACCGGTGAACGTGAAAGAAGTGCCGCCGCCCTAGTAGCAATGGGAAGGTCTTCTTCGTGATCATACGGTAAATACTCCCGCACCCAGCCATCTTTGATGATCTGATCATCAAGCGGCTGCCAGGAAACAATAGAAGCGGTTTTGAGTGTAGGTTTTTCTGTTTGCAGGTAATGAAATATACTTGGATATCTGTCCAAATGCGAACTGGTAAAAGCATTATCCAAAACCCCATGTTTAGCTTCCCTTACTCCAGTAAGAACCGTACTCCAACCTGGACCGCTAGAAGTATGATCACCAGCTTGCGCTTCATAACTAAATCCTCCTTTAGAAATCAAAGCACCAAGGTAAGGTGGTTGCACGGCTTGCAAAGAATCTGCACGCAGGCCATCGATACCGATCAGTAAGGCTTTTGGTTTAAGATGTGCCGGCGGAGAATAAAACCCGCAACTGATTAGGGTATGACTTACTTCCAAACCTAGCAACTGTAATAAATTTCTGCGTGATATGTCTGCCATGCAACAAAACAACACTCATTAAAATTAATATCTAAATCTAAAAAATTAATTCTTCTCCGTCACAGAACCGGGTTTTACTTTAGGTAAAGGCAAAGGACTAGGTAAATTTACATCTTCGCTAATCTTAATCGCTTGAATATTACCTTTGTGTAAGGCAGCATTGATGATCTGCTCCATCACTCCCATAGGAATTTTTTTACTTTTCTTCCAGAGCGCTTTAACTTCTTCTACTTTAACTTGGTCATCGACAAACAAAACTTGTCCTTCTACCTCAATTTTACCTAAATCCGGTTCATAATGACAGCTGAAGTCAAAAGTAAACTTAAGACCTTTCTTGCCTTCTACTGAAAAATCAAGATCTTCTATCTCTTTAATAGAAACATTATTGTTAATTTTTACTTGGCCGCTCTTCGCTTTTAAGCTACGCTCGGCATTTACTTTATGAACATTTATTTTTACGATTGGCATAATTTACACCCTCTTGTTGTTTGTTTCTACTCTATTTTTATGTTGTTAACTTTCGTTCTTAATTTATTATCAGCCGCAAATTATTTATAAACTTTCTTATTCAAAAGATCCTCAACTAATTCTGCAGTAAGATAAATTGTTTTATCTCTCGCAAATTTATCAGGTCCATATTTTATATCTTTAAACACCCGACTACAAATTCCTTTAATAGCTCTTGCTCCGGTTTGGGTGGGACAGGCTTTAGCCATCTGCTCCAAGGCTTCATCCTCTACTTCAAGATCATATCCGCGTAACTGCAGCTGCGTTCTATGGCCAGTAATTGGTGACATGCTGGGTTTTTGGAGAATATTCTTAAGATCCTTTTCGGTTAAAGAATCTAAGACAATGGTAGAGGAAATTCTTCCCACTAATTCCGGCTTCAAGCCGTACTCCATTAAATCTTCATCAGTTACTTGTTTTAGTAAAGCATATTCATCTTCAGGCTCAGCCTTTTTATTTTGTTGCATTCCAAAACCAATCGTTCTGGTGAGACCTAACCTGGCTCCAATAATTTTTTCTAAACCTACAAAAGCACCGGTTAAGATAAAAAATAAATTTTCAGTAGTAAAATAACCTCTATTATTATTCTCTTTACTATTATTTTTTTTATCATCTAAAAATACTTCGCCCTTCTCCAGAATAGAGAGAAGTTCATTCTGCAATTGCGGTCCCCAGCTGTTCAAATCATTATCTGAAGCTAATTTATCTAATTCATTATAGAGGACATAACCAAAAGGAGATTCCTCCTTGGATTGTTGTTGAATGGTGTAAAATACATCAGTAATACTTCCCCCTACGTATCCTGTACCAGAATTATTTTGTAAATTAGCACTAGCTTTAGGCAAGTTTGTTTTTTTTGAAATATGGGAAGCCATTAAGGTTTTACCCACCCCGGTAGGTCCAAGCAGCAATAACACCGGATGAAGATGTAATTTTCCTCTACTTGCACCTGTAACATAATCAGATACTTCTACAGAAAAACTTTTCTTTCCTTCCGGTTGCCCTTCCATTACTGTGTCTAAACTTTTATGAATAGAAGTTGGATCACTCCAATCTATTTCTGTTTCAACCAGAGGTAAGTGAGTTGCTTCCGCCATTGGAATAGAATATTTTTTCAATGAAGCATTAACCGTGGTTATAGAATCTTCTGGATTTTCTAAAAACTGTTCAACATAGGTACCATTCAGAAGCTGATCTACATACTTATCCCAAGGCTCTATATCTCTTATTTTTTGATGATTCCAGGCTAGCGCTTGCCAATTATTTTGATAGGGAATATGTATTTCCATCCCTTCCACATTTTCTTCTTCCAAAAGCACAAAAGGAAAAGGATATTCTAATCCTTGAATAGTGTAAACCTGAAAGGGAGATTGTTTCAAGAATTCTCCATTACGATTTTGCACATCCATCTGCAGCGAAAGTTTTTCTAAAGGAAGATACAATAAATCAACTTCTGGTTCTTCGGTTACATCCCAACGCCGTTTCTTGGTGAAATGATAATAGCTAGTGCAAAAATTTCTGGTTTGCGCTAACCCGATAGGAACATATTCCAATCTGTCTGAGGGCAAATAAATTCCTATCTGTAACCTCTGGTCTATCATCATGGTGGGAGGAGCATAGACTGGTGTCTCTACCGTTATGATCTTTTTACCTTGTTGGGCTTGAAAAGTAGAAGTATGACCCTGCGTCCAGGGAATTGAACGTAAAACTGTTTCTAAATCCGCCCCATCTGACATGATTTGTTAGGATTGGTTGAGCTTAATAAAGATTTATGGGGTGAAAAGGAGAAAAAGAAAGAAACTTATTCAACAAAAGCTCCTGCCACCAACAACGGAAAGACAATAGTTGCATCTGCATGGATCTTCACGCTAGGCGCACTAGCCTTAACTTTACCCCAGCTGATCGCTTCCTCTACTCGCGCGCCCGAATCAGAACCGTCATATTCCTGCGCAGTATTAACATACACTGCATAGTCAAGTCCTTCTCTAAAGATATTGGCATTCAAAGTGAAATGTTTACTAATTCCTCCGCCTAAAATAATTGCCCCAGTCTTTTCTGAATTTAAAACCAGATCAACAATATCTTTCATTTCCTTAGTCACATCAATCAGAAAATCAGGATGACTTTGCTTAAAAAAATAAATCAAATCTCCAAGAGAACCATCAATCAATCCTGGACAAAAAACAGGAATATCATTTTTAGCTGCCCAGTAAAGAATAGAATCCTCATTATTAATTTCCATTCCTAACTCTCGGATCAAATCCTTGGGACAGAATACTTTGCCGGTTTCTTTCTGAATTTTGTAAATCCGTTCAAAGAAAATCTGCATGAAATCATCAAAAGCAGCAAAGCGATCATTAGGCACGAAAATATTCCCTGTTCTATTAACTCCATTTTCAAACATCATTCTACCTGATACTTCAAAATTTCCTAAGACAAATGGTTTCAGACATTTGATAATATCTTCTTCTACTCCGCCGGCAGAAGTAACTAGTATATCGACTTTCTTATGCTTAACTAAATACTTGATGATTTCTCGATTACCAGAACTGACTTGGTTCGAGGTAAAACTTAGAAAGATCTTGGCCTTCTCTCGCTGCATGGCTTTAACAATTTCAATACCCTGGGCGAGATGAGTAGCTTGAAAGCCCATTAAAGAGAATGATTTTAGAAACTCCTGGAAGTCAAAAGGTTGTTCAAAATCATAACCTTTAATCTCCGGATGACCTTCTAGAGTTACTGACTCCTTGACTGCATATTGTACATGTTTATTCTTTGGATCTTGATTCAGTTTCATATTCTTTTTACCTCGATATTATTATGATTATTTTTGGATTATAGGATGATTAACAGATTAATAACTAACAAAAACTAAGAAATTCTTAACTTCCACATTCACGGACGGAATCCATCTTTATCTCTCCGTAATTGTTTATTTATATACTTTTCGTCACAATTTGATGGTAAAATTTATAATAAACTGTTTGGATTTAGGTAAAAATGAGCTTTAAAACTAAAAAAGTAGGCGAACATCTCCGAATAAAAGCAGAACCAGAAGGATATTCATTAATAGTGATAGATTCGGAACCGATGGATTGGATTTCTATTACCTTCGATCTTCCTCCGGTTAATAATAAAGAAGTAATGGTAACCGGACGGGACCTTAAACACTACCATTCTCAAATCAGAGATTTAGCATTCGATCCTTCCAAAGTATATCTCGAAATTGGAGCAGGCTTAGGGGAATTCATACCTCGGGTAGTAGAACAAAATCCAGTGCATAGGCCGATCGTGATCGATCCAGTGAATTACGTTTTACTGTCAGAAATGCTGCAATGCGCACAAAGCTTTTTTTTAGGAGAAAAGGCTCAGCAAAGATTACAAATATATCAAGAGCGATGCCGAACGGTCCTGAATCAAGAAAAAGTACATCTCATTAGTAATACTTTAGAAGATGCTATTGTAAATTACCCAAAGTTAAAAAAAAGTGTTGACGTAGCCGTTGATCATTATGCTGCAGCTTATCATAGTTCAAATCCTGAAGCAACCACTGCCCTAGAATTAGGGTTGTTAAATCATCAAGGAAAATTATACTCTTTCTTACCCCAAAGGTAAGGTTTATATCTTTTAATTAAATTACATCACCTATGAACCTCATCGACGTGCATTGCCATTTAACCCATGAATATTTCAAAGACAAACTAGACCTAGTCTTAAAACGAGCCGAGAAAGCAGGATTGAAAGCCTTGATTGTTTCCGGAGTCAATCCGCCGGCTAATCGCGAAGTTCTGGCTCTAGCAAAAAAACATCCCAAATTAATCAAAGCTAGTCTAGGAATCTATCCCATTGATGCTCTGGGAATTCAACCAGAGGGAGTAGGATTACCATATCAGAAAGGTCCGATCAATCTGGAAGAGGAATTCAAATTTATTGAAAAAAATAAAGATATCGTGCATTGTATCGGTGAAGTAGGCATGGATTTTCATTGGGCCGATAAAGAAAAAACTTCTGCCCAGCAAGCTGAAAACTTCAGAAAAATAATTCGTTTTGCTATCAAAATCAAGAAACCTCTGGTCATTCACAGTCGAAAAGCAGAAGAAGAATGCCTGCAGATTTTAGAACAAGAAATCAAGAATCATGAAGTTCCCGTAATACAGCATTGCTTCTCCGGACGTAAATCGTTAATGACTAAAGGAGCAGAGTTAGGACATTTCTTTTCCATCCCCCCATGTATTGTCAAATCATCTAACTTTCAAACTCTGGTAAAAAAAGTTCCTTTAACCCAGCTGCTAACGGAAACAGATTCACCTTGGCTAAGCCCTTTCAAAGAGCAGATGAATGAACCAGCTTTTGTAACTGAAAGCATCAAACAAATCGCCATTGAAAAAGGACTTTCTGAAAAAGCAGTTGCGGATCAAATCTGGAAAAATTATCAGAAGATATTTAAAGAATAATCTTAAATTAAGATTATGAAAGAAGAATTCATGGGAAATTTTAAGTTAATTCATGGATGTATTAGCTTAGATGAAAGAATAACTTCACGAGATATCTCTCATCCAGAATTTTTTAAAACAAGCTCAGAAGCAGTAGAATCTCTGCGGGAACATGGTAACTTTTATGCAACTATTGGATATAAAGTTTGGTTTTCTCGAATAGAAAAATGGAATGAAGAAGAGAAAATCTATAAGATCGTGAAAAATTAAATCCCATTCTAATTATAAATTCTTGCATCCTTCGTCAATTCTGAACTCAAGAAGCGGTGTACTACATAATCAGGTACATACAATAAATAGGCCAGCACTTCTTTCAAAGCATAGGCATCTTTGTAATCAACAATCGCTTTAATCTGTTCTTCATTAAAATTAAAATCGGCAAAGAATTTGCGGCAGTAATCATACTCAACTGCTTTCATTAACTCAAATTTTTCCCATTCATGATGCAGGCGCGCATCATACTTCCTGACAATACCCTGAAATAAGCGCATTAGATGAGTTTCATCAGGATCAACAGTAGTGACTTCCCACATTCCCGCTTTCTCTAAGGCGAATTTTTTGAAAGCTAATTGAACCATGGATTTAGTATCACCAATGCCTTTTTTCATCATCAGATAACATAAGCGTTGATAACCATCATAAGTTGCTTTAGCACAACGCTTGAACAGCAATTGGGTTGAAGGCAGATCTCGGGTATAAGAAACTCTGGCAGGATTTTCCAGCAAATATTTTTTGGTATTATTTAAGATAAATAAATTCTTGAAACATTGATAATTGCGTTTCTCCTCACCAAAACATTCAATACTCAGGATATTATGCGTTCGATCGGCTAATTTTACTTGAATCGCAATTTCTTTGATCCGTTCATCCTCATGCTGGAAGATATTAGAGATAGAGCGATAGTAGAAATCACGTTTATGTCTGGTCAATAATCGCAAAGCATCAATAATGGTCTTGGCTGTAGTAGTATCAGTATGGCCCAGAAGTTCTTGTTCCAACGCTAGAAATACTTCACTTTCATACTTATCTAATAATTCTATATCCCTGCCGTCTTCATCAAGATCGTGTTCATCTCGATAGACATCAACTATCTCTTCAACATAATCATGCATCAATCCCACACAGAGAGTAATTTCATCAGAAACCTTTGCTGCGCGAAGCGCTAAGACCACATTTAAAGGATGTAAGAAAGGATTATTGCCATCTTTTCGCGGAGGCAGCTGCCCATAGAGAAATTCTACTTTTTTAAAAAGATACGAAAATAATGGACCGACAGAAGAAAAAGAATCCTGCAGTTTCTGCAGATCATCTTCCTTCTTCCAATGCTGCAGGTACTTAAAAGCTTGATATTCTGAAGTATTTGTAACCATAGGGAAAGTATCTATAAACGAGGCAATATTTTAAGACTTTTGCTTGGGAAATAGGATTTTAATTTGATGAGGCAAAATAGAGTAATGTTTATAAATTAATTATCAGCTTCATTTCATATGGCTAAAGACAAGGATGAAGATTTACGTCAAAAAATAATGATGGGAACGGCGCAGGGTGAGCTAACCCAAGACGAGGGCCTCGCTATGTTAAGTGTTTTAAACGGTGCTCCTCTCTTAAGACCAGTTACTTCAGCAGCAGATCAAGCTACAGGAAGAACCACTATTTATGAGACCCTAGATTCTGACGGTGATCTTCTCGTCGCTGGTCAGAATTATACCTTTGAAGGTGAGAAAGTAAGAATATTACGTGAACGAGCAGGTGCGGGAAATATACTTGATGTCTACATGCGTGTATTTTATCTAGATCGCTCCTTAGAAAAAGTTTACTGTTGTTCAAGGCAGATTTACTCAAGGAATATTTGGAGGAGCTGAATATCGCTCTAAGTTTGAGAAGATCAAGAACGAATAGAAAGGAGCTTTTTAGAAACCAACCGCAACCTTTATAAATCAAATAATAAAATTCAGTGTTACCATGGAATTTATCGTTATTGAAGAATCTAAAACCAAACTGGTCTTCGAGCTGAAAGGCGAAACTCATACTTTCTGCAATTTATTAAAAGAAGAAATACTTAGCACTAAAGGCGTTACCACTGCCTCTTACCGCGTTGATCACCCATTAATCGGGGTTCCTCGCTTTCTAGTAGAAACTAAAGGTGCTGAGCCTCGCAAAGCCTTGAAAGAAGCTCTGGCTAGTATCAAGAAGAAAACAGAAGCTTTTAAGAAAGAAGTTGCTGATTTTTAGTTGATCTAAGCATGGAAGAGGACGATATTTTTTCTGATGAAGAGATGGAAGAATTACGTCAAAGTATACGCAAAGGAATAAGAGAAGGGCTTAAAGACAGCGGTCTTGATGAATTGGTTATTGCTATGCGCACCGGTGCAGAAGTTCTCAACCGAACCGTTAAAATACTGGATTTACAAAAACAAGCTCGAGAATATTTTTCTACCGCAAATTACCAAGAAGCAGCCAGACTTTACACTGAATTAGCAGAACTGGATCAAAAAAGAAAAGATTCTTATTTACAACGAGCGCAAGAAGCTTTCAATAATATAAAATGAAATTAGAAAAATTAATTCAGCAAGCACGAGCTTGTATTCAACGCGGAACGGGGTATCTCAGCCATGGAAATGATGGTACTATCTATGCTGTTAACGAAAAAGTTATTCTAAAATTACACAATGGTGGATATCATGGATGCCCGCAAAAATCTGCGGAACATGAATATGCTTTAGGTACAGAATTATATCAACAGAGAGTGCAAGTTCCTGAGTATATTGGCTTATTTAGCGCGCCATTACGTAAACAAGAGTGCTGGGGTGTGTTTATGGAACGAATTCATGGAGTAGAACCTTCCGGCCTACCTTCCACCTTACAACTAGAAGCACAACGCCAATATCAAGAACAAAAAAAACAAGTTGATCGCTTAGGATACTTAATTAGTAAAGATAGTAAGAAGATTAATAGTAACACTTTATTTGATCAAAGAAGAAGAAAGTTATTTTTATTTGATTTAGTGCAATGGAAAAGAAAATAGAACTTTTCTAAACTCAAAATTCTTTTAAAGTTTATTCTACACTTACTCAGCTATGAAGCTTTCTGTACCTTTAGTTTATCAAAAGCCTAATTCTGAGGATTGCGGCTTGGCTAGCCTGGCCATGATCATGCAATATTATGGAGAAATGGTTAGAATGACTACCTTAAAGAAGGAAATCATAAGCAGGAATGGAACTTCAGCGGCAGAACTAGGCCGGTATTTGTTAAAGCATAATTATGCTGTAGAAATAATAACTCAAGAAACGAATATTTTTACCAAACAAGATCGTCATAGAAGCTTATCAAGTTTAGAGCAAAGATTATGGGAATTGCAACAAGAAGAAAAAGATCTCTTTAAAGCCAGTCAACTTGGAAATTATCAATCATTTTTGTCAGAAGGTGGACGTATCACCGTAAAAATACCAACTGAAAATGATATCAGAAAGGAAATCGAAGCAGGAAGACCGCTCGGCGCAGGATTGACCAACGCCTTCCTTACTGATGGAATCCCAGAGCATAATTCTCATTTTAATGTTATCATTGGTATAGGAAGAAAATATGTTTTTGTACAAGATCCCGACCCGGGGATAAATGGTGGTAGCAAAAAATATCCCATTGCTGATTATATGTATGCCATTCATGCTGATAAGGGAGAATTGCTCTTAGTTAGGAAATAGTTTCACTAGGAAAATCATTTAAATCAGCACGCAAATCAATTCTCTATGGATATCCAAGCATTAGTGGAAAAAGTAAGAGAATCTAGACAATCTATTCAGCAAGGTAAGTTTATAGGCCGTGGTAGTGATGGAGAGGTTTATCCAGTTGATGATAAGACCGTTTTAAAATTATATAATAGATGGCACCCCTATAGATCGAATAGGGATGATGTTTTATATGACTTTGACATTGGCAGAGATTTACATTTACGATCTGATTTACGATTGCAAGATCTACAAGTTCCTTATTACTATGGAATATTTCCACCACAAGAGGAAATTCCGGAATTGAATCATTGGGGCGTATTTATGGAAAGAATTCATGGAGTAAAGTATGACGCCTTACCTGCATTATTAAAATTGAAAGCACATTGGCAGTACAGAAAACAAAAAAAATTAGTTGAAAGCATTGGATATATTCTTATTGATAGTGGGGTTCATTATAACACTCTATTTGATTTAGAAAAAGAGAAATTGTTTCTAATTGATTTGACTCGCTGGCAAAAAATTGGATAATCTCAAGTAATCTCTCGAAAACCATTTAAACTCCCGCACTTCTGAATTTATATGCTTGACAAAGGGCTTTGTGTACGCTTCTACAAACGCAAAGATATTCAGGATGCCATCATAGCTCATGCTAAAAATAAAGAAATTGGGATGCGCTACAATGAATCGTTCGGCAAGCGTCCAGATGTCCTCGCCTATCCTAAGGAAATTTTAGAACTCTCCCTGCGTGGAGTTACTTCTTTACATGCCAGCGAAGAGTTGTGGGACAATCCTTTAGAACTTGACAGCAGTAAGTCCAAAAAAGATTTAGACCAGCTGCGCATCGGCTGGGACTTAGTTTTAGATATTGATTGTATAGATTGGGAATTTTCTAAAATAACAACCAGCCTTTTCATTAAAGCACTAAAGGAGAATGGAGTTAAAGATATAAGCTGTAAATTTTCAGGAAATAAAGGGTTTCATATAGGTGTTCCTTTTGGAGCATTCCCTCCCGAGGTTGGAGGACAGAAGACTAAAGATTTATTTCCCATAGCTGCACAAAAGATTTCACAATATTTACTTGACCTTATTAAAAAAAAATATGTTATAAAAGAAAATAAGATTTTTTTTGAGAATTATGCTTATACATTAAATGAACTAAAAGATAAATTTGGGAATAGAGAGTTTATTATCAATAGCTGTAACAGCTGCAAGAAAAAAATAAATCTTGAAAATGATACTATTTCTGAATTTATTTGCCCCAAATGTGAAAAAAGGGAAAAAGATCAAAAGAGCTTCATAAAATGTGATAAATGCAAAATCCAGATGGAGAAAATAGAAAACAAAAAAAGCCTCTGCGTGTGTGGTTCTAATGAATATAATACTAATTTCAATCCAGAATCAATATTAGAAGTTGACACAGTCTTAATTTCCTCCCGGCATCTCTATCGAATGCCTTACAGTCTGCACGAAAAATCTGGTTTAGTCAGTCTTCCCATTGACCCGGAAAAAGTGATGGAATTTCAAAAAGAAATGGCCAAGCCTGATTCAATCCTCACCCCGATGTTTATTTTCTTAGATCGAAATGTGAGTGGAGAAAGTGCCAGGCAATTATTATTGCAAGCCCTCGATTTTGAACTAAAACTAGAAGAAGAACGGGAAGTAAAAAAAGAATACGATGAACTGAAACTTACCAGCCCGATTAAGGAAGATTTTTTTCCACCCTGCATGAAATTATTGTTGCAAGGTATTGGGGATGGAAAAAAACGAGGTGTGTTTATCTTGATGAATTACCTGGGCAAGATTGGCTGGAATAAAGAAGAAATTGAAGCCTATCTTAAGAAATGGAATACTACTAATTCCGAGCCTTTACGAGAAGTCTACATCAAAGGACAGATGCATGGCTTCAAAGCCGGCGATAAATTGCCGCCGAACTGCAACAATGAAGCCTATTATCGCGGCATTGGCATTTGCAAGCCCGATAGTTTCTGTCCGCGAATTAAGAATCCAGTTAATTATACTATTCTAAAATGGAAACGACACTTGCAGGAGAAGGAAGAACAGGAAAACACGCCAAAAAAAGGCCGCCTTAGCCAAGATGCTAAGGAGCTAAACGAATAAAAAGATTTAAAAGAATAAAGGTTATCATTCTCACAGATGCCTAAAAAGAGAAAGATGAAAGAAAAATTAATTGAGCATGAACTGGAAGAAATTGAGCGTAATGAAGCTCGATTACTGAAGGAAGAAAAGAAAATTGAAAAAAGAGAAGGCAAAATTCTGGCCGAAGAAAAAAAAATTGAGAAAGTTCTCTTTAAGATTGGCAATTTCGAATTCAAAAAGAAACATCTTCTGGAATTAATTAAAGGTGTAGCTGGAGCATTTCTGGGAGTAGGAATAGGACGAAGCATCCTCAACCTAGAGTCGCTCACCGAAAAATTGCAATGGTGGAATATTGTTGGCATACTCATCTTTATCATTAGTATTTCATGGTTACTTATTTACAAAAATGAAAAGCAATATGTACAGAAACATGGCTTTCGCTTAGTCTGGAAGAAATTAGTTTTTTTGTATATTATTTCTTTGATTATTGAATACCTTGCTTTATGGCTTTTTGCCAGTTTGCCTCCTGACTTTGCTACCCTGGTTAAAGTTTTAGTGATTGGTTCGTATGCCGCTATGGCTGGAGCAGTTAGCTTTTCCTTGATTTGAATGGATGCTGGAATATATAGTTCCATAATTCTTTTAAAGTGTTTACTTGAGGAAACTAATCCATGAAAATAATCACTCCAGAACAATTTGAAACAGAACAAAAAGACAATTTACTCTACCTAGGAAGAATAAGAGCAGCTGATTATGTTTGGGTTCATCGCTTAGGAAGAGATAACAGTCCAGCAAATTTAGAACGTCTCGCTCAAGATCTGCAAGGAGACATCTTGGTAACCCAAACCGTAAATGATAATGATTGGAGCTGGGCAAGTAATTATCTTCGTGGAAAAGTTGGTATGGGCGATCTCACCTTTGTATCAGCAGCCGATTTGTATCGAGATAACTCTATCAAAAGGAATGCACAATATATCAATGATGAACATTTAGCACAAATAGAATTACAGCTAGATGATTTAGTATCAATATCTGTAGATAAGAATGTTGAATCATATGATAAATACGGTGCAAAATCAAAATTACTTGAAGAAGCAACAAAAATAGGAGCAGATTATGTGCTATTAAAATCAAATGATTGTCAGGAACTTACAGAATTTACAAGATATGATATCCTAAATTCTTCTGAGTTTGTGGCTATTTCTAGTGGTAGATTATACAAACTGAAGGGAGCAAAAAAACAGAATGAAATTGAAGTTAGTTCATCTAGCCAAAGTACAAACTACTCATTCCCACAAAATCCAGCTGCTTTAGATTATGCAAAGAAATTATTAGCTGGAAATACTGGTGGAACGATTATGGACTGGAAAAAACCATAGAAGGAAACTAAAAATGACCATTAATGAAAAATTAGAACCGATCTTTGTTGATAAAAATAAACTGCCACCAGGAATAAGCTTAATCGGAAAAATTGAAGCCTGTGATGCTGTTATTGAAACCGGTTGTCAGGGTACGAAACCATTAATAGACTTACATCAGTTAGTTAGAGCTGCAGTATTTAACCAAGTACATCAACAGTATGGAACGGAACAACAAGTATATTTAGTTTCAACTAATTATAAGATTGAACCTTATTTTGGAGGATTAATAGGATTAGCTCATTGTGATGTATACGGTGTTCCGATAACTGCTCCGCTACCAAATTATATTCCAGAACCAATTGCCTTTGATCCCGCTCAACTAGAACATGCAAAACGATTACTCGCTGGAGATTCCAGCGGAACAGTCATGGACTGGAAAGTTTAAAATTACTTTTTTGATAATTTTATATACCTTAAAGATTTACTTCTTAATTAATGCCTAATAATTTACCCAAACCCTTTCCAGAAGCAATCATTTACCAAGATTCCAAACTATATGCTTGCTTAGCCAATTATCCTATTGTTAAAGGACATTCAGTAATTGTCTGGAAGAAACCAGTTAAAGACCTGCATTTGCTTTCTAAAACGGATTATGAATATTTGATGGATAAAGTAGATCAAATAAGAAATGCGCTACTCAAGACCTTAAAGATTGAGAAAGTCTACTTAACTTATTTAGATGAAGCCAAACAAGTCCATTGGCATCTTGTTCCCCGCTACAATGAAAAAGGATACAATGTCTTTCTGCATAAGCCTACTAAAATTAAAGATTTTTCATTAGCTGAGAAGATTAGAATTAATCTTTAATTTTTTACCATAAATTATATAAACAAATCGCTGTCCTTGAAAATACATATTGGAGGCAATAAATATGGAAAGAACAGAAAAATTATGTTGCTTTGGTGGAGATTTGATGGCTATTGGGAATAAAAAAGTTACGCCAGGAGTTCATCTGACTTACAAAATAAATAATAATTTAGTAGCAATAACCATGAGCAGTTTCACACTTCAAGATCCAAGCACCAGGCAAATGTATGGCCAGCCGGAAGGGTTAACCTATCTAGGAGCAATGGTACGAGAAGAAAACCAAGTCGCATACATGCCTGATTGTTGGAGAACTGATTCAGGAAAAAGAATAGGACACCTTGCCTTACCAAAGAGTGAGATACAATCATTACCTACTGAAGGAATTGAAATGCCTGATTTCTGGTGGTATCAACTTTTAAATGCTGACCTTTATGGAAGCCTTTTTGAGGGGTATGGACAAGCAGTTGCCGATAGATTTATTGAACTTGGAGTGAGTAACATGGACCAACAAGCAATTATCCAAAAACTTCAAAAAGAATTCAACATCAAATAAAACAGAAATATGTGACTACATGAACGAACAATTCCAAAAAGTCCATCTGACCTTGTACCAAGTAAGAGCAGCATTGCAATCAGATGACTTAGCAGTAAGAGTTCAAGATGGAACACCTGCGGCAGAATTGCACGCCTTCTATAATCAGATGGGCATGAAAGAAGGATGGTTAAAGCCAGAGTATGCCACTCCTCTTTCTCGACAGGATGCAGTAAATCAGCAAAAGAATGTTGATGCTGCTTTAGTAGTTGTAAATTACTGGATTCCCCGTTTTGATTACGTTGAAGGATTAATGCAACCAGGCAGCAGCTTCAGATCCAGATTCGGTGATGAAGCGTATGATATTATCGACCACGGAAGAAAAGTCATGGTCGAAGAAATGGAATTATGTGTTGAATACCAAACGCATCGAAACTTACGAGGCGTTCGCGAAGGCGCAGAAAGTGAACATCAGCAATGGCGTAGATTTGTCGCGACATACCAAAAAGAAAGAATCACTCCTGGTCATGAGAAGTTTAGAAAAGATAATTATGATCAGTTCAAAATGGATTTTGCTCATCTCACCGAGCAACTACAAGATCAGGACAGAACACCGGTGGCAGTCATTTGCGATGTCATCCTAGGACTTGCCGATAATAGCTATAGACGAAAGATTAGCACTAGCCAAATCTTTAATTAATTATTACCATCAATAAGTTGTAACTTTCTCCTAAAAATTTATATAGAATTCAACTTCTAATAATAAAAATGGTACCAAGCTCAAACGTAGAAGTGGAACTTATAGCAACCTACAGTAATGGTCTGACTTATTTTAAAGTAGGTACTACCTATTATATTAGAAACCAAGATACTGTCTGTAAAATAGCAAATCCAACTTTGGATTTTTTGCAAGTTATGGCTGGAGATCATAAACCTTCTTCTTTCGCTGAACCTGGCAGAAAATTTACCAGTCTGCAAGAAGCAACACATTATGTCGAAGCTGCACAGGGTCTTGAAGCTTTGTTTACGTATATTACTGTGGCTAATAGTGATCATGCATCTGAAGAAGAAAGAAAATCAGCTGCAGAGAACGTCAAAGAGTTACAACAAATTCTAAAAAATGAATACCTAGAAGAAGTATTGGAATCACTTTCCAATAAAAAAGCAATGTTGAACTTATTCTTAAACCAGACTCCAACTCAAATCAAGAGTTCTTTATCTCGGAAATCAAATTGGTGATGAAAGATGGTCTTCAGATTTTTCAACGAGAGAAAACCAGGACGAAGAAAGAATGAGCCCACTTCTATTCTAGAAATAGCTCTCGCTAAAGCAGAGTCTCTCCTCAACCAAGACTTTCAGAAAGGATTGCAATATTATCGTCAAGCAGAACAACATTATTATCAGCTTGACCCTCAAACTCCGGGATATTTAGAAATAGAATATCGTCTGGGATCTCTATTGGTAAGTTACTTCCAAAAACGAGCAAGTTTAGAAGCACAACCGCAATCTTTATAAATAACCCCTAATAACATTACAAAATCAAGTCCGAGTTTACGCGCAGGGAATGAAGCAGCGACTTCATTCACGCACTGAAAACCAAGTTTTCATGTGTTTAGGGCTAAAACATAGCATTAGCGTAAAATTCTGACTTCTATTATCATGACCGAACAAAAACCAAATTTCAAACACATTGTACGTGTAGCTAACGTTGACATTCAAGGTAATAAACTTACCAGAATTGCTCTTACTGAAATTAAAGGAATCGGCATTAATTTAGCTGATATTATTTGCGTCTGCGCCGGCATTGACAAAACTGAAAAAGCCGGTAACTTAACTGAGGAAGAAGTCAAAAAATTAAATCAAGTCGTAGACAATCTTCCTGCCCAAGGCATTCCTGCCTGGATTCTTAACCGCCGCAAGGATTACGACACCGGCAATGATATGCACCTTCTCACTGGAAATCTTACTTTTTATAAAGAAAATGATATTAAACGCATGAAGAAGATCAAGTCCTTAAAAGGTATCCGACATGGAAAAGGCTTGCCAGTTAGAGGTCAACGAACTAAATCACACTTCAGGAAGAACAAAGGTAAAGTTGTAGGAGTAGCTAAGAAGAAAATAGCTCCTGCCGCTGCTGAAGGTGGAAAGAAAGAAGGCGGCAAGAAGGACGCTAAGAAATAGGTAAAGCATGGGAGATCCAAAACAATTACGGAAAAAGTACAATACACCAAGACATCCTTGGATTAGAGCTAACATCGAATCTGAACGCGTAGTTGTAAAAGACTTCGGCTTAGTCAAAAAGAAAGAAATTCACCAAGCTAACTCCTTTTTAAAAAAATACAAAGACATTGCTAAAAGACTTATCGCTACTCGAACTTTAGCTCAAGCTCAGAAAGAAAAAGAACAGATCATGGGCAAATTACAACGCTTAGGATTATTACCGGCTGGAGCAGAGTTAGATCATATTTTAGGATTAGAAATAAAAGACGTCTTAAATCGCCGCTTGCAAAGCGTTGTTTACCGAAAAGGCTTATCCCATAGCATGAAACAATCTCGGCAATTTATTACTCACCGTCATATCATGGTTGGCGATGAAGAAATTTCCTCACCATCTTATTTAATTTCTTTAGAAGAAGAAGGTACTGTAACTTTTAAACAGAAATCAGCCTTTGCTGATGCTAATCATCCTGAAAGAGTTCTTCCGGTTAAAAAAGGAGAAACACCAGCTCACGATAAAAATAAAAAACACGAAAAAGAAGCAGCTCCAAGCGCAGCAGAAGCTGCTCCCGGTAATGCTGCTGCCACTAAAGAGGTTCAATAATAATGAAAAAAGATATCGCTACTCCGGCTCCTGCAGCTCCTAGTCCTGCTCCCGCTCCAACTGAACGAAGAGAGGAACGATCGTACGCTCCACGACAAGAACAGAAGATGCGCTGGGGAGTTGCTCACATTTATTCATCCTATAACAACACTATCATCACCGTTACTGATATTACCTGTAGCGAAACCATTGCCCGAGCCAGTGGTGGTCAGATGGTTAAATCTGATCGCTTGGAAAGTTCTCCTACTGCAGCCATGGGTTGCGCTAAAAAAGTAGCAGAAATTTGCCGAGAAAAAGGCATCAATGGCTTAATGATCAAAGTCCGCGCTAAAGGCGGTCACAACGGACCTAAAAATCCGGGTCCGGGAGCACAACCTGCTATCCGTGCCTTAGCCAGAACCGGCTTACGCATCGGTAAAATTGAAGAAGTTACTCCTGAACCGCATAACGGCTGTAGGATGAAAGGCGGAAGACGAGGACGAAGAGTATAATTATACTTACCAACTACCATGAAACTCGACAAAATTAAAGATGATAAAAAGAACAAAAAAATGTCATTCTTACTGAAAGGAAGCAACGAAGTATATGCCAACACTATCAGACGATTGATCATTGAAGAAGTTCCTACTCTTGCTGTCGATGAAGTGGAAGTTAAAGATAACAACTCTGCTCTGCACGATGAAATGTTAGCTCTACGCATTGGCTTAATTCCTATCAAGACTGATTTGAAAAGTTACAGACTTCCTAAAAATCAAGATGAAATTACTGAAAAAAGTGCTAGTTGTACACTACAATTAAAATTAAAATCCAACAAGAAAGGGTATGTTTATGCTGGAGAAACAGAAAGTGCTGATCCTAAATGCACCTTTGTCTACGAAAAAATGCCAGTAGTAAAATTACTCTCTAAACAAAAAGTTGATCTTACCATGACCGCAGTAATGGGACAAGGAAAAGAACACACCAAATGGACCCCTGGACTAGCACACTACAAGAAAGAGCCAGTCGTTAAAGTAGGCAAAGTACAAGATCCAGAAGCATTAGCCAAAATGTGCACTGATGGCGTTTTTAAAATCAAAGGAAGCAATGTAGAACTAGTTTCCGAAAAAGTATATGATAGCAACTTGCTCGAAGCCTATGCAGGAGCAGATAAAGGCATTACCCTTACCTATTCAGATAATATTATCTTTAATTTAGAAAGCTGGGGACAATTAAGTTGCAAGGAAATCCTTACCAGCAGCGCAGAAATCTTATTAGAAAAAGTTGAGGAGATGGAAAAACTCATCTAATTACCATGGTTAAACTAACAGGTCCTACTAATTATCAGTTGAAAGAATTGCTGCTTCAGCTAGATGCAAAGTCACATGAAAACAAATTCTGGAAAAGAATTGCGGAAGATTTACGCCGACCTACTCGGGAACGCCGAATTGTCAATGTCTACAAAATTGAAAAATTTGCTCAAGATGGAGAAACTATTGTGGTTCCTGGAAAAGTATTAAGCGTAGGAGATTTAACCAAGAAAGTTAACGTCGCCGCCTTAACCTTTTCTGATGAAGCAAAAAAGAAAATTGAACACGCCAAAGGAAAAACCTTATCCTTACAAGAATTATTGAAAAGTAATCCTGAAGGCAAGCAAGTGAGGATATTAGGATGAAAATCTACAACGGCGAAAACATGATTCTTGGACGATTAGCAGCTCGAGTAGCAAAAGATGCGTTGCTTGGCGAAGAAGTCAAAGTTATCAATTGCGAAAAAGTCATGATCAGCGGTGCTAAACCAGTAACCTTAGCCCGAGCTACTCAAAAGCGCGGCCGTTACGGACATCCGCATCGCAGCCAGACTCACAGCAGATTACCTGACCGTTGGGTTCGAAGAACAATTCGAGGAATGTTGCCTTGGAAACAAGCACGAGGGAAGGAAGCCTACACTCGTATCATGTGTTATATGGGGGTACCTGCTGAATATCAAGGAAAAGAAATCATCACTCTTAAAGACGCCTCCATGGAAAAATTGCCCAACTTAAAGTACATGACCATCGGCGAAATTTGCAAACATCTGGGAGGAAAAGTAGTATAAAATGGCCGGAAAAAAAGACGTAATTCATACTCAAGGAAAACGAAAGCAAGCAGTAGCCAGAGCTACTTTAACCGCAGGTACGGGGAAAGTTAAAGTCAACGGCTTATATTTGCACAATTACACTACTGGATTATTATACACTAGAATTCGCGAACCATTAACCTTAGCTGGCGAAGATGCTGCCGGTAAATTCAATTTTGAAATCAGAGTAGAAGGCGGCGGAGTTAATGGACAAGCTGATGCAATCAGACTAGCCATGGCCAGAGCCTTAGTTGAATACGATCCAAAATTAAAGAAAACTTTTGATGACTACGACCGCTTATTGCTAGTTGCAGATATCCGAAGAAAAGAAACTAGAAAGCCAAACGACTCCAAAGCTCGTGCAGCAAGACAGAAATCATACAGATGAGGATACAAAAATGATTATACCTATTCGATGTTTTTCCTGCGGGAAACCTGTTGGACATTTATGGGAAGAGTACAAAGAGCAAGTTGACCGAGGGGAAGCCCCTAAGAAAGTAATGGACTCCTTAGGATTAGATCGCTACTGCTGCCGAGGATTATTCCTAGGACATGTTGAATTGATCGACGTTGCCGGCGAATTTAAACGCGGGTAAATTTATTTTTATTTTACTTACATTTTCTAATAAACTACTATTTTACTAATATTATTTTACTAATCCTTGAATATATTTCAAAGCTTTCTCTTCATTTTCTGGGCAATCTTTCATTTTTAGAAGCACTTGCGGAATACTATTATGTTGACTTTTATAGAGTTGCAGCATCAAAGGATAATTTTTGACATAAGGATAACGATCCCAGAGATTAGCATTATTAACCTCTTCACCTACTATTTCTTTCACTTCCGCAAAAATCTTTTCTCGTTCTTGCTGTATTTCTGAAGAAGTTTTATGGCTTTGATATAATTCCTGCAGCTTAGCATAAAATTGATTTAATTTTAACGACTCATTTTCATAATCATTAAAAGCTTTCAAAGCGCTTTCATACTCCTTAGAAGAGCCGCCGTTTCGAGATTTATAATATTCTGCTGCTCCCGCATAGCCAATCAAGACACAGGAAGATTCATTCAAACGAGAAGAAAAATTAGATCCGATCCATTTTTCATAACTCCCATGACACATTTCATGGATTATTGTATTTGCCTGCCACTCCTGACTGTATTTAAAAAAAGAAGGAGTAAGGGAACTTCCATCTTTAGACTTTACCAGACTATAGTTAGTGGTATTCCGAACATACACATCATAACCTTCCTCGGTATAATATTGTAACTCATCTTCTAAAGTGTCCACATAGGAAGAGAAATACATGGCTGTAACATCGTCGCGGTAAGCAGTATTGTTCTCAAAAAAAATAGATGCCTCTTCCCAGGCATTTGGCAGTACCGTAGGTTTAGTTACAAATAAGCGATAAAATATTTTTGCTTTTTTATCAGTAGCACTAAACGTAGTATAGTGAGGAGTGCATTTATCTAATCCCAGCTGTTCAATAGCGAATTTACGCACATCCTTGACAAAAGTAACATTATCTCTGTATTGTCCTGGAACAGAAGATTCTAAAGGCAGTTTAGAAAGCCGTTCATAATCACAGGGAGCGCAGGCAGAAAAAGCAGTAAGTAAAACGGAAAGCGAAATCGCATTTTTATCCATAATCTTTGCTAATAACTAGCCTATTTAATAATTATGCATATACGATTAATTCCTCGCTATAAATTACTATATCTTTACTACCATAATCCTTAAAAAACTCTTCTTCTCCTCACCTTGGGTGGTAGAAACAAAAAGTATTCTTGATATTCCAGTAGAACATCTCACCCCCGGTATGAAGCAGTATCTCGAAGCAAAAAGAGCGCATCCTGATTGCTTGATCATGCTTAGGATGGGTGATTTTTATGAAATGTTTTACCAAGACGCAGTTACCGCAGCTCGAGAATTAGAAATAACTCTGACCGCTCGCGGTAAGGATGAAAAGAAAGCTCCCTTAGCCGGGATACCGTATCATGCTTTAGAAACCTACCTCGGCAGGCTGATCAAGAAAGGCTACAAAGTAGCAATCATCGAACAGTTGGAAGATCCTAAACAAGCTAAGGGCTTAGTCAAGCGTGGTTTAGTACGCATTGTTACTCCTGGAACAATTATTGAATCCTCTTTCTTGAACGAAAAAGAAAATAATTACATCATGTCCTTAACTACATACGCAACTGCACAAAAAGAACAGTTCGCTGCTGCCTTCTGCGATCTTTCTACCGGAGAATTTTTTGTAATCTCAGTGTTCTCTCTTCCCCAGCTGCTCAGCCTGATTATGCGTCTTACTCCTAGCGAATGTGTCATTCCTGAAAGTTTGAAAGTAAATGCTGAATTAGTAGATAAGATCAAATCGTATGGGTGCTTACTTACTGCGGTTGATGATTATTGCTTCAAAGCAGAAAAAGCTAAAGAAACTATCTGTCAGCATTTTAACACCGCTTCGCTGCATCAGTTTGGGTTAGAAGAAGAAAAGCAACTAGTTAGTGCCGCGGGAGCGTTGTTGCAATATCTTCATGATACTCAGAAAAATTCTTTATCTCACTTGCAACAGCTTTCCATTCGCAGTAATGAAACGGTAATGTTGCTTGATTCCAGTACCATTCGAAATTTAGAACTGCTCAAAAATATTGGTGACGGTTCCAGCCGCGGTGCTTTGGTATCAGTCTTAGACAAAACGGTAACTGCTTCCGGTGCACGGCTATTAAAAAAATGGATCAAAGAACCACTCTTAGTTAAAGATGCGATCGTGCAGAGATTAGATGCTCTGGAAGCATTGTATAAAAACATCATTGCTCGAGAAGAGATTATTTCTTTACTTCAGGAAACGTATGATTTAGAACGTTTAATCAGCCGAGTTAATTACGGCAATGCTTCCCCGCGAGATCTCCTGGCCTTAGCAAAATCGATACAGCAAATACCGTTGCTTAAAGAAAAAATAAATCCTCTTTCTGGAACTGGAATCATGTTGCAGCAAATTGCTTCTATGCCAGATTCAAAAGAGATAGCTATTCTCATTAACAGAAGTATCAAAGAAGATGCACCGCTTACTATTCGTGAAGGTGGGATGATCAAACCGCAATACCACCAAGAACTCGACCTGCTGCGTGATATCAAAAACAACAGTAAAAAATACTTGCAACAGCTTGAAGAGCGAGAGAAAGTTAAAACCGGTATAAGTACATTGAAGATTAGCTATACCAATGTCTTCGGGTATTTTATTGAAGTTACCAAAAAAAATATACATTTAGTTCCAGAAAATTACATTCGCAAGCAAACCACTGCCAATTCAGAACGTTATATTACAGAAGAATTGAAGATAGAAGAAGAAAAAATTCTTGGCGCTGAGGAAAAGATAAACCAACTGGAATATGATCTTTTTCAAGAGATCATCAAAAAAGTGACCCTGCATACTGCCGCTGTCCAGGATGCTGCACAAAAGCTGGCCGTTCTGGATGTTCTTTGTTCCCTAGCCAAAATTGCCGCAGAAAATAATTATGTTCGACCGAGCTTTGTAAATCAAAATATTTTACATATCAAAAACGGTCGGCATCCAGTGGTAGAACAATTAGAAAAATCATTTATTGCTAATGACGTGATCTTACAAGAAGGAGAGATGATGATTTTAACCGGACCGAATATGGCGGGTAAATCGACCATCATGCGTCAAACTGCCTTGATTGTCTTACTCGCGCAGATGGGCAGTTTTGTTCCTGCAGAAGAAGTTGCTTTAAGGATTATGGATAGAATCTTTACCAGAGTAGGAGCCTATGATGATCTTAGTTCAGGACAATCTACTTTCATGGTGGAGATGCATGAAACTGCTTCCATCTTGCATAATGCTACAGAAAATAGTCTGATCATCCTCGATGAAATCGGCCGCGGAACCAGTACTTTTGATGGCGTTTCCATCGCCTGGAGCGTGGCTGAACATATTTACCATCACACTAAAGCCAAAACTTTATTTGCTACTCATTATCATGTTATGAATAAACTGGCCGAGAAATTTTCCCGGATTAAAAATTACAATATTGCGGTCAAAGAACGCCACGGGGAAGTTATCTTTCTGCACAAATTAATTGAAGGAGCTACTGATCAAAGTTATGGAATTCATGTTGCTAAGTTAGCTGGGCTACCACTAACTGTAATAGAACGTGCCAAGGAAATCCAAGCCATTTTAGAAAAAGATGATGAGATGATGCGCAAGATCAAAGCTAAAAAGATAGAAGAACAAAAAAGTTTAGAATTCTTTTAATCCACAAACCTGCTTAATGGTTCCCTAAACTCTACTCCTGAATCTGTAAATTGCATCAGCGTAAAATACTGACTGAATACATCAACAACTTCCCCGGTAGGAATAGTAAGCTGAGAAGGATGATATTGAAAGGTATAGGGAGAGGTAAAAGCTCGCAGTTGATGTTCCCGAAACCACAATTCATTCAAAAAATAGCAACTAAAATTATTATACAGATAGGGGTATTGCGCGTCAACATGAAAACCTCTTTTCTCTCCGGGTAATTCAAAAGGCGGCGGGTTTACCGTAGGCATTTTAAGTACCGGAAAAATATGCTGGTCCCGCGACTCCATGAATGCTTTTCTGATAGTATCCCCTGCCTTGGGGATAGGAAGCAGCGAATATTTATGTGACACATGATAGAAATGAGCTAGATCAAGCATCTCCATTTCATCCCAGGAAAGTGGCTCCTGCCTGGATGCGGGGGTAGTTACATCATAAAGTCCCCAGCCATACCACTTCAAAATATCAGCCAAGATTCTATCGCCGTGGAATCTTTGTTTCATCAATTTTCTTAAAGAGAGACGTTTATAAAGATTATGAGTCATGAATTCTCCACCATAAGATTTTTAACTACCCTTCTTAGATGAATATAGATGCAGAAGAAAGTCAAACACCTTGCTATTATTTTAGATGGAAATAGAAGGTATGCTACCAAAAAATTAAAAGATCCTTGGCGAGGCCATGACTATGGTGGAGAAAAAGTCAGCCAGCTTTTTGATTGGTGCCAGGAGTTAGGTATTCAAGAACTAACCCTCTACACCTTTTCCTTGCAGAACTTCAAGCGCGATAAAAAAGAAGTTGATTATTTGATGAATTTATTTTGCAAATACTTTACCTCCCCGGAGATGAAAGAGAAAATTACTAAGAATAAGATTAAAACCAATTTCATCGGCAGGATTCATTTGCTGCCGGCCAAAGTGCAAAAAATAATTCAAGATTTACAGCAAGAGACCAAGGAGCATACTCATTTTAAAGTAAATTTTGCCATGGCCTATGGCGGAAGGGAAGAGATTGTTGATGCCGTTAACAAGATCCTAAAAGAAGGAAAGGTACAGGAGATTGATGAAAAAATCTTATCCCAATACTTGTATTTGCAAAGCGAGCCTGATTTAGTCATTCGCACCGGCAGCGAACAGCGCACTTCTAATTTTTTGCTCTGGCAATCCTGGTATAGCGAATGGTTCTTCCTGAATAAACTCTGGCCGGAATTTGTAAAAGAAGATTTACTGAAAGTAGTAGAAGAATTTTCTCAACGAGAACGGCGTTATGGTAAATAAGGTTTCATTATCGATTTAAATCGCTCACATTGTTCTTTCAGTTCTCGATCGGCTTGATCAAATATCTTTAATTCGCCATCTTTACGGCGTTCATATCGGGAAGAATTTCCCGTTCCAAAGTTTCCCTCTTGAACAATAATCTCATCAACAGCGGAACATCCATGATATCCGATATACGTTTTTGATCTGTTCCAAAAATGTCGTTCCACCATCACCGAATCCTTTCCATAATGCAAACTATTTTTGGTAAAAACAGTGTGTGCATAAACACCATCTGCTTGGCGATATTGTATTCCACCTTCAGGAAGAAAATGAGCTACCGCATCATCATTATAAGCACGGTTAAGAAGATACGTTCCACCTAAAGCCGTGCCCGCTAGTATTCCCATCACGATACCTCCTTTAATGAAGACCGGAGTTTTCATTCTACCAGAAACAACTAGCTCTTCAAAACTATCTCGTTGCGGTAAAGAAGGAGCGCTATCTTCTGGTTTGGATCCACGATCTGATGGTATTTCTGCTTTATTCATGTTATATCTTTGTACCTATTGATTCAGTGTTAGTTCTGTAAGTGTGAATAGGTCTTGGCTGCTGTTCTGCGTGGCGTTGAAAAAGGTAAGTTTCTAGTTGCTCTAATTTTGCCAGAGATGCTCTAACTGAGTCATGATCTAAAGGAAAAAATATATCTATGGTAGTAAAATCAACATAGAAAGGAAGATTATCTTTTTGAGCATCAACAGAAAGATGGAATAGATCCAAAGTTAAATTAATAAATTCCATCCTTGCTTTACGCCAACTAAATTTTGGGGAAGAATAATACAAACTGCCTCGATTGATTCTTTCAATTTTATTATATGTTGTAGCAGGATGGAAAACCTTTTCTAAAGAATCATGGGAACTTTCATTTAAAACCAGCAAATCATTAATATTAATTCCCTGTTTATCTAAGATTTCCTTTATTTTCATTTTTTCGTCTACTGCTTGCTCTGCTTTTGCTTGTTGTTTTATTATTTCCACTAGTAGATATTGATTATACATTTGATTTCTCTTTGACTTCGGTTATAGTTCGATACGTAAAATTGTACTCTAACTTTGGATTTTGTGCAGCCATTCTTTCCAGGAAGTAAGCTTCTACTCGTTTTATTTTTTCAAAATGATCTTCAGGAACTTTAAATCCTAAAGGAAGGTGAACTATGGAAACATCAAAATTGAAATCTTTTGTTAAAAATCGTGGTCGTACTCCTTTAACATAAATTGCTCCGGTAGTAGGTCCACAGTCTGATTTACTAAGAAACCCATAAAAATCAACACTTGTATATCGAGAATCTGGATGGAAAAGATCTGCCATAGAACCAATACCGCTCACAAGTAATTTTTCCAGGTTTATTTTTCTTTTATCTAACTCATCACAGACCGGACCTAATTGTGATTTTACTCGCGCAAACTTAAAAATAGGCCAGAACTTTTCACCAGAAATCATAGTACGACTTACAGTATACACCATTTCATACAACATTCTATTTTGGTATTATGCTATTTTTTAAAGCTTCCTTCTCTTTTATCCACTGCAGCATCTAAATCATTAAATATCAAATTTTAACTCCAAAATGCATGTCCAAGATAGTACTTTTGTCCGAAGATTTGATCAACAAGATTGCTGCCGGAGAGGTTATTGAACGACCCGCCTCGGTGATCAAAGAGTTGCTAGAAAATTCCCTCGATGCCGGAGCAACTAAGATTAGCGTAGAATTAGAAGAGTCTGGCAAGAAACGCATTAAAATTTCTGACAATGGCGAGGGCATGACTCCCGAAGATGCTGAAAAATCCATTCTTCGCCATGCTACCAGCAAAATTCGTTCCGTAGAAGATTTATTTTCCATCAAAACTCTAGGCTTCCGCGGAGAAGCCTTAGCCAGTATTGCCGCAGTTTCAAAACTTTCAATTATTACCAAACCAAAAGATATTCTCGAAGGTTGTGCACTAAAGATCGAAGGAGGAAATATTCTAAATAAGGATATTATTGGAGCCGAGCAAGGCACCAGCATCGATGTGCAGGATATTTTTTTTAACACCCCAGCCAGAAAGAAATTCCTCAAGACCGATGCCGTGGAATTAAAACATTGCCTAGATATAGTTACTCACTATGCGCTAGCCAATCCCCAGATTAGTTTCAAATTTATTCACGATCATAATCTGTTACTACATTCCCCGGCTCTGAATGATGCCCGTAGTACTATTGCGTCGATTTACGGTATTCAAACTGCCAAGGAATTACTGGAAGTGAAGTACGAGGATGAGCAGATCAAAATTAGCGGATTTATTTCCAAGCCGTATCATGTACGCAATGATAAAAACCAGCAAGTCTTGTTTGTAAACGGAAGATGGATAAAAAATAATGATATCAGCAATGCTGTTTACGCTGGATATCATTCTACCTTATTTGTGAACAAGCACCCGGTCTTGGTATTACATCTGCAATTAAACCCGCAAACAATTGATGTCAATGTTCATCCACAAAAGCAGGAAATTAAGATCGAACAAAAAGATCAGGTAACCAAGGCCATCTATAATGCGGTACGCCAGACCCTGCAGGAAAATCAGTTAGTTCCCACGGTTGATGTCAACACTGAACAGCAAATTACTTTTGGAACTCCCTTGCCTAAAAAGGAAGCTAGACTAGAATCAAAAACAGAAACAGCTCGATATGCTTTTGAACCCAGCATGCAGAGCGTATTTGCAGTGGAAGAAGAAACGGCAGTGTATGGAAAGCAAGAATTTTCCAGCCCTGTAATTACCGACTCAGAACAGAGTAATGATTTAACATCAGAAAAATTACCTCCCTTACGGCTTCTGGGTCAAGTACATAAGACTTATTTCATTGCCGAAACCGCAGCAGGATTATTCTACATCGACCAGCATGCTGCCCATGAGCGGGTGATGTATGAATCATTACTAAATCAATTTCTGCATGGTAAAGTAGAAGTACAACAATTATTGCAATCTGAGATAATTGAAGTTTCTGCTGCCGAGAAAATAGTACTAGAAGAAAAGAAAGAAGAATTACAGCAACTCGGTTTTACCTTAGAAGGCTTTGGCGGCAATTCTTTTGCAGTCAAAACTATTCCCTTGGTGTTTGGAAAAATCAAAATTAAAGAGGTATTGCATGATCTGGTAAGTATGATAGAGAATCAGAAAAGTATCCTGGAAAAGAAAGAAGAAATTCTTACTCGTCTAGCTTGTCGGGCCGCAGTGATGGCCGGCGATCTGGTAACTATACCGCAAATGGAAAAAATTCTTGCTCAATTATCGAAAACAGAGCTTCCGTATACTTGCCCGCATGGGCGACCAACCTTGATGAAAGTAACCGTTGACGAATTAGAAAAGAAATTCAGAAGGAAATAATATTGACCTTCTTGTATTTTACTAGTTAAAAGTTATATACATACCACCAGTCAGCATTCTGCAATGATAAAAAAGGTAAAGCAAGGTTATCGAGTAGGGAGCCGTGAACGATGGTAGGACTAACCAGTGCCATTTTCCAGCCCCGGGATCTTTGTTACATCGTTGTCTACACCCCTATTTTAGAACATACTAAAGAGCGACTTGAATTTCTGGAAGGATATGTTACCCAGCTGGATCATCAACGTGTTGAACGTCCCATTGATCATCCCATTTGGAAATATTATCAAGAAGCTCCCAAAGTAGTTCGTTCCATTGCTGCTATCGTTCGAATAGATCCTTATATCAGAGAACGTCTTCCTATCGATCCTATCACTCCTAATGAAGAACCCAGAAGACATTATCTGGTCATTCCTTCTCAGGAACGTGATCAGTATTATCAGCGGATTATTGATCGTCAGGGGAAGATGAATACCATTCAATTGATGCGCATCAAAGCTTTGGAAAAAAAATTGGCGCAATTCAGTCCCGGGCCTCAGCAACGGTAATTCTCATTTTATTCTATAGTCACAAAATATATAAAGATTTAAATTTCAAAATTCCAACATGGTAGGACTGACTTATACTGCATTCAAACCGCAAGATTTCTGTTATATTGTGGTTGCCGCTGTTGATCGCCCGGAGTGGGAATTCTTAGAAGCAATCGTTCAGTCCATCACTCCCGGATCAGCTCAAATTCCAGCACCGCATCCGCTCTGGAATTATCTACAGCAACCGCCAGCGAAGGTACAAGTTATCAGGGCTAAAGTAATAGATCCCAAAGTTCGAGAGCGTAACCCTAAAGATCCAATTAAATTAAATCAAGAACCGGGCCGGCATTATCTGGTGGTTCACCCACGAGAACGAGTTCGCTACCTGGAATATATGCTAGCGCAGCAATAGAAAAGTTCTGTTTTTAGCCCTTCAAAACTGCCTCTTTCTAACTTTTAATCCTGAAGATTTATAAATACACCCCCGAGGGATAGTAAAATGCTCACTTTTAACAATTATCAAGAACCAGTTTATACTATTAACAAAGAAAAAGGCATGATTATAGGTAAAACTGAGCCTATGCTGGACCTCTTCCATTACCTTAATCATCTTACTGATTCACCGGCAACGGTGCTCTTACGCGGAGAAACCGGAACCGGAAAAGAGCTCTGCGCTAAAGCCTTGCATTATAACGGAAACCGAGGAAGCAAAAACTTTGTCGCGGTAAATTGTGCTGGAATTCCTTCTGAACTTCTAGAAAGCGAGTTGTTTGGATCAATGAAAGGAGCATTCACGGGTGCCTATCGCGATTCTACTGGTAAATTTCAATATGCAAATAAAGGGACTATCTTCCTTGACGAAATTGGAGAAATGAGTATGCCGCTTCAGGCCAAATTACTTCGAGTGTTGCAAGAACGACAAGTTACCAAGGTAGGGAGTAACCAACCAGAAGAAGTTGATATCCGGGTCATTACTGCCACTCATAAAGATCTAGAACAAGAAGTAAAGAAAGGAAGTTTTCGAAGAGATTTATATTATCGCTTAAATGTAGTCCCCCTCGCCGTTCCTTCGCTCAAAGACAGAACTGAAGACATTCCCTTAATTGCTCAGTATGTAGCTAAAAAATATAATGAAAAGTATGATGCCAAAATTCAAGATTTTTCTTCCGATGCTTTGGATAAATTGCAAGGCTGGCCCTGGAAAGGAAATATCCGCGAACTAGAAAATACCATTGAAAGAGTCTTTGTCTTACGACGAGAAGGAATCATCCAAGCGGATAATTTGTATTTTAATTCAGAGATGCCTAAAAGAATTTTCATTCCTGAAAGAACTCCAAAAGCAATTGATTCACCGCAAGGCCGAGAAGCGATTAAGCTTGTAGATTCTCAATCAGGGACCTTAGAACAGAAAACGAGATTATGGTTTGAAGAAGGAGTATTGCCTGTCTCTGTCTTGAGTTTAACCAGAATGAGCGGAATAAAAAACTCTACCGCCATTTACGAAAAGACTAACAAAGGAGATATTTACACTCAAAGATTTATTAGTGGCGAGAAGCACAGCCATCCCATTGTTTATCTCACTCCCCAAAACGCCTCTTCCTTTTTCAGCGATATAGACAATCCTGATTATCAGCAACTTCTCCAAAAGGTAAAAGAAGGAGAATTCAATCAGATTGTCCATACTCCTTTTAATTTCTTCAGCATTTCAGATTTTGTTGATGAAGGAGATTCTTGGGAAGCTAAAAATGCAACCAAAAAGGCGATCAAGGACGCAGTAGAAGGATCAGCATTATACACTATCTCTTTTGGCCAAGTTTTTTGTTTTGCTCTTACTGCTGATAAGGTCTCTTCCATCATCCCACCTGCAGCAGATAAGGAAGAACAGGTTCAGCGCTGGCAAACCAAGATAAATTCTGCCTATAAACAATTTAGAAATTGGAAGGTAGATTAAGTAATATTTAAATAAGCATAAACCCTTTCTTCGTGTGATATGAAATTCAAGAATTTTACGCTAGATCCTTTTCAGGAAGAAGCTATCCAAGCTATCGAAGATAATAATTCGGTGATGGTTTCTGCACCGACCGGTTCAGGAAAAACACTGATTGCTGATTTTATCATTGAAAAGCATAAAGATGATAAGAAAAGAATTGTTTATACTGCGCCGATAAAAGCATTATCTAATCAAAAGTATAAAGATTTCTGTAAAGAATATGGCGAGCAGAATATCGGTTTGATGACCGGAGATGTAGTCATCAATTCTAAAGCCAAAGTAGTGATCATGACTACGGAGATTTATAGAAACATGGTGGTAAGTCAGGATTCTGATGTGGATGATATTGCCTACGTCATTTTTGATGAGATTCATTACATCAATGATATTGAACGCGGCTATGTCTGGGAAGAATCTATTATCTATTCACCTGCTTCAGTTAGATTTCTTTGTCTATCTGCCACTATCCCTAACGCCCAGGAATTTTCCAATTGGATTCAAGCCATCAAGAAACATCCGGTTAAAACGGTTATTTCTACTAAACGAAATGTTCCTTTAGAGCATTTGTTTTACGATGAAGAATTAGGAATAACGACTCTGGAGAAGATTCGAGAAGCTAAATCTATTCCTCAATATCATCATGTTATTAGAGGTAAGAAAGGACAGAAAGTAAAAGCTCCTGAACCCAATCATCTGGAACTGATCAAGGAAATCGGCAGGGAAAATATGCCGGCACTGTTCTTTTCTTTTTCTCGAAGAGATAGCCAGGTCAAAGCTAAGGAATTAGCAAAATTGAATTTATTTGTACGGGATCCATCCTTGGTACAGTATATGAATGAGAAATTAAAAGAAGTGCCTGGCGAAATTAATCGCTTGAGTTCTACTAACTTAATGAAGGAAACGTTGGGTCAAGGAATTGCGTTTCATCATGCTGGTTTGCTGCCGGTGATTAAAGGTATTGTAGAAGATTTATTTGGCATGGGTAAAATAAATGTCTTGTATACCACGGAAACTTTTGCCGTAGGTATTAACATGCCTGCCAAAACAGTCATTTTCAATAGTTTGCGCAAATATGATGGCTATAATTTCAGATATTTAAATTCTAAAGAATACTTTCAGATCGCCGGCCGTGCAGGTAGACGAGGTATTGATACCAAAGGAACCGTCGTGAGTATGCTTTACCGGCCGACTTTCAATTATAACGAAGTGCAAAAGATCACTTCTAAAGATGTAGAGCCAATCAAATCACAATTTAAGTTGTCTATTAATACTGTGTTGAACCTGATTAATTTACATTTGCCTAAGGATATTGAGAGAATTTTACGGATGAGCTTTTATTCATATCAGCAGTTTGGAGAGAATTATTCTAAAGTGCCGACCAAGGTATTATTGTATAGATACAATAGCATAGTGAAGATGCTGATGAAGTACGGCTATGTTGAAAATGAGACCTTAACTGTGAAAGGACATTTCGCTTCCAAGATCTTTGCTGATGAGATTACGATCGGAGAGATTTTTGCGACTGACTTTATTGAGAAGATCGATGAATATCAAGTCTTGCTGCTTATTTGTGCTCTGGCCTATGAGTCTCGGATTGGACATGAGTTCAAGCAAGTGTTCAAGGATGAGAAATTTCAGGAGTTAATCCAGTTGATTCGTTCCAATGCCTACTTATCTAAAGAAAAGAAATTTGAAGACATGCAGTTTTTGACTACTTTTATTTACCCCATCTATAATGGCAAGACTTTCTTTGAAGTGCTGAAGTTATCGAATTTATTAGAAGGAGATTTAATTAGGCTCTATTCTCAGATCAATGATCGCTTGGGGCAGATAAGGAAAGCATCGACTGATTACAAAGTTCTGAATAAAGTTGGGAATTGTAGAAGAATTATTGATCAGGCCTTAGAAGGTATTTATTTGGTATAGGAAGAGGCAGAATATTTATAAAAACTCATTAATTTAATAATAAAATGACCTATGCAGATTATGAATATTTTCTAGAAAAGGATCTCACTAAGTATGCAGGTAAATGGGTCGCTATTATTGATGAAGAAGTAGTCGCGTATGGCAAGGATGCTGCTTTAGTGGTTAAAGAAGCAAAGGCAAAATATCCTAAGAAAAGACCTTTTTTAGCTAAAATACGGACTAAACTGTCAATATTATAACCATGGGATTATTATACAAATTTAAAAGAGAACAGTTAGAGGCTGGACAGTTTGTTTCCAGACCAAGAATCCCAGTCATATTACATGGTGAAAATTCTATAGAAGTAGTTGCATTAATAGATTCCGGTTGTGATATAACCGTTATTCCCGAAGATCTAGCCAAAGCAGTTGGTTTGAATTTGAAAGGAACTGAAAGCACTCTTTATGGATTTAGGGAATCCAATAAAGTTATCCAAAGTAAAGCTTCTTTAACTTTCATGGGAAAAGAAAAACGACAAAATATTAAAGTTCAAATTCCTATTTTAATCGTTGAATCAAAAGAAGGATTTTCTGAAGATGCAGGGATTGTCTTAGGTGTGGAAGGCGTTTTTGATAAGTTTAATATTAACTTTAAGAAAGCTAAAAATCAAATAATGTTAAGTCCTGTTTAGATAACGTTTTTCTAATTCTTCAAAGGCTTTGTTTCTGGCTGCTTCATACATTTCAGGAGAAATTTTCTTTTTTGCTTTGCCTTTTAGGTGAGCTAATTCTATCATCGCTTTGTTAAGTTTGATTTCATCTAATTTTTCTCTTAAAGCCGTCCGAATTAATTCCGTGCGGTTATGATAACCTGCACTTTTCACTGCCTTATCTACTTCTTCCAAGAATCGGTCGTCCAGTTTAAGAGTTATCATTTCTGTAACCATATAGCTGTTGTATATACGGTAATATTTAAAGTTTTTGGGTGTTATGTAGAATTACCCATTCAGAATCCTGGAAGGTGCATGATACCCTAAATCACCTTTCATTCTTAATTGAAATGTTTTCTGATGGTAGTCATAAAATTTCTTTTTAGTTCCGTAACGCTCAGCCACTGCAGCATATGATTTCCAGGCCTGTTCATAGTCTTGGGCAGTTTTCTTTCTAGGCGTTGTTCCGGTGTCTAAGTATTGCTGTATCTCTTCAAAGATCCAGGGATGGCCTACTGCCGCGCGGGCAACCATCACGGCAGAACAACCCATGTTCAGTAATTTCTGAGCGCTTTTGCCATCGGTTACAAAGCCATTTCCCACTACTGGAATGGTAGCATGATCAATGATTTCCTGCAACGCCGTATGATCGACCGGAGCTTGGGAAGAATCGCTGGCCGTTTTAGGATGAACAGTAATGTAATCTAATCCTACGCTATTTGCCGCTTCTATAGTTCGTAGATATACTTTATTTGCTTTGTCGGTATTATTCAGGCCTAACCTTATTTTGATACCGCAGGGAAGTGGAGAATGTTTTTTTAATAATACTAAGAGTTCGTTCATTCTTTGGGTTCGTTTCAATAACGCCGGCCCGCTGCCGGATTTGATAACTGCTGGTGAAGGACAGCCAAAATTGAGATCAACCACCGAGAGATTCGGATATTTGCTGACTGCTTCTAACGCTTTTTTTAGTATAAGAGGTTTGCTGGCCAAGAGCTGGATACCGGTTGGAATCTTCGGATCATGAGAATCAATTAAAGAATTCTTTTTGATAATAGATTCTGCATACAACATCTCAATAAAAGTTAAAGATGCGCCATGTTGGTAACAGAGCTTTCTGAAGGCGAAGTCGGATACGCTTTCCATCGGAGAAAGCCAGAGTTTACCGAAAGGGAACATCTGGTTGGGATATGAGGGAGGGATAAAAAGGTTGTGGGTGTGTTTGATTGTAGGGACGGAGAGGGAATTAGTTAATCACAAAAATTGCGCCAATTTGAAGCAAAAATCCAATAATCATTATTGCTATACCAACAGCTATTCTCTTGCCAAATTGAGACCACCCTACTTTATAATTAAGAGAACCTTCTTTATTCGATTTAGGAGCCCACATAATTGGTTTTCCTTTCTCTAATTCAGAAGGATTATAAGTTACTTTAATAAAATAAAGGCTGCCAAGGATATTAAATATTAATCCTGCAAGATTGAGCCAGTTTTGAAGATTCATGTTTATACTTATTTAATAGTGTGAAAAAAGGTTTAAGATTACAAAGCCTGCACCAGTTCCGAATACACTAACAGCTAGCCCACTAAAAAAGAAGCGACCAGGAAACTCAGGTAATGATATAACTCCTACTATGCCTCCTATGAAGAAGAGGATTAAAAAGACAACTGCATAAATAATAATTTCTTCTCCTTGAGCTTTCTTATTCATCTTTTTCTTTCTCGTTTTACACTTTATTAAACTTGTGAAATAATTTGAATAGCAAATTTTTATAAACATTCCCATTCTATTTTAGTTGTGGAATCACAATCAGCTCTCAAACTAAAATCCCTGTCCAAATCAGACTACGTCGCGGGCATGAAATGCCCCGGCCATCTGTGGATGTTATATCACAACAAAGAGAAGATTCCAGCTCATTCTATTGGTACACTGCACCGATTCGATCAGGGAAAGCTGGTCGGCCAATTGGCCAAGAAGCTCTTTCCGCAAGGGATAGATATTCCTGAAGATAAGAAGAATGCTGAAGCGACTAAAGAATTGTTATCCAAACGGAAAATCTTATTTGAAGCCGGAATCCCTTTTGAGAATGTATACGGAAGAGCGGATATCCTTGTTCCGGTAGAAAAGAACGAATGGGATATCATCGAAGTCAAAAGCAGCACCAAGGTCAAGAAAGAGCATTATTGGGATTTATCTTTCCAAAAGTACGTCTATGAGAAAGCGGGCTTGAAGATCAGGAAATGTTTCCTTATCCTGGTTAATAACGAATATGTCAGAGAAGGGGAGATAGATATTCAAAAATTACTCTACCAAGTAGATGTAACGGAAGAAGTTGAGGAAGAGTTGAAAGAAGTTCCAAAAAATATTGAATTCTTATGGAATATCATCAAAACTCCTGTTTTTCCCAACACCCCAGAAAAGAATCATTGCACTCTTCCAAAGCAGTGCCAAGTGAAGGAAGAATGCTGGGGCTTCTTGCCAGAACACCATGTTTTCCATCTATATAATGGCAGGAAGAACAGAAAACTGTTTGACGAGGGGATACATAATCTCTATGATGTTCCAGAAAAGAAACTGTCTAATGACCAGCAGAAGATACAATTGAAAGGTCAAGTTCATCTTGAGAAGGAGAAAATAAAGAAATTCTTAGAAACGATTGAAGAGCCAGGATGTTATCTTGACTTTGAAACTTGTTCCTTGGCTGTGCCTCAATTTGACGGCACAAAGTCGTATCAGCAGATACCTTTCCAGTTCTCCCTGCATGTAGGAAAAAAGCATTTTGAGTATCTGCACGATGGAAAAGATGATCCTAGGCCTGGCTTTTTGGTTGCCTTAAAGAAGTGTTTGCCTGATAATGGTTCGGTAATTGTCTATTTTGAAGGCTTTGAAGGAACAATATTGAAGAAATTAGCAAATGATTTTCCTGAATATAAAGAATGGGTTGATTCCGTTTTAGGAAGGATTATCGATCTGTATAAGCCTTTCAAAGAATTTTGGTATTATAATCCAGTTCAGCATGGGAGTGCTTCGATTAAGAAAGTATTACCTGCTCTAGTTGGGAAAGGATACGAAGGGCTGGAGATTAAAGATGGTGAATGCGCTTCTGTCGCTTACTTGGATATGACTTTTAGCGAGATGAGTGCTTCTGACAAAGCGAAGATGCGGAAGGATTTGCTCTTGTATTGTAAGCGGGATACAGAAGCGATGGTTTGGATTGTGGAAAAGATGAGGGCATCATAGAATGGATAGATTAACCAAGCAACAGAGAACCAATAATATGAAAGCAGTTAAAAACAAAGATTCTGAAATAGAGCTGTTGCTTAGAAAAAACCTATGGCAAAAAGGTTACAGGTACAGAAAGAATTATTCAAAAATTCATGGAAAGCCCGATATTGTGTTTGTAAACAGAAAAGTGGCTATTTTCTGCGATAGTGAATTTTGGCATGGTCATAACTGGTTAGTTAAGAAGAATGAAATAAAGAGCAATAAGACATTCTGGATGAACAAAATTGAGAAAAATATAAAAAGAGATAAAGAAGTAAATGAGTTATTAAAAAAAGATGGTTGGACTATTTTGCGTTTTTGGGGAAATGAGATTAAAAGTGAGCTAAGTACATGTATAAACAGAATAGAAGAGGTGTTGAAATGAACTCAGCTAAATACAGAGAAATGTCATTAAAATTTGATGATACTGATATTTTAAGACTTAAATCTGAAGAAGTAGATTCAACAAATATTCCATTTCTGGCACCTGATAATCCAAAGTTTAAATTCATAGACTTGTTTGCTGGCATAGGTGGTTTTAGAGTAGCTATGCAAAAATTAGGCGGCGAATGCGTATTTAGTTCTGAAATAGATAAATACGCCAAAAAAACATATTTTCACAATTTTGGAGAAATTCCATTTGGGGACATAAATGAAGTTAGAGAGTCAGATGTGCCTAGCCATGACATATTATGTGCGGGCTTTCCTTGCCAAGCCTTTTCTATCGCTGGCAGAAGAAAAGGGTTTGAAGATATTCGCGGAACGCTCTTTTTTAACGTTGCAAATATAATCAAAGCAAAAAAACCAAAGGCCTTTTTTCTTGAAAATGTCAAAGGGTTAGTTAATCATAGAAGAGGGGAAACATTAAAGATAATTCTTGATGTATTGCGGAATGATCTGAATTATTACGTTCCTGAACCTAAAATAATCAATGCTGCTAACTTTGGAGTACCACAAAATAGAGAAAGAATTTTTATAGTAGGTTTCAGAAAAGATCTCTCAATAAAAGATTTCAGATATCCTGAAAAATTAAAAGAAGGAAAAAAGATAAAACATATTTTAGAAAAAGATGAGGTTTCTGTAAAATACTATCTGTCTACACGATATTTAAAATCTCTTGAAGAACATAAGAAACGCCATGAATCAAAAGGGAATGGTTTTGGATATGAGATCAAATCAACTGAAGATATAGCCAACGCAATAGTTGTTGGGGGCATGGGTAAAGAAAGAAATTTGATTATAGATACAAAGCTAAGCAATTACACCCCCGTAACAAAAATAAAAGGAACAGTAAATAAGAAAGGAATCAGACGAATGACACCGAGAGAATGGGCAAGACTTCAAGGCTTTCCAGATACTTTTAAGATTGTTGTTTCAGATGCTCAAGCATATAAACAATTCGGCAACTCAGTTGCAGTTCCTGCAATAGAAAAAACTGCAACGGTTATACTAGAAAGATTAAAGGTAAACAATGATAAAAGGAAATAAGGGAGAATGGAGTGAAGTCTATGCACTTTTCAAATTATTAGGTGAGGAAAAAATATTTGCAGGAGATGAAAATCTCAATAAAATAGCCGATTTATTCTTTCCAATAATCAAAATATTAAGAACCGAAGAAAGTAGTTTTGAGTACTTATGTAAAGATAGCAAGATAATAGTCAAAAATAAAGAGAAAGAGTTCATAATTCTTGTTCAAAAATTTCAAGAAAATTCCATAAAACTATTGGAAGCCATTAAAAAATCTTCAGGTAGTTCTTTTGCCGTTCCAGAAATCGAGAATTTTTTGGCTACATTCAACTCTAAAAAATTAAAAGCAAAATCTTCTGTTAAAACTGATATTACAATAATGATCCATGATTTGAGAACTAATCAAACACCTCTTCTAGGCTTCAGTATAAAATCTCAGTTAGGCGGCCCTTCCACATTGTTGAACGCTGGAAGCACCACTAATTTTATTTATGAAATTAAAAATTTAGATAAAGAAACTGTTCAAAAAGTAAACGCGCTTAGTTCATTTAAAGATAAATTCAAACTGTTAGAAAAAGTAAAAATCGCCTTTTCTGATACGCAAAATAAAATTTTTAGAAATAATCTTATTTTAATTGATAGTTCTCTTGATAAGATTTTAGCTTCGGTTGCCTTAAAATATTATAAGACACAAGATAGTAGACTAGATTCTTTAACAAAAAGGATAACCCTAGAAAACCCGATGAAATTTGAGATAAACAGTAATCCAGAGATTTATTCATATAAAATAAAACGTTTTCTAACTGATGTTGCTTTGGGAATGATGCCTTCAAAACCGTGGAGCGGAAAATATGATACGACAGGAGGGTATTTAGTAATAAAAGGAGATGGAGAAGTCTTGTGTTACCACATCTACAATCGAAATGAATTTGAAAACTATTTACTCAAAAATACTAAATTAGAAACTCCTAGTACGACTAGGCATGATTTTGGTAAAATTCATGAGAAAGATGGAAGGTTCTTTATTAAATTGAATCTGCAAATAAGATTTATTAAATAATTAGTTTCCTACAACCGTCTCCCCTTAACTTCCTCAACAATCTCAGTAACAAACTTCTGCACAGAAACATCAAACTTAACTTCACCATCTAGAGTACGAACAGCTAATACTTTCTTCTCGACTTCCTTATCGCCGATAGTAATTATGTAATTTGCTCGCTCCATCTGCGCATCGCGTACCTTCCGGCCAATCGATTCCGTCCGATCATCTACTTCCACTCTAATATCATGCATTTTCAATAATCCAGTAACATGCTTAGCAAAATCAATATTTCGATCATTCACCGTTACAATCTTCACCTGCACCGGACTTAACCATAATGGAAACTTACCCGCAAAATGTTCAATCAAGACACTCATGAATCTCTCTAGTGACCCAGATATTGCTCGATGAATCACCACTGGTCTCTCTTTTTTACTTTCTTCATTCATGAAAGATAAATTAAATCTATTGGGCAAATTAAAATCACACTGTATTGTTGCTAGCTGCCATTCCCTGCCTAAAGAATCTTTAAACATGAAATCTAATTTCGGACCGTAAAATGCTGCTTCACCTTTCACAATTTTATAATTCAACTTATTTTCCTTCGCTGCTTCTTCCAAAGAACTTTCGGCAATTTCCCAGGCATCATCCGAACCTAAATACTTTGATTTATCCTCTCCACGAATAGAAAGCGAAACCCAATATTCCTTATCCATTCCCAAAGTATTATAGAACATACGAATAACCGAAACAATGCTAGTCACTTCCTGCTTGATCTGTGATTCGCGGCAAAATAAATGTCCATCATCTTGGGTAATGGCTCTAACTCGACTCAAACCTAGTAATTGTCCCGACTTTTCATCCCGATAGATAGTCGCCGGTTCAAAATAACGCACCGGCATATCTCTGTAACTAAACGAAAATGAATCAAAAATTTGCATATGATGCGGACAGTTCATGGGCTTGAGAATAAAATTATCTGTCTTTCCCTTCACTTTAAACAATTCATCGCCAAACTTATCCCAATGTCCGGATGTTTTATACAACTGCTCCTTAGCAATATGTGGTGTCCAAACTTTCTGGTAGCCTTTATCCTTATGCAACTCCCACAAATAATTAATAATTTCTTCCCTGATTACCATTCCTTTCGGCGCTAGTAAAGGCAATCCCGGTCCTACCAATTCCGAAGTCACAAATAAGCCCATTTCTTTTCCGATCTTCAAATGCGATCGCGATTCAGCCTCATCTTTTTTCTTCAAAAATTCAGCTAACTTCTCACTTGTATCAAATCCTACTACATACACTCTAGTAAGCTGCGTATTATTAGCATTATTCTTCCAATACACTTTAGACTGATTCAACATTTTCAAAGCCTTCACTCTGCTTAATTCAACAAAAGGATCTTTGTACAAAGGAACAAGCTTCATCCCATCAAGATTATAACCAACTGCATCCTTACCTAAATCCTGCACTATGCTTTTCTGCAAGGAATGAGTAATTTGCTGCACCGGAATTTTCTCCAAGGGAAAATGCTTTCCTAATTCTGAACAGGCCTGCGCTTCCACCGAAGGGATTTCATCCAAACTCACTTCTGCCCCAGCAATATCCACATACGCTTGATTATGATAAAAACCTAAACCCAGCACTTCTGCTTTAGGATGTAAATTCTTAACTGCCTTTCCAACCAGTAAAGCAGCAGTCAATAACACTTTTTCATCATTACTTAGTTTCTGATCTGAAAAGACAAAAGCTTCATCCTTTCCTTCCTTTTTCAAAGATAAAGTCTCTTCCGCGCCAAACTGCCTACTTAATTCAGATAAAGGATGTCCTTTACAAGAAATATTGAAACTCTTATACCAACCAAAAGGAGCTCGATAGACTACAAATTTTTCAGCATGCAACTTCTGCTGCGCTTGTTTTAGAAAATCTTCCGCTACTTTAGGATCAGCTAAAGTAGAACTTAAATGGGCATATGGATACAAAACAATTTTGGAAGCATTCACTTGTTGGGCAATATTCTTGATTTCCTGCAGATACTTTTGCATTACTGCCGTAACATTTTCTTCATCCTTCTTCTCTACTGCAGAAAAAACCACTAAACATTCTTCTACCCTTACTTTGTGACCTTTTTCAACGCCTTCCTCAGCAGCAGCAAAGGCTTTCTTCTTAGCCTCAAATTCAATAAAATCAGCATGGATGGTAAGTATTTTCATAAGAAATAGAGAATTACTTCTGGGTTTTTAAATATTGTTCTAAAAGAAAAGTAGTATTTTTCCCAGAAAAAACTTAAAAATAGCCTTTAGAATTCAATTTATATGACTCTTCCCAAACTATTACAAATGCTGGAAACTGAAACAGATCCTTACGATTTCAAAGAATGGTTGCTGGAAGCAACTCAGCTTTATTTCGATGGACTGGTAGAAAATAAGCCAGAAAATGCCGAGGTCTGGCCTGCTCAGGAAATAGCGCTCAACGCGCTATTACAAGGATTGCGGACGACTACTTTTAGTTATTATCAACAAGAAAAAGATATTCCCTTTGCCACGATTAGAGAAATCATCCTTCCACAGGCAGCAGAGATCATAAAATACGGTTCCACCAGTACCGCCAAACCCAGACATTTAGCCTACGATGGAATATATGTCAAACGATGTGTAGATGGTCTTGTAAACCGTCTTCCTACAGAAAATCTAACCATCATCCCTATTGCTTCTGGCGGTTTTGAACCTGCCGCTTTATTAGCCGAAAGAGTGAATCCAGAAAAACTATTTCCTATGCGCTACTCAAAATGCTATCACAACGATGCAGCAGTTTTAGTCCCACCAGCAGCTCCTTCAGAATATGCAGCGCAACAAATTGAAGGTAAGAATGTTCTTATCATCGATGATGTAGTCTGTACCGGGATGACTGCTGAAAAAGTGATCGATAAAGTAAAAAAACATGATCCCGCAACGGTTTATTTTGCGACAGTGATAGGAAAATTTCCTTTTCACACTTTTTCTACTTTTTCTACAATCACCGCAGCATCAGCAACATAAATCAAGGCATAGGTTTTGGTGCCTTTCAACTTAGATTCAATTCGAATTCGCATCTTCCAATATTCTTGCGGATCTATGGGCATTCGTAAAATTATCTTGCCCGCCTCATGCTTATGCAAGGCAGTAATTATTTCATGCTCATCTTGCCTGCAAACTTCTATCACTTTGAAAGAATTCTTGAAAAAAGGACTGCTTACTTTTTTGTCAGCCGTAAAGAACACGGCCTTCCCGCTAGAATACAATTTCGTTTTAGTCTTCTGCGATAACTCTGCTAATAATCCCGCCTTTACTACCGCCGGATCAGCTTCATATAAATACTCCCCCAATTGATCTGTCTCTTCGAGCACAGCGTGTTCATCTGAAGCTAATCTTTCCTTCCCTGGAAGTATCACTGCACTGCGCGCGCATTGCTGTAAATCACCAAAATACAAAGTCAATCGGTTTAAAGCACCATCAATAGATAAATATTCACGCTCGCAATCAAAAGGTATCTCCGTAATTTGCGGAGGAAATTCGATCGCAATATTCTCCGTAAGCTTTCTATATTTTTGTAACAGCTCTGGAATGCTTGGTTTGATAGTTGCTACATTACGCTGCCGTTCTTCCGGCGAGCGTTCCGGATCGCAAAAAACAATTTCTACATCGTTTAATTGAGCAATTATCTGGTCCGACAATGCATCCCCAGAAAGAAATTCAATATTTTTCCAACTTAATATTTTAGCATTTTTTTCTGCCAGCTTTATTTTTTCTACATCAATTTCTATTCCATACACTTTCTTACAAGTCTTGGCAAAGGCAAAACTCTGAAAGCCAATCCCGCAGCCGATATCCACTATCACTTTACACTTTAATCTCTGCGCCCTATATTCTGCCGCCAGCTCATGAGTAGCCCAACGTATATCTTCATCACGATAGTGTAACTTCTTCGCTTTGGAATGTTTCAATAATGCTTTCTTAGTAGCGGCCATGATCATAATACCTTCAATGTATTTTTAATAGTTTCTGAATATTTAACAAGGATAGATTTATTAAACCACCCTAATCACCTCATTAGGAGGAAAAGACTATGGCTAAAAATAATGAAACTATCGCTGAATTTGTTATTTCACGTACTTTCGATGTACCGCGTGATGTGCTCTGGAAAGCATTTACCGATCCGGAACGGATGAAGCTTTGGTGGGGACCTAAAGGTGTAAAAATAATTCACAGCAAGATGGATTTCCGTCCTGGTGGAATGTATCATTACGGTATGCAGACACCGCAAGGAGAGAAGATGTGGGGGAAATTTATCTACCGCGAAATTGATCCTCAAAACAAAATGATTTTTGTAAACTCTTTTTCTGATGAGAAAGGAGGAATAACTCGCCATCCCCTGAATAAAAATTGGCCGTTGCAAATGCTCTCTACTTTTATTTTTGAAGAACATCAAGGCAAAACTACTTTAACTATAAAATGGCTTCCTTTAAATCCAACTGAGCAAGAGAATAAGACTTTCAATGAGGGCCGCGAAGATATGAAGCAAGGCTGGACCGGCACTCTGGAGCAGTTGGAAGAATATTTAAAATCTACCAAGAGAGGTAAAAAATAATGGTTACTCATAAAATAAAAATTAATCAGAAAATTTCACCATTCTTGTGGTTTGACAAGCAAGCTGAAGAAGCTATCAATTTTTATGTTTCCATTTTTGCCGGCTCACCGGCCAAAAAAGCCGATTCCAAAATCGTCAGCATCAAACGCTACCCGGAAGGAATTAAGGAAGGTCCTATGAAAGGCATGGATGGAAAAGTGTTAACTGCCGTATTCGAATTGGAAGGCCAAACTTTTATGGCCTTAGACGGCGGACCGTTCTTCAAACCTACCGGAGCGGTATCGTTTTATGTTGATTGTGAAACCCAAAAAGAAGTAGATTATTTTTGGGAGCAGCTTGGTAAAGGCGGCGATCCAAAAACCCAGCAATGCGGCTGGCTAATGGACAAATACGGCTTTTCCTGGCAAGTAATACCTTCTGCTCTGCCTACCCTTCTTAACGATCCAGACAAAGAAAAAGCCAACCGTGTGCTGCAAGCCATGATGCAAATGAAAAAGATTGAGATCAAGAAGTTAGAGCAAGCGTATGAGCGATCAACATAAAGCCGCTGCCCTGCAGTTCTTGAACTTAGTAATCACTGGCCAGATTGACCAAGCCTACCAGAAATATGTAGATATGCAAGGTAAGCATCACAACAATTTCTTTCCTGCCGGATTTTCGGCCTTGCAAAAAGCGATGAAAGAAAACCATACTCAGTTCCCCAACAAACAGCTGCGAATCATCAACACCATTAGTGATGGTGATCTAGTAGCGGTACATTCTCATCTATTACTCAGACCGGGCGAGGCAGGGATGATCGTTGTACACCTCTTTCGCTTCCAGCACCACAAAATTGTGGAGATCTGGGATTGCGGTCAGGTCCTTCCGGCTGATTCACCCAACCGGGATGGGGCATTCTGATTTCTCCAGAAAACTTCTTAAACCCATACTTCTTCTCTAAACTATATGCCCAGGAAGGAAACTATTGTTGTATTCAGCGCTCATTCTGATGATTTTGTCATTGGCGCAGGAGGAACTATTGCTAATTATAGCCATGCCGGAAAAAAAGTAGTGGCTATTGTTCTTTCCTACGGAGAAAAATCCCATCCTTGGCTGAAGCGCAAAATTGTGAAAAGCATGCGTGTCAAGGAAACCCATGAAGCTTCTAAGTTGTTAAGATGTAAAACTCTCTTTTTTGATTTGAAAGAAGGGAAATTTATGGAAGGATATCAAGAAACTAACCTTCAGGAAACCTTGCTGAAAATAATGGAAAAAGAAAAGCCCAGCAAAATATTTACTCATAGCCATGAAGACCCTCATCCTGATCATAAAGCAGTGCATCAAATGACTTTGGAAGTGTTTGAAAAATTATCACACCAGCCAGAATTATATATGTACTCTATCTGGAATCCTGTTTCCTTCACCACCAACTATCCTTCTCTCTATGTCAACGTAAGCAAAACCTTTTCCCTAAAATTGAAAGCGCTCTGGAAATTCAGAAGCCAGAAAGTCCACGTCTCTTACCCCTTTATCTTGCTGATGTACAAAGCTATTAAAGATGGATTCAAAATGCGCACTCGCTTCGGAGAACATTTTTTCAGAATAAAATGAACCACAACAAACCAAAACTGCTCTTGGTAGCTGATACATATTATCCTAAAGTAGATGGAACTTTAAAATTCATTGAAGAGTTCATGAAGCGGGCACAGGATAGTTTTGAGATCTCCTTGCTCGTTCCTGATTACGGTACCCACAAAGGGAAAAAAGTAACCTACATTGAGGTTTCCAAAATCTGGAAAGTTTCCGGTTACGGAAATATAAAACTCGTGCCTTCTAACTTCAAAAAACTAAAACTGGCCATTCAAGAAGCAGACCTGGTCTTTATTCAAGGTCCGGCCATGATCAGCTACCTCAGCGTCTATTACGCCCACAAGTACAAGAAAAAAACATTTTTTTACACCCATACCATTTCCTGGGAACTATTTGAGAAATTTTTTCCTAAATTATTTAAGCGACCATTTTACAGCATCATCAAGAAATTGTCTATCGCTCTCTATAACCGCTGCGATGAGCTTCTAGTGCCTTACCATGAGTTGAAAGAACTGCTGGAATTAGAAGGCGTTAGGAGCAACATTACTACTGCCCGGCTGGGGGTAGATATTGATTTATTTAATCCTACCACTGATAGAAAAGAAAACAAACAGCACCTCCATCTAGATCCAGGAAAAAAAGTGATTGGCTATGTTGGCAGAATTTCCAAAGAAAAAAACGCTCAGCTCTTGCTGGAATCATTTCAAAAATTAGAAGAGCAGGATAACTTAACTTTACTGATGGTAGGTGATGGACCGGAAAAACAAACCAAAAAATTCAAAGAAATAAAAAATTGCAAAGTAACCGGTTTTGTTTCTAATGTACAAGATTACCTTAAAGCCATGGATATCTTTGTCATGCCCAGCTTAACTGAAACTACTTCCCTAGCTACCTTAGAAGCTATGTCTTCCGGATTGCCCGTTATTGCCACCAAAGTAGGATTCATTAAAAGTTACATTATCAAGAATCATAATGGACTTTTCTTTCCCCGCAATAGTGCTACGGTATTGGCCACTAAAATTCAGAAGCTCTTAAAAGATCGGGAGTTGCGCGAACGTTTAGGGCAGAATGCTCGGAAGACGGTTGCTTATGGTTTTTCCTGGGAACGATCAATTAATCGAATTAAGAGAATTTTATTGAAACAGTATTATAATTGAATTGAATAGTTGATGAATTATTTACCTTTCTGGTGATTTTCCTCTTAAAAATTCTAAATCCTCTACACCGCACCATATACATATATGCGCCATCAGCAAAATCTTTAAAAACAACTCGGGAAAATTCTCTTAGTATATGGATAACTACGTATTTGAAGGAGACGGTGACAGCACGGAAAAACTTCTTGAAGAAGGCCTGGAATCCTCAGAAGAGGGATTTTTGAAAGGATATTCAGATGAAGATGAAATAAATGAATGTGCTGAATGCGGCTCCGCAGTAGAAGAAGAAAAGAAAGTGGAAAAAGAGGTAGATGGAGAGCAATTAGTATTTTGTTCCAGCACCTGTGCAGAAGAATTTGAAGAAAATTTGTAAAAAATATTTACAATTACTTTTGCAAGGCACGTTGGATTTTCTCCATAGTCCAGGAGTTAAGTAGATGCTTCTGTTCAATCCATCCTCTCCGGGCCATGTTCACGCCCAGAGTATAGAAGGGAAGATGAGAAGTATCATGAGCATCAGTGCTTAACGCGAATGTACATCCTGCATCTAAACCGGCTTTAACCAATTCACCAGATAGATCCATCCTCTTTGGTGAACTATTGATTTCTAAAAACGTCTCTCGCTCTTGCGCAGCTGTAAATACTTTGTCTAAATTCAACGCTAATGGTTCACGTACTTGCAAAATTCTATCCTGCGGATGTCCAAGAATATTCACCGGATAATTTTGCAACGCCTTACAGACCCGCTGGGTCATTTCTTTTTCTTTCATATTAATTGCGACATGCACTGAAGCAACAACCACATCTAATTTCCGCAATTTTACCGCAGATAATGGTAATGTCCCATCCTTCAAGATATCAATCTCCACTCCGGTTAAGACTTTAAGGCCTACCTTCTTCTGTACTTTCTCAATCTCTGCCAAATACTTTCCTAAGCGTTTCTCAGTCAGCGGATTAGTTATCCCAATGTGACCAAAATGATCATTAAAAGAAATAAATTTTAATTTCAACGCTTCCGCTTTCTGGGCCATTTCCAAGAGCGTATTATGTCCATCGCTCCAGATGCTGTGATTGTGAAATACACCTTTGATATCTTTTGCTGTAATTAACTTTGGCAATTTCCCTTGACCTGCTGCTTCAATCTCTCCCCTCTTCTCACGCAGCTCCGGTTCAATGAAAGCCAAGCTTAACTTTTGGTAAATTTCTTCTTGTGTTCTACCAGCAATCCACTTTTTGTCTTTAAGTGTAGTAAGACCATACTCATTCAAAGTCCAGCCTTTTTTCAAAGCCAGCTTGCGTAACTCCACATTATGTTCTTTACTGCCAATAAAATACAATAAAGCTGCACCAAATTCTTTCTCATTCACCACTCGTAGATCAACCTGCATACCATTCGTTAAGTGAATAGAACTTTTTGTTTCTCCTTTGGCAATTATCTCTTGCACTTCAGGCATATTCACAAAAATATCCATCACTTTGAGCGGTTGGGAAGAAACAACCACAAAATCTAAATCACCTACGGTTTCTCTTCCTCGACGAAAGGAACCGGCAACTTCTATTTTCTTGACAAACGTATATTTTCCCAGCGTTTTCTGTACTAATTCCACTATAGGTATGGCATGCAGATACAAAAATCGCCCGGGACTTTTCTTCAGCCGCTCAATTCCCTGCAGTAAAATCTGTTCTGTCTTTTCACCAAACCCCGGCAGTTTACGTATTTTCTGCTCTTTGAGAACTTGCTCTAAGTCTTGCAGATTTTTTACTTTCAGAATATTGTATAACGCTTTAATTTTTTTAGGTCCAAGATTAGGAATGGCATTCAATCCTTCCACATCAATCTTCGTCTCTCGCTTTAACCGTTCATAATACTTCAGCTTTCCGGTTTCGATAATTTCCGCAATCTTCTGCGCAATATTAGTCCCCACCCCGGGAATTTCCTCCAAATCTCCTCGCTCATAAATATCCTCAATCGCTTCCGATAATGATTCAATCGACTGCGCTGCTCTCCGATACGCTAGGGGCTTAAAGGGAATTTCTTGTAACTCCAGAATATCAGCAATATTGTTCAGAATCTTAACAATTAATTGGTTTTTCATCCTCTTTGGGAAGAAATAGGAAGTAAAGATATTTATAATTATCTAATTCCAATCAAATTAGCTTGGTCATCTAATCTGGAAGCTCCCAGAATTTTTGTGCCATTGTTAAAAGCCAACAAGGTAAGATAAGGAAAATCTTTAATCGGAAAAAAAAAATCTCTTCCCTCAGCCGACAAATCAAAATATGAAAAAATTTCCTGCTTGAATTTTTCTTTATTCAGCCTTTTCATCCCTATAATATAATGTCCCTCTAAAGCAGAATAGCTATTTCCCGCTAATTCAACTACTCCTTCTCGTAATGTACTGACCGCCAGATCATTCCATAATTTCTCATTTCCTCGAAAAATTCGTACACTCCCATAAGGATGAATGGCAATTCCATCTCCCAGCACCGGGCAAAGGTTACTCCATTCTTGAAAAACTTCAGGCGATTCTGTTACTTCCTCCAAACGCCGAGAAAAATGAGCTGCACCCAGGGGCGATAAATGTGCTGACCGCAACTTCAACAACAGTTCTTGCACCTTTCCTTGATACAAATTATAGGGAAGTACCACTTCACCATTCAAATGCAAATCTAATGAATTCATCAGGGAACCTCAATCAATACTTCGCCATCACATTTTTCCTGTAAATCTTCAGGCTTCACGGAAAGAAATCGTGCCGATCCATCCATCTCCATAAGACTATAAAATAAATTGCCTCGACCATGCACTTCCATAAATCTTCCCTGTGCTTGATTTAAATTAAGATCATGAAGAGGATGAGAATAATACATTTCCGTTACTCTAAAAAGATCCTTGACTATCTCTAAGCAAGTTTCTAGATTTTCTACCCCACCAGCCAAGGTAATCAAGCGGGGAACCTTCTTTAGAGTATTAAAATTATAATAGCCGCTGCGCATTTCTGTCCCTAGCTTAAAATCGCGCCGCACTGCATACTCTCCAGGTAAACAAGAGATGTTTTTTCTAAATTCAGAATAAGAATAAATGGGAAGAATTTTACCATCCAATAACGCAGCAATCTCACTTTCATACAAAGGGAGAGCACCGTTTCCTTTTCCTGAAGTAGTCTTAGTTAAACCATGGTCAGGAACCACATCAGGTTCTAATTCTTCTATGATAATGCCATCACGAATCCTTTTTGGAGTTAACAAGCCTTGACCATGAACAATAATATGTACTATCTTACCATTTTTATGTTTCCCAATAATCTCTTCTGTCTGAGTTGTAACCGGTACCTTCCACAACAAATCATCAACCGGCCATAAACAACTAGCCTGCAAGAATTTCGGTAAAGTAAAGACCTGACCATAACTCTGGGCGGTATGTAAAGCTTGATATCCATGCTGATCATAGAAAGAAGTGGCCCTTCCTTGTTGAAGGGAATTTCCTACCATAGCGGAGATTGAATGCTCTTGAAGATACACCATTTTCCCTGTCTGGCTGGCAGCAGTATATAAAAATTTAGAGTGATCAGAATATCTAAATCAGAGGCTCATATTATTTATAAAGAAAAATATCCCTAACTGAGAAATGGTGAGTAAGAGATTCATCAGTGGAGCTATCCTCTCCCTTTCCCTCAATGCCGGTTGCCGTAGAGCTAATACTCTAGAAGAGGTCTTAAAACCTACTTTTTATGAATTATATAAACGTGACCTAACTGCATGTAATGCTAAAGCTTCTGAAGAAAAAACGAAAAGATTATTCGAACTAGAAGTAAGTGCAGCAGAAATCTGTTCTCCAGAAGAAACACCTAAACCTAACGCTTTACTCATTTATCCCCTCAGCGATCATAATGGAACTTTTTATAGCGACTACCAACGCACTTTTGTAAACAATATCAAATCCGTGTACGATACTGATGTACTTATTGCAGAAGATTATCATGAGCTTAATGCTGCCTTATGGTCAAAAAAGAAAGTGGATCTGTTAGTTATCTCTGGTCATGGCAGCGAAAGTGGCATCCAATTAGGCAATAAATCCTCTGATGCTTATTCACCAGATCCTTATATTCTCTACGATTACAAATTAGACAACTCGGCTTTGGATAATATACTAACTGAAAATGGTACTCTTTTTCTCAACTCCTGCCAACAAGGACTTTACTTTGATTTTTATTTTCATTCAAATAATAAAAGAACTATTATTTCCTCATATGACAATTTTGGCATAGATAAAGTTCAAGTAAGTTCTTGGTATCCCTTAAAATTAAAAATCATTGTTGATGATAAAGATACCACCAAGATAGAGCTACGATAATCACTTGCTTTACATTCTATTTTTCAATAAGCTTTAAAAACAATTCTTCCATTCCTTCCAGCATGACTTTAGACTGGAATAAAATTCAACCAAAATGGCAAAAACAGTGGGAAAAGACAGAATTAGGTAAGGCTATCGCTCAGAAAGACAAGCCTAAGTTCTTCATGATTTTTGCGTATCCAGGTATCTCAGGATTCTTACATGTCGGCCATATGCGTGGTTTCAGTTATACTGACGCCATCTGCCGTTACGAAAGACTGCAAGGAAAGGAAGTTATCTTTCCGGTAGGAACCCATGCTTCTGGAAATCAAGCCATTTCCTTTGCTAACAAAGTTAAAAACAAAGATCAGGATTGGATTAATTATTTGCTCAACAATGGTTGTCCAAAAAGCAAGATTAAAGAGCTTACCACGCCTGAAAAGATTATTGAATACTTTAATGGCGTGTATGTCAATGATTACTGGAAAAAATTTGGCTTTCTCTGCGATTGGGAACGATTTACGTGTACTACCTTTCCAGATTATGAAAAATTCATCCAATGGCAGTTCAAAAAATTGCAGCAAAAAGATCTGCTCATCCAGAAACCATACTTTGCCACCGCGTGTATCGTGCATGGCCCGGTAGCAGTAGATCCTTCGGAAACAGATATTTCTAAAGGAGGTAATGCCGAAAAAACAGAATACACTTTACTTAAATTCAAATTAGAAAATGATTATCTCGTTGCCGCTACCCTTCGACCAGAAACTATCTTTGGGCAAACTAATCTCTGGGTCAATCCGGAAATAAAGTATCTAAGAGTAGAAGTAGAAGGTGAAAGTTGGATCATGAGCAGGGAAGCAGCTGAGAAGTTACAATACCAAAAAGATGATGTTTTATTGAAAGAAGATCTCGACATCAAAAAATTCATCGGCAAAAAAGTAAAAGCACCCGGTATAGAACGAGAGATAATTATCCTGCCTGCAACCTTTGTCAATGCCCAAGTTGGTTCAGGAATTGTTACCAGCGTTCCCAGCGATGCGCCGTATGATTATGTGGCTCTCAAAACGTTACAAGAAAATCCGCAGTTATGTAAAGCCTACAATCTTAATCCTCAAGAAATAAAAAATATTAATCTCATTCCGATCATCAAAACCAAAGGCTATGGCAATTTCCCGGCCAAGGAAGTAGTCGAGAAACGGGAAATTAAATCCTTATCTGATCCCAACTTAGAAGAAGCATCGAAAGAGGTATACAAAGCCGGACATCATTCCGGAGTAATGGCTGAAAACTGCAGCAAGTATGCTGGAAAAAAAGTTGAAGATACTAAAGAGCTAATCAAAGCAGAATTACTTGAATCAGGTAAAGGGGATATCTTTCATGATTTAAGTGAAGAAGTTCTCTGCCGCTGCGGTAGTAAAGTAGTGATCAAGCGCATTGATGACCAATGGTTCATCCGCTATTCTGATCAGGAATTAACCGCCAAAAGTAAAGAACATGCTCAACAGATGAATATTTATCCTCAGGAATATAAACAAAATCTTCCTGCAGTTTTAGATTGGTTCGCTGACCGTGCTTGTACCAGGTTAGGTAACTGGCTGGGCAGCAAATTTCCTTTTGACGAGAATTGGATTGTTGAACCGATTAGCGATTCAACACTCTATCCTGCATATTATATTGTCTCTAAATATGTTAACAATGATACTATTAGCATGCATGATTTAACTGAAGAATTTTTTGATTATGTTTTCCTGGGTAAAGGAGAAGGAAAGAAAAAATGGAAACCGATCAGAGATGAATTCCAATATTTCTATCCTTTAGATCTTAACCTGGGAGGAAAGGAACATCAGACTGTGCATTTTCCGGTCTTTATTATGAATCATGTCGCTATCCTGCCTCCCGATAAATGGCCAAAAGGAATTCTAGTTAATTGGTGGGTTACTGGAAAAGGTGGTAAAATTTCCAAGAGCAAAGGTGGAGCAGAGCCAATTCCTCAAGCTATCGAAAAATATGGTGTGGATGCCATGCGCTTGTACTATGCGCATATCGGATCTCCACATGTGGATGTAGTTTGGAGTGAAGAAGTAGTTTTAAATTACAAAAATTCATTAGAAAGAATCTATGCCTTAGCTGAAGACTTACGTAAGGCAAAAGGAAATAAAAAAGCAGTGGATAGCTGGTTACATTCCAGAATGCAGGAGCATCTTCTATTCTGTAATAAAACCATGACTGAATATAATTTGCGAGATTTAGCATCTCGCGTGTATTATACTATTTATGATGACTTGAAATGGTATCTCCGTCGCGGTGGGGAGCATCAAAAAACTATCGATGAAGTACTTTCTATTTGGGCTAGATTGATGAATCCTATTACTCCGCACCTAAGCGAAGAAATAAACACCAGCACGGAATTAATTTCCGCTTCCCGCTGGCCGGAAGTTGATCAGAAAAAAATTAGTAAAAAGGCGGAAGCCGGAGAAGGTTTAGTTCGCAGCACTTTAGATGGAATGAGAAATGTCTTGTCCTTAGCTAAGGTGCAAAAACCCAGCAAGTTTACGCTGTTCATTGCCGAAGAATGGCTATATGAACTATTCACCGTGATATCCAAAGAGATTCAAGTCACCCGAAATACTGGAGAAGTTATGAAACGAGTCTTAGCTGAAGAGAAGATGAAAGTAAAAGGTAAAGAGATCAGCAGTATTGTTCTTAGTTTACTGAAAGACGTCAGTAAAATTCCATCTCTAGTTACTTCACAAACAGAAGAGCTAAAAGTATTGAAAGAAGCCAAAGAATTTTTAGAAAAAGAAACTAACTGTCGAGTGGAGATCATTGCTGGTGAAAAAAGCGAGCATCTTAAAGCTAAATCTGCCTGGCCGGGAAAACCAGGAATCTTGGTAGAGTAATGAAACGCACTCAACTCAGAAGCAAAGATATCAGTAAAGAAGTAGAACTGTATAAGGTAGACATTTCTAAGAAAGATCAAGTGGAGTTAATTGAAGACCAATACAAAATTATTCTCCTTAACAAGAAACCAGCCTTCTTTTATTTTGAAAACAAAGCAGTTCCCACACTCAAATTCTTGCAGGAGAATAATGTTCTTAAGAAAATTACCGTAGACATGGGTGCGGTTAAATTCGTAGTCAATGGTGCAGACATCATGCGCCCAGGAATAGTAGAGATTGAAGAAAGTATTACTAAAGATGAATTTGTTTGTGTAATCGATAAAAATAATCATAAACCATTAGCAGTAGGCATTGCTCTCTTCAACGCTGAAGAAATGAAAGCCATGAAGTCAGGGAAAGTGATCAAGAATATTCATTATGTTGGCGATGAATTATGGTGGATGGAAGTATGATCTCTAAAAAAGAAATGGAAACTGTTTTGGTTAAAGAACTAAAAAGGAATAAAGAATATCACGAAGTGTTAAAGATAGTAAAATCTAACACTAAAGGAAAGATTTGGTTGATTGGCGGAGCAGTTTCTCGAAATATAATTAAAGCCATCTATGAATATTCGCAACCCCGATGTGATTTTGATTTTTTAGTTGAAAAATTAAAAGACAAATTGGTTATCCCTTCAGGTTGGACTTTAACAAAAAATAGACTTAATAATCCCAGATTACGACGAGGTCATACCGAAGTAGATATTGTTCCATTGAAAACTGCTGAATACATTCTGCAAAATAAGCTTAAGCCTTCCATCAATAATTTTCTTGCTGGAACGCCGCTAGATGTCCAATCATTAGCCTTTGATATTGAAACAGAAAAATTAGTTGGTCCTTTAGGTATAAAAGCCTTGCAAAAGAAAGAAATCCACATTAACAATAGTAAACGATTTTTAGCTAGAGCTCAAAGGAAATCGCTGACTCCTGAAGAGTTTCTTCAACAAACAGCAAAAAGTCTTAAATTTAAAGCGGTCTTTCAATAATATGATTACTAACAAAACCATGAGTAAAGTCATTTCGCATCAAGAAATCATTTGCAATAACATTCTATCCCAAGCGCGTGGTTTGATGTTCAGGCCGAAACAAAATCTGATCATGAAGTTCCCGCAAGAGAAAAAAGTATCTTTACACATGTTCTTTGTCTTTTATCCCATAGATGTTCTTATTCTTAATGAAAAGAAAGAAATCCTCGAAATAAAGCGAAACTTCAAGCCCTTTACTTTCTGGAATTCGAAAGAAAAAGGTAAGTATGTGGTTGAGTTAGCTTTCTCGGGAGAGTATAAAGTGGGAGAAAAAATATTATTTTAATTACTTATTTTTCATAATCAGCTGAGCATAGGCTATCATATTTGTACGTAATTCTTCAATTTCACCATCGTAACTATGCAGCTTTTTCTCAGGAGCCTTGGCTAATCTAAGGCAGCGCTTGAAATCATCCTCATTCCCATTCAAATCTACTAATACTTCTAAATAAACAGCATGAAATTTAGGTAAAATGTTATTTGGTAAAGAACGCAAAAAATAATGATCTTCAGCAGAATCGGGAATATACTTTTCAACTATGCCCTTATATTTAGTTAACATATCTTCTAACTGATCATCTGTTAACTGCTGCTTATCATCACTCATAATAATGAAAGCAATCACTACTATAAAAAAGTTATGATAAAGATTAGGGGCACGCCCGCAGTCGAGCCAGCAAAGCTCTGTTGGTGTATCCATACAACTTCTCGAGTTTGCGCTCCCCCGAACATGAAGATTGCAGGTTAAGGCTGCTTCCTTCCGGATCTGACCTGGTTCCCAGCAAGTCCATCCCAGGGGACAAACCGTCGTCAAAATTGTAAGGACCAACAAAACCAAACTGGACCTTCTTTGGGCTTCGGCTCCGTGTAAAGTCCATTCACGGTCACAACGCAGGACTAGCGCGCCAGCCTAGCTCTCCCTCTGCACTTTAAATAGTGGAATTTTATATAAACATTTGCGTTTAAAAATAAGAGAGAAATCTTTAAAAATAAACACAATTATACTTACTAAATGGTAATAACAAAAACAGGGGAGAGTATAGATCTTATTCTACCTACCGGATCAAACGCTGAACCGGTCAGAAGAAAATTAGCAACTATTAATTACAATTTTAATCCTCCCGAATATACTTTCAGCTCCGAAGTTTATCCCCCTGCTATCAATAGATATCTAAATCAAAAAGTGGATGTTAACTATAAAATCGAAGACTTAGTTATGGCTTACATACAAGGAGTACAGTTTGTAGAAAAATTATCAGACAATATCAAAAAAGCTAGGCTTACTTTAGATCAGGAAGTCCCCATATTTAAAGCATTATCCGAATCTAAAATGAGTAGATTTTTTTCTAAACGACGCCGATCAGACTACGCCGTAAGGCGATTTCAAAGTATTTCAGAAACTCCTTTTACCTATGTACTTCCCTCAGCAAAAAATGGAGTAATCGAAACAGAAATGGGTAATTATAATTATGAAAAAGGTATCTTTGTTCTTTCAGGAAATTATTCTATCAGCGATATTAGGAAAACAGTCATCCACGAACTTGGACATTGCTTACACGATATAACAGAACCTGCCGCATATAAACAATCTAGTAATATCATGACGGAAGTCATGGCTATTTTTACTGAAGAAACAGAAAAAATTAACCCTCCTAATCTCTATGGAAAATCACCTCATAAAGACGCTTCTGATTTTTTACAAAGACTTCGTAAAATACCGTTCTATAAACAACTTAATGCTGCAGAACAGTGGCTCTATTTATCCGGCTTCACCAATCATAATTTATTAGAAGAAGATATAAATGCAGCGGAAAGAAAACAAACAAAACCAAAGAAAAAACAAAAGTGCCCTTGTCCTAGATGTTCTGTAAGTTGATTATATTATAAATACCTCAAATTTATATAAAGATTTAAGTATAATATTTTGTGAATACAAAGACTATTGATCTCCTCGTTTTGAACCAAGATCAAGAGAGCAGAATTCCCTTAGCGACATTTTCTTTAGAAGAGCTTCCCAAAAAAGCAAGCTTTAAGTCGCCCATGGAAGCAAGTTTACTTTCCAATATGGGTGAACAATTTACCGTGCGTGCCTTAGTAGAAGCGTATCTTAATAGTTCTTTAAAGATTTACAACTTATTTAGAAAAGCAGTAAACACAATTGATCTTTATGAAAAAGTTACTTTTGAAAATATTATGGCCAGACCATTTGCCTATGCTCAACTAGAAGCGTATGAAAAGATGAGGCCAATAATTCCAAAAGAAAAAGAAAGTGATGCTGATGTATTTCCTATCGCACACCTCTGCTGGAAAGAAGGAATATTTGTAGCTTTATTCCAACAACAATCAATGGAACATCTCCTTGGGTCAAATCTTCATGAACAAAGCCATCATATGCATTATCTGCTTTACCCAGAGCATTATAACCACAGTGATGTAACAATTATAGAAACCATGGCTATTTTTGCGGAAATGAAATGCAAAATGCCAGTTAATTATCTTCCTCAAGATTATAACCCAGAAACTAAAGTTAAAGAAACGCCACATTACCGTGCTCAAGAATTGCTGCAAAGATTAGAAAGTAAACCAAGCTATGCCGCAGCCAGTCTACAATCACAATGGAACTTTCTCCTTCAATATAACAGGCATGAAGCCTTGAGTGAACGTATCGAGAAACTGCCGTAACTTCCAAACATTTTTAAACTCATTTTAAGATTCTACTCTGATGACTGAATTAATTATCACTGAGAAGCCCAGTTCTGCAGAAAAAGTAGCTTTTGCCTTAGCTGACACTAAACCGGTCAAAAAGAAAAACAAGCAAAGCAGCTATTATGAGTTAAAACATAACAATAAAAATATCATTGTCACTTCTGCGGTAGGCCATCTTTATGGATTAGTAGAAAAAAACAAAGAAGGCTGGAATTATCCTGTTTTTGACGTAGTCTGGGAGCCTACTTACAAGACTTCTAAAGAAAATTCATATGTCAAAGATTATGTTGATACTATTTCCATGCTCGCTACAAAAGCTGATGAGTTTACCATTGCCTGCGATTACGATATTGAAGGAGAAGTCATTGGATTGAACGTGATCCGCTTTGCTTGTAAAAAGAAAGATAGCAACCGCATGAAGTTTTCTACTCTTACTAAAGGAGATTTAATAGAAGCATATGATAAAAAAAGCAAACACTTAGATTGGGGACAAGCTAATGCTGGTGAGACTCGACATAAATTAGATTGGTTCTACGGAATAAATCTCTCTCGAGCACTTACCAGTTCAGTTAAAGCAGCTGGATCATTCAAAGTGATGTCTATCGGTCGCGTCCAAGGACCGGCGCTGCATATGTTAGTACAAAAAGAAAAAGAGATTCAAGCTTTCAAACCTGAACCATTCTGGAGACTTTCCTTCCAAGGAAAATACAAATCTTCTCCGTTAGAGGCCTGGCACAAAGAAGATAGAATCTTTGATAAAGAAAAAGTAACTAAAATTCTCGCTAAAATCAAAAATGAAAAAGAAGCATTGATTCAAGACGTAAATAAAGCAGTACGTAACCAATCACCGCCTACCCCGTTCAACTTATCTGACCTGCAATCAGAATCCTACGCCTTATTCAAAATCACCCCGAAAGAAACACTGGCTATTGCCCAAAGCTTATATCTTGAAGGAGTGACTTCCTATCCTAGAACTTCATCACAACAATTAGATCCTAAACTAGGATTCAAAAAAATTCTTTCCGATTTAGCAAAACAATCACATTACCAGCATTTAGTTCAGGAATTACTCAAAGAAAAAGAACTCAAACCAAACAATGGAACTAAAACTGATCCTGCGCATCCCGCCATTTATCCTACTGGCCATGTTCCCGGAAATCTTAAACCTCGTGATCAGCGAGTCTATGATTTAATTGTTAAGAGATTTATGGCCACCTTTGCTCAACCGGCAGTACGAGAAACGATGACTGTGCTCTTCGATGTCAAAGGAGAACCATTCATTACTAAAGGTACTCGAACTTTAGAAGAGAACTGGCATAAATTTTACAAGCCTTATCTCAAAGTAGATGATATCACTCTGCCAGATTTGAAGAAAAATGAAAAAGCGCAAATTACAAAAATTGAAAAACATGATGAAGAGACACAACCGCCAGCAAGATACAATCAATCTTCAATTATCAAAGAATTAGAAAAACGTAACCTCGGCACCAAAGCAACCCGGGCAGAAATTCTAGACACTCTTTTTAGACGAGGTTATGCAGAAGGGGTCAAGATAACCGTAACTCAGTTAGGTATAGAAACAGATAAAATCTTAGTAAAATATGCTGATACCATCGTCGACGAAAAACTGACTGCTGATTTCGAAGAAGAGATGGAAAAAATTCGGGAAGGCAAACAAAAACCAGAAGCAGTTTTAGAAAAAGCCAAAAAATTTCTGACTACCTTATTAGCTGATTTCAAGAAAAAAGAAAAAGTAATCGGTAAGGAGATTATTGTATCTATCCGCGAAACTTCTGATGCCGCCAATTATATGGGTGCTTGTCCTAATTGCAAAGAAGGAAAATTAATGGTGCGCCGAGGAAAATTCGGCCGCTTTGTCGGCTGCGACAAATATCCTGAATGTAAAACTATTTTCAATATTCCAAAAGCAGGACCAATTAAATTCACCGGTAACATGGACGAGAAGACTAAAATGCCTATCGTTGAAGTTGGTGCAGGCAGAACTCGCAGAGTAGTCACACTAATGCAGCACGAAGACAGCAACAAGCCTCATACAAAAAAATATTCAGAAGAAGGCATGACTTGCCCAACTTGTAAAGAAGGAAAAATGGTGCTACGCAAAAGCTTCTACGGCGAATTCCTGGGCTGCAATAATTACCCTAAGTGCCAGACCATGATGAAGATTCATGAAGGTAAAGTCGATGTCCAGAATCCGGTGGTAAAGAATGCTGCTAAACCTGAAGTGAAGGGAACTGGAAAACCAGAAGAAAAGAAAGTTGAAGTAAAGAGTGAAGAAAAAGTTAAGAAAGGAAAGAAGAAGTAAATCACATACCCTCAAACTTTCTCCTCAATTCACTAATAGAATCATTGTTCAATTTCCCGAGACGTACTTTCATCTTCAATACAAATTCTTCAGCATCATGAAGCAATTCTTTCGTTATATCTTTAGTTATCTCGTCTTTCTCAGTAGTCACGTAATACAGCTTATCTATTCTTTCTTTTTTTGCGGCAGAAATAATCTTGTATAGCTCTTTTTCAGCGAATACTAATTTCAACAAAAGAATAGAGCCACTATGGTTCTCACACTTAACTCCTATCCTGAATAATGAGGCCAGAAGCAAATTGTACATCGCATAATAGGACATGCTGATTGAATTTTCATACAGGTCATTCTGCAATAATATCTTTGCTGATTTCAGGCAGCCGGCAGATTTTTCGGCATAAGAACTGCAAATATCTTCGGATGGCTCAACCAAGCCAAGCTTTTCTTCTTGTTTCAACTGATTCAGAAAATTGTTCATTTTGATTTGAGTAAATCGTAAAATCGCTCAATTCCCTTAATGATGACATGATCTTTTATAATTTCTTTGATTAAGGGAGAATTATGATCAAATGTACCAATCTTGATACTAATCTTTGAATATATATCTTCAATAGACTTTTTAACAGCTCTGTTTTTAGTTTCAATGTAAATATCAATATCACTCTCTTTCTTAGCTAATCCTTTTGCATACGATCCAAAAAGTATGATAAGTTTTTCACCAGTCCTCTGGGCTATCTCTTCCAGAATGACACTTAGCTCAGGATAATGCCGTACTAATGTTGTTAGCTTATGTGCTTCTGCCTGTATAATGTAATTACGGGAGACGATATTTTTCTTGAGAAAAAATATTCTGTTTTTTCCTTCTCTTCTGGCATCCACTACATTTCCTTTAGTAAGAGTATTCAATTTTCTAAGAACCGTGGAATGGGATTGGTTCAGTTTCTGAGCGATGCCTCTGACATGACTATCTGATCTTAACAGCAGACCAACGATATCTAATTCCAGATTATTTCTTTTTTGAACCATATGTACCATAAATGAACCAATATTATTTAAATGTTTGGTTGGAAAATGGGGTTATGTTGGGTGTGTAGAAAAGAGAAAAAGAGTGAAGTTAAGGAAGGGAAAGAAGAAGTAAAATTAATTATTTTACAAAAAATAAGACTATTTGAAATGCTCCCAATACTAACATAGCGATTGTAAGAAATGCTATCCATTTTGTTAATTTGATCATAACCTCTGACTGTTTAGAAGAATTAAGGTTAAACTCTTCTATTTCTTGTTTTAATCTTCGATTCATTTCTAAAGAAATATCCTGTCTTCCATATTCATTATTTGTTGATTTATGTCTATGAACTAATTCTTTGTCAGAAATAAACTCAAAACCTGTTTCGAAGTGGTCTGTTATATCTTTATACTTGTCTGGTTTTGACATCTAAACCTCCATCTCTTTTATCAAAAAGATTTTTCTTTATTTGTTCAATTACCCACTTCGGATTCTCTTCAATATCATGTTGCCAAAATCTTAATGGAACCCATCCATTTTCCCAGAGCATATAATGTACTTGTTCATCTTTTTTCATTGTTTTTTTGATACCTTCTTTTATCCGTCCTTCTTTCATCTTATCAAAACTTTGATTAATATGATGGAATCCCCCATGCCAAAATTCACCATCACAGTATATTGCTAATTTGTGTTCTGGGTAAACAAAATCTGGAATCGTAAGAATTTTTCCAATTTTTAAACTATATTGCTCAACTAACCCCTCTGTCAGATTTTCTTTTTTAAGTAACTCTCTCATTAATATTTCTGGTTTAGTATTCTTTTGTGTAATCCTTTGTCTTGACCTTGCTTCTCTAATTTTATTTATAGTTTCCTCAGAGTATACTCCCGTCTTCCCTTTATTCCAACTCTTTAGCGTTCCTTCAGCAAATAATCTTTTTCTTGTTTTTGCTTGTTTAGTTTTTGCTTCTATTATTTTTTCCATATGTTTTTCATGAAGATTCTTTACCATTTCTGCAACTTTAGGATCATCTATGCTCTTACCTTTATTCCATGAAACAAATCTTCCTGTTTTTTCAGCAAGTCTTTTAGATTCACTTCTATTTCTTTTTTGAATGTCATATCTATCTAGTAATAGTAGAATTGGTTCTGTTGAAAATCCATATTTTTTAGCAATTAATTCTACAGAAAGAGTTTTATAATCCTCTTCTAATTGTTCTTTACTTGGCGGACTTATCCCCCTAACTTCCCAATTAAATGTTTTGCTATTTCTAATTGGAATATTATATTTTCTAAGCCAATAAGTTATAACTGTTTTAGTAGTATTATATTTGTTAGCAATTTGTCTAGTTGACAATTTTTGAATAGAATATAATTGGATTAGATCGTTCTTTGTAATGCCTATTAATTTCTTTCTGGGACCTTTTGCTTTGTATTCTAACCCATAACTGATAATCCAATGTTTAATAGTATCTTCTGCCACACCAATTTTTTTGGCGATTTTCATAACCGATAATTTTTGGGTTACATAAAGGTTTTCTAATTCTTCCTTGCTAGGCTTAACAACACTCTTAGACATTTTCCCTTCACCAAATCTTCTAATTGGTATATTATACGATTTCAACCATTCACCAATTGTTGAACCGCTTACTAAGAATCTCTTTGCTAATTCCTTGTAAGAAAGTTTATCTTTAAGATATATGTCTTCAAGTTCTATCTTAGACGGTTTTGATTTCACAATAACATTAAATTCTGATTTATACTTAAATCTAGTAGTTGTTAGCATAGCTCTCGCTAATTCTCATTTACCAATCAAGAATTAAAAATAAAAAAAAGAGTGAACTTAATCACTCTAATTTTTGTGAAATTTACCTAAATAAATAGGTAAAATAATGAAAACCATATGTAGATTAAGATACACACAATTTATGGACGTTAGTAAGTGCATGCTGAACACCTCGCCGAAGCTTGGTGCGTACACATCACTTCTATCAAACGGCTGTTCTTGCCGTGCCCTAAGGTGTCTCTTTTCAAGGTGCGCTTCGTGCTTAGATGCATTCAGCACTTATCACTTGCGGCGTAGCTGCCCGGCATACCTTGTCAGATAACCGGTCTACCAGTGGCCGCGAACCTCCGTTCCTCTCGTACTAAGAGATCCTTCCTTTCAGACACCCTACATCCCCAGTAGATATCAAACAAACTGCCTCACAGCGTTCTG